>Ga0068856_100004019_pt1 | contig 14729 bp, 11 predicted proteins | sample KBSCornC62_FD_66595 | JGI IMG/M metagenome (GOLD analysis project Ga0068856, IMG submission 66595) | Corn rhizosphere microbial communities from Kellogg Biological Station, Michigan, USA - KBS Corn C6-2 | ecosystem: Host-associated > Plants > Roots > Rhizosphere > Soil ...
GGACCTGAAAACGATGCAATATTTCCGTTGCAAGGCCCAGAAGAACCGGGGCTCCTTGCGAACTGACATGCCAGTAGAGCCGCAGCCATTTCGTGTCGGGCGTCTCCGGCCGGCCATGCGCCATGTACCAGGCGGGCTGCGCTGTTCCAACGCCGGTGTTGGCGGCCGCAAGCGCCCTTACCAGCAGCGGGACGGACGCCGGCGCGCTCACCGGCAGCATGTGGCAGAAGAAATTTCTATAGATCTCGCACCGTAGCCAAGGAATGAGGCAGTCCTGCACACCGTGCTGTTCGCGATCGCCGATACGCGCGCTGTCGGGCGAGAGAATGCGAATCCGGCGCAGCATTTCTAAGATGCGATCGTCAGTGTTCGGCACGGTGCTCCTCGAATCCGCGTAGCGCCCGATCGGTTTGAAGCAGCAGCAGACTGGCAAGCCGCACCAGGCGGTCGACTACGACCGTAATTCGCCCGGCGCTTGCCAGATGCTCATAGGCGGTTTGAATCAGACGCGCGCCGGTGAAGCGAGTCACCCGAGCGAGCGGCTGCTGGGAACCCTCGTTATATTCCGTCCACAAATTTTGCAACGCTCGCGTGAGTGCGTTCCAGGCAGCGGGTGTAGGCCAGCCGATCGATATCCAGCGTGTCCAGTAATATTGCATGACGTTGGCGCAATCCCAGGCCGCGTCACCTATGTCGGCCAGCTCCCAATCCACCAGCCGCACTTCGGAAGTCGACGAAAGAATAAAATTTTCCGGGCGGGCATCGCCATGTATGAACGTATTGGCCCGCCAACTCTCGCGCAGTTCCGCGAGCGAGCGCGCCACTGCGGCGTCAGTGTGAAACAGCGCCAGAAAACTCGACCGTGCGCTGAAGCGCCAGCGCTCCTCAAGCGGCTGCAAAACCCATGGCAGGCTGCGCGGGAGACCAGAAGGCAGGGGAGCGCGATGAACTCGGGCGAGGACGCGGCCAAGGACGCCACTAAGCTCCTTGGGCAGATGCGTTTCAAATGGCCCTGCGCGTTCGTGAGCATCAGCCGCGTTCAGGCCTTCTAGAAATCCGATTACGAGAATGGAATGCGCGGAATCGAAGTACGCGCAGCGCGGCATGAGCGAGTGGAGCGGGGCAAGCGGGCCACCATTTTCGGCCGCGTAGTAGCAGTAGGCCTCGCGCGCCAGGCTTGCTACTACTTCGGGAGTGTGGTGTTGGATCTGCTTGATCAGCCAAACGGTTCGGCCGCCGATCTCAATCGCCAGATTGTGATTCCGCCGCGAAAGGCTGCGGACCTGAACCTGCTTATCGGGGTCCAGTTCGGCGAGCCCGCAATCGCGTAAATAAGCGACAACCGTATCCGCATTCAGGAGCGGGAGCGCCATGAGCAGGCATCCAATCTACCATGGGATTGAAAGAATCACAGCTTGAAGAGTCTCCCGCGCGCCGCCGCCATTGTCGCTTTCTTGTTAGCGGCGATTGGATTGATTGCCGCGCTGCAGCAGCCGGTGCTTGCGTTCTTCGCGCTTGTTCCGCTGTGGTCCGGCATCGGAATTTTTCGCAAACGGGCGTGGAGCGCTTATGGCTTCGCTCTTTTCGAACTGGCGCAGGTTACCATTCCACTGCTCGTTTCTTCGCGCGCCGGCACACTGTCCAAGACCCAGCTTGGATTGACGGTGGGACTGAATGCGATTTTTGCGATTTTGTTTTTCCTGGCCGGCAGGAAATTGGCTTTATCCGGCGCGCAAAAGGGTTATCCAATTCCATGGATTGCCGTCTGCTGTGTATTTACTCTCCCGCTATTGTTCTTTCGGGCCATGGTGGTGCCAAGCGGAGGGATGCAAGATACGCTCTTGATTGGCGATCGTATATTGACGCGTGTTTTTCCGCATGTTCGGCCTGCGCGGGACGATATCGTTGTGTTTCATTACCCCATTGACCAGCGCCAGACATTTGTAAAACGCGTTATCGGGATACCGGGCGACCGTATTCGGATCGTGTCGAAAACCGTCCGTCGAAACGGCGCCGCTTTGACTGAGCCGTATGCGACGTTTAAGTTTGAATCGCCGAACCGGCAGCGCGACAATTTTCCCGGGGACTCGGCCGCCATCCCGCTAATGCCCGATTCGCGCCAGAAGAGCGCGCTCGAAGATATGCTTCGAAATCACGTTGTCAACGGCGAAGTAGTTGTTCCTGCCGGAAAATATTTCGTGCTTGGCGACAACCGCGACAATTCTCTCGACAGCCGCTACTGGGGTTTTGTCGATGCCGCCGATATTACGGGGAAACCGGTTCTTATCTACGACTCCTCGGAGCCGGCTGCGCCGGGCAGCTTGAAGCGGGTGATCCGCTGGCGAAGGATCTTCAAGCTTCTCTGATCCCAAGTCGCGTGTGCGCGACAATCGAAAGACAGGCTGCAATCAAAATCGAACCGAGCTGGCATTGAACCAAGCTGGCCCGTGCCCACGCCATGCCCAGTTTGCGAGAGGGAATCACTAAAACATTCCGGCGCTTGAGCCGGCGCATTCCCGCATCCTCCGCTCCGGCGCTCGAGGACACGCTGCTTGCTACCGATCCACGCCAAGGGAAGCAATATGGCTCCTATCGCATTTTGCGACGGCTCGGTGCAGGCGGCATGGGACATGTCTATCTGGCGCTCGATACCCGCCTGGGCCGCCACGCCGCGCTCAAATTCCTGACTCCGGACCTTACCGCCGATCCTTCTTCCTTCCTCCGATTACAGCAGGAGGCGCGCACCGCTTCCAGCCTGAACCATCCCAACATTCTGACTATTTACGACATCGGGGAGGACCACGGCGAGCATTTCATCGCAAGCGAATTTGTCGATGGCGTGACATTGCGAGCGGCGCTCGACCGGCGGCTGATCGAGCCTTCTAACGCCATTGAAATCGCCGCACAGGTCGCGTCAGCTTTGATTGCCGCGCATGCGGCCGGCGTTGTTCATCGCGATTTGAAATGCGGCAATATTATGCTCCGGCCGGATGGCTTCGTGAAGGTGATCGACTTCGGATTAGCCAAGCTGGACGCGGGGCATCCGGCAGGTTCACTTTCCGAGCCTGGCGGTATCGCCGGAAGCATCGACTATATGTCGCCCGAACAGGCGCGCGGGGATGCCGTCGATAGCCGCACCGATCTGTGGAGCCTGGGCGTTGTCCTCTACGAAATGTTGGCCGGCAAGCTGCCGTTTTCGGGCGAGACCGACAGCCATGTGATCGTAGCGATCCTCGATCGTCCAGCGCCGTCGCTCCCAGCTGCCGGCTCGTACCCACGCGGCGCGGCGACGGTCGTCGCACGCGCTCTCACCAAAGATCGCAACAGGCGCTTTCAATCGGCGCGCGACATGTTCGCCGAACTTGAGGCCCTCCGGCAGCCATCGCGCCAACTGGTGGATTGGAAGGAGATTGTCGCACCCCGCCGCAGACGCCAGTGGCGTACTCTCGTTCTGCTCGCCGGCGCGAGCGCTATCGCGGCCGGCGCCATCACCTGGTGGCTGATGCGCGGCCGGGCGGAGCTGCTCGCGCCAAGCTGGTTCGAGTTTGGTCCTCCCGAGCAGGTCACCGCGGCGGGGAATGTTCAATTGGCGGCCGTTTCTCCCGATGGCCAATATCTGGCGTATACGACACGCGGCGATCTCGAGACCTTACACCTGCGCAATCTTGCAACCAAAACCGACTCGCGGTTTCCACCTTTTGCGGATCATTCGCGCGGTCTCACCTTTTCTCCGGACAGCCGCTCTCTTTACTACGTATTGAAAGACCGGCGCGAATGGGGACGGTTGTTCAGCGTCGGCATCTCTTCTACCATTCCGAAATTCCTGCTAGAGGACATTGACGGTGCAGTAACTTTTTCGCCGGACGGCAAACAATTCGCATTCAAGCGGCGCTCGGATCAAAAGCGCACCAGTCTTGTTTCGATCATTGTGGCCCAGGCAGCCGATACCGGTGATCAGCACGCCATTGTGACCAAATCGAATACCCAAATCGGCAATTCCATCGCCTGGTCTCCCGCCGGCGATCGCATCGCGGTGGTGGCTTATAGTGCCGGTCTGCGCAATTCGCTGCAGCCCACGTTATTTTTGTTTTCACCTAACGGTGACGTAAGGGAAAAGTTTTCCGATCCATTGCTCAGAAAGCTAAATGGTCCGGTCTGGCTGAATCGCGGTTCGCTTCTCGCGCTGGTGGGTTTGCCGCAAGGAGCTACCGATCCGCAGGCGCGGCTTTATCAGCTTTCGACTTCCGCCGCGCGGTTCCGCGAAATTTCTTCTTCGTCCGGCATTACCTGGGGAAGCACTAGTGCCAGCGGCGATGGACGCGCACTGGCCGCGGTGCGTACAATCCACGCCTCTTCGCTTTGGGTGGCGCCCCGGCGCCGCCTATCGGCCCCCATCCAATATCCGACTGGAGCCTCCTACGTCGAATCGTTTGCCTGGTCCGGTAGTGATGGCATCGTTTTCCCGTCTTCCCGAAATGGAAGCGTCAATCTCTGGCGGGCCACGGCATCGGCCCATGCACCGCTCGCTCACGAGCAGAACTGTGTGGAACAACAACCAGCGTCGGTGCCGCACAGCTCGTTCGTTGTTTACTCTTCCAATTGCGCGTCGGGCGGAGCCGATTTCAATCTCTGGCAGCTCGACACCAAAACCGGCCAGCGTCTGCAACTCACCAGCGGTTCGAATTTCGATCAGCAACCCGACGTTACGCCGGACGGCCGCTGGATTGTTTATACTTCCTGGCCTTCCAACGTTCCCTCGCTTTGGAAAATTCCGGTTGGCGGCGGAACACCGGTTCCCATCTACCATCCCCAGGCCTGGAATCCTTCCATTTCTCCCGATGGTAAAAGCGTCGTCTGCGAGATTCGCGAAAACTATGATGGCCGCTGGCAGGTGGCGGTGCTTTCTCTCATCGATGGTTCGCTCCAGCGAGAGTTTCCTCAATTGCCCGCCGTATCGCCTGAATCGCCTGTCGCTTCGCCAGTACGCTGGAGCCCGGATGGCCTTGCTATCGACTATGTGGATACCAAAGATGGCCATTCCAATATTTGGCGGCAGCCCCTCCATGCCGGCGAACCGCGCCAACTGACTCACTTTACTTCCGCCGAGGATGTGCAGGACTTTGCCTGGAGCCGGAATGGCGATAAACTTGCCTACATTCAAGGACGCGCCGAAAGCGACGTAATCTTGTTTCACGCAAAATAGGAGATAACTACTATGTCCGGTCCCAGTGGTCCGAATAATAAGAGAGCCCTCGCGGCCAAGCCGAAGAAATCGGCCCGCGCCAAGAATGTAAAACCGAAGACAACGGCGGCTGGCGCCGGCGGAGCTGTCCGCGCGAAAGACTCCGGCCCCAGCGGTCCCAATAATTCCCAATTCGGGAACTAGCTCTCTAAGTAATTGCCCGGCAATGCCCGCGCGGGGGCTTGCCGATTTCCAGACTGTGTTGACCAAGCACCGCTTGGCTGCCGGGCTAGCAGGCCATTTACCCTGGCCATTTACAATGAAGGGAGGTTAGCCACCTCCCATGCCATTTTCCAGTAACGAGGACCGGCGCATACGCGGCCAAGCCCTCGAAGACGCTCTTGCCACGCGTGTTCTTGTGCTCGATGGAGCCATGGGTACCATGTTGCAGCAGCGCCATCTAACGGCGGCCGATTTCGGCGGAGCGGCGCTCGAGGGATGTAACGAAAATCTGGTCCTCACACGGCCCGATGTCATTGCAGACATTCACCGTGCCTATTTCGAGGCCGGGGCCGATATCGTCGAGACCAACAGCTTCGGTAGCACCAAGATTGTTCTTGCCGAATACAATCTGCAGGATCATGCCTACGAGCTGAGTAAGGCGGCAGCCAAAATCGCGCGCGAGACAGCCGACCAGTTATCGAAACCCGGGCGCCCACGGTTTGTCGCCGGTTCCATGGGCCCTACTACGAAAGCGATAACGGTTACCGGCGGTGTTACGTTTCCCGAGTTGATTGCGAGCTATCACGAGCAAGCAAAAGGCTTGATCGATGGAGGCGCGGACATCCTGCTGCTCGAAACCTGCCAGGACACCCGCAATATCAAAGCCGGCCTGCTGGCGATTCAACGATTGGGCGAAGAATATGGCTTCCCCATACCGACGATGGTCTCGGGGACCATCGAGGCCACCGGCACCATGCTCGCCGGGCAAACCGCCGATGCATTCTATACGTCGCTTTCGCACGCGCCGCTGCTTTCGATCGGCCTGAATTGCGCCACGGGACCCGAGTTCATGAACGACCACATCCGTTCGATTCATGAGCTGGCAACCACGCGAATTTCCTGCTATCCCAACGCCGGTTTGCCGGACGAAGAAGGCCAGTACGCCGAGACGCCCACCACGCTCGCTTCGCAACTCGAACGTTTCATCAATCACGGTTGGCTCAATATTATCGGCGGCTGCTGTGGAACGCGGCCCGACCACATACGCGCTATCGCGCAAATGGCGGAAGGCAAGATGCCGCGCCTAGCCAAACCCTCGAGCCACCGGACATTCTTCTCCGGTATTGAAGTGGTCGAGGCGGAGGACAGCACCCGGCCGCTGATTGTCGGCGAGCGAACGAACGTGATCGGCTCGCGGCTGTTTAAGACCATGATTGCGGCGGAGAAGTGGGAGGAGGCTACTGAAATCGCGCGATGGCAGATCCGTAACGGCGCACACATTGTGGATGTCTGTCTGCAATCGAGCGATCGCGACGAGATCGGTGACATTCCGCTGTTCTACGAAAAGCTCATCCGCAAGATCAAAGCTCCGGTGATGATCGACACCACCGACCCGAATGCGGTGGAGCTATCGCTTACTTATTGCCAGGGCAAAAGTATCATCAACTCGATCAATCTCGAGGACGGCGAGGAGAAATTCGAGCGCATCTGCCCGCTCGCTCGCCGATATGGCGCCGCACTGGTAGTCGGTTGTATCGATGAAGATCCGGTGCAGGCGCAGGCGTTCACGCGCGAGCGCAAATTGGCCGTTGCGGAGCGCTCCACGGATCTATTGACCCGGAAATATGGAATTCCGCCGGAGGATATCGTCATCGATCCGCTGGTTTTCCCTTGCGCCACCGGCGATGAAAACTACATTGGCGGCGCAGTGGAGACGATTGAATCAATCCGTCTCATCAAGCAGCAGATCCCGCACGTCAAAACCGTCCTCGGCGTCTCCAATATTTCCTTCGGGCTCCCCGCCGCCGCCCGCGAGGTCGTTAATTCCGTTTTCCTCTATTACTCCACCAAGGCCGGGCTCGATCTCGCTATCGTCAATGCGGAGAAACTGGAGCGTTTCGCCAGCATTCCCGAAGAGGAACGCCGTCTCGCCGAGGCTCTCCTGTTTAACACGCCACCTATCGATATACCCGCCGATCATCCCAACGCCCACGTGCTTGCAAATGTCCCTGAGGATTGGCGCGTGCAATCGCGTGACCAAAAGATCGCCGTGAACCAGTTCCACATTGCCGCCATCTCGGCACATTTCCGCGGCGCTACCGGCCGGCAGAAAAAGAAAGCTTCCGATTTGCCGCTGGACGAGCGTCTGGCTAATTACATCGTCGAGGGCACTAAGGACGGTCTGATTCCCGATCTTGAGCTGAAACGTCAGGAAGGGGCTCCACCGCTCGATATCATCAACGGTCCACTGATGGCAGGCATGTCCGAAGTCGGCCGTCTGTTCAACAACAATGAGCTGATCGTTGCTGAAGTGCTGCAGTCCGCCGAGGCGATGAAGGCTGCCGTGAGCCATTTGGAGCAGTTCATGGAGAAGGCGGACTCAGCGGCGCGCGGCAAAATTGTGCTCGCGACAGTGAAAGGGGATGTTCACGATATCGGCAAGAACCTGGTGGACATCATCCTGAGTAATAACGGCTACACCGTCGTCAATCTCGGCATTAAGGTTCCGCCGGAAGATCTGATCAAAGCTTTCGAAGCGCATCACCCCGACGCCATCGGCCTTTCGGGCCTACTCGTCAAGAGTACCCAGCAGATGGTCACCACGGCGGGCGATCTCAAGGATGCCGGCATTAACGTTCCGCTACTGGTGGGCGGCGCTGCATTATCCGAAAAGTTCACCAAGAACAAAATCGCGCCTAGTTACGAGGCCCCTACGCTCTATGCCAAGGACGCGATGACGGGCTTACGGCTGATGAACGAGATCATGGATCCGGAGCTGCGCGAGACCGTGCTTTCGAGCCACATTTTTCGCGATGTGCCGCCCGAGCCGGCTCCGACCGAGCCTGCCGCTGTGCCGCCGGGCGACCAGCGCAGTCCGAAAGTACGCACCGCGATTCCGATTCCGGCGGCTCCTTATCTGGATCGTCGGGTGCGCGCGGTCCCGCATCTCACCGAAATCTGGAGCTACATCAATCCATTCATGCTCTATGGCCGCCATCTCGGCTTCAAAGGCAATTTCGAAAAGTTGCTGGCGGCGCGCGATCCGAAAGCGCTCGAGCTGTTTCACAATTTGGAGGAAGTGAAGCAAGCCGCAGCCGGCTTCATGCAGGCGCGGGCGGTTTGGCAGTTTTTCGAAGTGGAGCGGGAAGGGAACTCGCTCCATCTGTTTTCGCCCGGTGCGGCATCGCCCATCGAGATGTTCCATTTTGGCAGGCAGGCCAAATCCGACGGCTTATGTCTCAGCGATTACGCGCTCGACCCGGAGGATGGCCGCCGCGATCATATCGCTCTGTTCGCCGTTACCGCGGGTGAAGGCATCGTGGCGCATTCGGAAGAGGCGAAGGCGCGCGGCGAGTTTTTTAAGGCGCACGCCTTACAAGCGCTTGGGATTGAAACGGCCGAAGCCTGCGCCGAGTGGCTGCATCGGCGCATTCGCGAGGACTGGGGCTTCCCCGATGCGCCGACACTTACAATGCAGGAGCGCTTCACATCGCGCTATCGCGGCAAGCGGTATAGCTTTGGTTACCCGGCGTGCCCGAACCTCGAAGATCAAGCCAAGCTGTGGCGGCTTCTACACCCGGAAGAAATTGGCATTCAGCTCACCGAAGGTTTCATGATGGAGCCGGAAGCGAGCGTTTCGGCGCTCGTCTTCCATCATCCAGATTGCGCCTATTTCACCGCAGCGTCCGAAGAAAGCGAATCCGCTGCGTAGCTAGTAGTACTTTTTGCCACGCGGCTATTTGAATTTCTCGCTTATAATTGGCGAATCCACTATGCCTATTTCAAGACGCCAATGGTTTACTGCGACTGCGGCTGGACTGAGCGGTGCGCCGGGGCTTCTCGCCGATGAACGGCATGGCGATCCGAGTTGGACGCCGGTAGGGGCGGAAATCGAGAGAGCGTTCGAAGACCTGCCAGGCCGCAAGGGTCTTAAGATATGGGCGCCCAGGTCGGGCCGGGCGCCTGAGTTTTCCGTGGCATTGCATGCAAACAAGAGTTTGTTTTCCGCGAGTTGCGAATAAAAGCTATATCCTGTGCGAACGTTTGCGCCAGTTGGATTCGCCTCGGGTAGAGGAGAATCTTGAAAATCACGAGATTAAGTTAGATGACAGCATATGGTCGCCGGGAAGTACGGTTTTCAATCCACCAGATCTTTCAGGCTTAGTTAGCGAAAGGACCGCGATGGAAGCGATGACCACGCATAGCGATAACACCGCCACCGATATGGTCTTGAAAGAAGCTACGCCGAAGAAGGTGAGGCAATTCCTCGCAGCGATCGGGGCAAAACGCACGCTCATTCCCGACAGCACGCGCGCCCTGGCCGCTTATCTCTTCGGAGCGTCGAATTATCTGACGATCACATGGGACGAATTAGTTGCAATCGCCAATCAAAGTGAGGGAATTTTGGCTAACCCTTTGCTCAACGATGTCGAGACTTTTGCGTCATCGGCGAATGACTTGGTTACGTTCTATGCGAGAGCTCTCCAGGGGGAATTTTTTAAGAACGGGGAGACATTGCAGGCGTTCAGACGGATTTTGTCGTTAGGCGACATTACTTCTCTGGTTCCGTTCCCGCTCGGGATCAACGCGTTCGGGAAGGCCGGATACGTTGATGCACCGGGGCAGCATGCCCGCTGCATTGCCGGCGGTATGTACTTCCCGGACCGCTGGGTTTATTTCGCGATGATCTTGAATTGGGATACCGCTGAAGTAGACGATCCTGGAACGATCAATGCGTACTTCCGGGCGGTCAGGATGGCTATTCAAGCCGTGCGGGACGCGTTGGGCGCTTAATTCTAGCAGACAGTCTAAGAATTTAGGTAGGCTGTCTACCAGTGATGGATCGTATCGACCTCTTGCAAGGCCCCTTGATATGCTCGTTCTCACGGCCGCCGGGAAAAAGCAGCTTATACATGAGCAGTCGAAATGGAAGCTGCGGTAAAAACCATAGCGCGTCTTATGAAGTACGCATGAAACAACGCAGGCGATTCTACTTGACGCTCGTTTCTTTGCGGATGAACGCTGTTTCCTGGGGACGATACGGTGTTCCGTCTGCGCGGAAGATATCGTGGAACCAAACAGGCGGCTGGCGGTCCACATAGGGATGCTGCCAGGAATCCCAAGGCAGAAATGTTTGCGATTTTCCGGCGACAAAGCCCCAGTTAATGGCACCCACCTTTTCTTTCTTTGCGATGGGCAGAATGCCTTGGAACGTGCTGCCCTGGGGCCGGGCCATATATTCCGTGCAAATAATCGGCCGTCCATAGCTTTGAAGCCATTTCACTTCCTGCTCGAATTTAGCCGGCGGCGAATAGTTATGGAACGAAATTACGTCCGAAAGTTCCAGTTGTTCCTTGGCCATCGGCGATAACGCTTCGGGCTTTGCGGGATCTTCATGCCAGATTCCACTTGTTAGCGGCTGTTGCGCGTTCACGCTGCGCGCCCAGGCAAACGTGCGCGGCAGCAGTGCTAATACGATCTCTTTTTTATTTTGCGGCTCGAGCTTGCCATAACTGGAGCCGTTCAGATTATCCGGCTCGTTCCAGATATCCCAAGCAAGCACACGTTTGTCTCGCCCGAACGCGCCGACTACGCCTTTGACATATGCTTCCAGCCGCGGATACTGCGATTCATCGGCGAGCGCCGCAGCACCGGGACTCTGCACCCAACCCGAATTATGTACGCCCGGCCGGGGAGCGCTCTGCGGTCCCAGATGCGGCTCCGGATCCCATACCGAATCGAACAACACGAACATCGGCTTGATCTTGTGCTTATCACAGATCGCCAGGAACATGCCGATCCGCTTCTTAAATCCTTCGCTATCCTCTTTCCACAGCAGATCGTGGAGAAAGACGCGCATAGTGTTCATGCCGATACTTTGCGCCCAACCTAGTTCTTTGTCGATTTCGGCGGGATCGAACGTCTGCGCCTGCCACATCTCGAGCTCGTTGATTGCACTCGCCGGTACATAGTTGCTGCCTACCAGCCAAGGTTGCTTGGCGTACCACGATTGAGCGTGTTTTGCGGTCCACCCGGCCGGTTGGCCCAGTAGAACGCCGGCAAACAAGAGCGAGTAGAGAATCTTCATGTTGTCGTCATGATTTTACCTTCAATGGCTTAAAGTGAATTTCACAACAATGTCAGTGATCACTTCCACCGGCTCGCCATTCAGCAGCGTGGGTCGATATCTCCATTGCAGAACCGCTTGCCGCGCGGCATTGACCAGCAGCGGATGGCCGCGCAGTAACTGCAGATTCTCGATTGTGCCCTGCTTGCTAATGATCGCGGTGAATTCGACAGTGCCTTCTACATGCGTAGTTTTTGCGAGCGGAGGATACACCGGCTGTACGCGGTAAATCAAATTCGCTTCCGAAACGCCTCCGCCCACCGGAATCGCAGCGTGCGGCTGCGCCTTGGCTGGCGGCGGCAACGGTGGCGGGGCAATTGCGCCGGGAGTAACTCCAGCGCCGTCATATACTCCCGCAGGCCACGCGGACGGCGCCACTTCAGGCGGCGCTAGCGACTGCGCCTGCTCCGCGGAAGTTACAGCGTGCGAAACGATCAAGGCCGGGACGCTAAAAATACGAGCGCCCGGCGTTTTTTGCTGTTGCCTTCGTAAGAACTTGCGGCGCAGGCGCCTGAGGAGGTGACGGAGCAGCTAAAACAGAACGCAGCTGGACGCCCGGCAATCCCTGCGTGCAGAGGAGGGGTACCAGAAGCAAGATACCCAGCACGCATATCTGAACAATCGAAGATAACGCGAAAGCGGAACGCGGCGCGGCTCTTGCATTCACAAACGCCTGTTCGAACATACTCACCTTCTTACTAACTTCAGACATCGCTCACTTATGGCGTGTTCCAGGTTTGTACGTTAGCGGTTCAGGCGAGGTTTGACTACTGAGATTCTATGTAGTCGATCAACGTATCGATCTGAGCGTCCGTCAATTTGTTCCGGAATGCGGGCATCAGCGCTCCGCCGAATTTCACGCGTACCGTTACATACTGCCGGCTCGGTTTGCCATGGCTGAGGGGCAGTTTTTCGTTTTTGAACAGATGGTAGAGGCTGGGTCCGAATTTTGGAGGGTGGGCTTTATCGTTGGAAATGTCGTGGCAGATGGCACAGTTCTCACGATATAAGTCGCGGCCTTCCACCAACTTGGATTTTTCCCATGGCGGGGCGGTGGCTGCGAACCACAAGGCAAGTATCCACACGAGGCTCATAGCCTCGCAACCTCAACGGCACCGGCTTCCGCAAGCTGCCGGCTCACTATCTCTTCTTGCTCACCGATACAGTATACGCGCAGGCAGATGATGCCGGGCTCCACGTTCGGAATAGGAGCGGGAGTCTTGCGCCGGATGAGCCCGCTCTCCCACAGAAACCAGATGAACGAACTCAGAATCGCCCCCAGCATGGCCAGTTCATAGAACACGACACCCGTGGACCAGAACGAAAACAACGGCATGCCGCCCGTCACCAGCGGATAGTTGTATTGCGTAAAGCGCACGAACAAAATCGTGAGCAGACAGAAAGTGAGAGCGCTTGCCACGACGACCAGCGACATGCGCGAAGGCCGGTCCAATACTCCGGACGCAAATTCGACCGGTTCGTTGGAAAATACATCGAGTGCGTCGGGACCGAAGCCCTGTGTTTTCAGGTCCAGAATGGCGCGCGCGGCCGCCTCTTTTTCGCGAAATTCACCTTTCAGGTACACGGTCGTGAGGTTTGAACTCCCATATGGAAATAATCGGGAACAATTTCGCAAACATCAGATACAGAACCACCATCGTGGCGAAGGTCGCTACGGTGATGGAAACCTCGACCCAACTCGGCGAATACGAGCCCCAGGCGGCCGCCAGACGCGGCCGGCTCAACGTCGGCACGATGATGATAAACCGCTCGAGCCACATGCCGATCAGGACAGCGACCGAAGAGATTATGGCCGTTTGGATCGACCGCAGTTTGCGGATGCCTAGCAGGACGAACGGTATGAAGAAATTGCAGACGACCATCGTCCAAAAATACGGAGCAAATGTACCGCGCGTCCGCGCGCCGAACACCATCATTTCCTTGGGCTCGTTTCCATACCAGACGGTGAGATTCTCGGCAATGGTGAAGTATACCCATAGCAGGCTCATCAGGAGCAGCAGCTTCGCCAGGTTATTGAAGTGGTGCGGAGTTAAATATTGTTCGAGGTGCAACGTCCTGCGAATAACGGCCATGGCGAGAATCAGCGCGGCGATGCCACTAAAAATCGCCCCCACTACGAAATAAGGCCCAAAAATCGTGCTATGCCACATGGGAGCGATGGCCATCGAGAAATCCCAGGCGACGACGGTATGAACGGAGACGGCCACCGCCAGAATGATTCCGGCCATCAGCTTCATCGCGCGCTCGAGCGCGTGCCATTCGCGATCACTGCCAGTCCAGCCGAGCGCGAGCTTGCGATATACCCAGCGCCGCCACCCGGTGGCGTGCCGCGCCAATTGGGCTACGTCCGGAATGAGCGGCAGAAAAAGGAAAATTGTGCTGCCGATCAAATAAGTTGAGATTGCGCACAAATCCCACATCAAAGGCGACCGAAAATTCGGCCACAGCAGACGCGAATTGGGGTAGGGAACCAGCCAATAAAAAATCCAGGCGCGCCCGAGATGAATGATCGGAAACATGCCGCCGATCATCAGAGCAAATACGGTGATTGCCTCAGCGGCGCGGGTTACCGGCTTTCGCCATTCAGCTTCGGTCAATCGCAGAATGGCCGAGATCAGCGTGCCCGCGTGCGAGATCCCGATCCAGAAGACGAAATCGACCAGGTAAAAGGCCCAGAAGACCGGCCGGCGAATGTTCGCGACGCCGATGCCGCGATCGAGTTGATAGCCCCAGGCAATCAAGCCCCAAAGCGTAACCAGGCTCAGCGGCAGCAGCACCGCGAAATAACGCCAGCTTGTTCCTTGCAGCGGGCGCCAGAGATCTCTTCGTACGTCGTCCACGCTATTTCACTCGCTCGAGATAAAACACCTTTGGTTTGGTTCCCAGCTCTTCGAGAAACTGTGTTGCGCGGCTGTTTTCGGCAAGCTGGGCGACTTTGCTTTCCGGATCGTTGAGATCGCCGAACACCATCGCTTCCGCCGGGCAGGATTGCACGCAGGCCGGCTGCAGATTGCTCGCGCCCTCTTCTTCGGCGCGCTTGATGCGCTGGATGCAGAACGTACACTTCTCCATCACGCCCGATTCGCGAATCGATACATCGGGATTGTGCTGCAATTGAAGCGGCTCCGGCCATTCCGGATCGAACCAGTTAAAGAAGCGAACTGAATAAGGGCAGTT
>Ga0068856_100004020_pt1 | contig 14726 bp, 9 predicted proteins | sample KBSCornC62_FD_66595 | JGI IMG/M metagenome (GOLD analysis project Ga0068856, IMG submission 66595) | Corn rhizosphere microbial communities from Kellogg Biological Station, Michigan, USA - KBS Corn C6-2 | ecosystem: Host-associated > Plants > Roots > Rhizosphere > Soil ...
GCACCTCGTGGCCGAGATCGCGCGCGTGCTCAAGCCGCACGGGCGGTTCGTGGGCTTCGTGCCGATCGAGGGCGAACCGCGCTCGGCCTACACGCTGTATCGGAAACTACTCGGCGCGGATTTGTACGAGCGCACCAAACACCACGTGCAAGCGTACACGCGCGCCGACATCCGGCGCCTGCTCTTGGCCGAGTTCGAGCTCGCCGACATGCGCTTCGCGTACCACGCGCTCGGGCACGTGCTCGACGCGAGCTTCTTTGCCCTGGCGAGCCTGCGACGCATCGAGCGTTTCTGGTGGAGCGAAAACAAATACTACGCTCCCGAGCGCACCCGGCAGGGCCCGCTCGCCTTCCTCTTGAACCGCCTGCTCGAGCTCGGCAACGCGCTCGCTTACTTCGAGTCGCGTGCGCTCGAGCAAAGCTCGTTCGCGGCCGCGGGGGTGCTGTTCGACGCCCGACGCGCCGCGCTGCCGCACGCAGCTAGCCACTAGCTCGCGCCTGACCGCTCAGGCTAGGGTGCAGGGCGAATGGCAGCCCTTGCGCGCTTTGCACGCCACCTGACCGCGCTCGTCGATTACGCAAAGAAGGAGCCGTTTGCGTTCGGCAGCGCCGTGTTCGGGTTCTGCCTCGTGCTCTTGGCGATCGTGCGCGCGGCGAGCCCGATCTTCGCCGATCTCTCGACTTTGGGCGGGCACGATTGGGACGAGATCAGCGCGCACCGTTATCTGGCAATCAAGTCGCTGCGTGAGTTCGGGCAATTTCCGTTCTGGAACCCGTATGCCTGCGGCGGCTATTCCGAGTGGGCCAACGTGCAGGGCGGCAGCAACCTCGTTTCCCCGTGGTTCCCGATCTATCTGTTTGCGGACTTGCGCTACGCGCTGCGCATCGAGGTGGTCGGCACGGCGCTGCTCTCGGCGGTCGGAACTTGGCTCTGGGCGTCGGTCTTCACGCGTAGCGCGGCGGCACGCGCGCTTGCTTGTTTGGTGTTCGTGGTCAACGGTCGCTGGGCGCTGCAAACCGCGACTGGGCACGCCTGGCACTTCTACTACGCCTGGGTGCCCTGGACCTTTTGGTGCTACGAGCGCGCGCTCGCCAGTCAGTCGCGGGCTCGCTTTTGCTACACGCTGCTCGGCGCGGCCACGATCTCGCTCATGATCTACGAGGGCGGGATCTATCCTTTTCCACACGCGGTGGTGCTGCTCGGCGTGTACTGCCTGGCGCGGGCCGCCTTTGCGCGCTCGCTCGCGCCGCTCTTGATCGGCGCAGTGTTCGTGATTGCCGCGTTCGGGCTCACCGGCCCAAAAATCATGCCCACCCTGCTCGATTTCACCGAGCGTCCGCGGCTCGTCGAGTCGACCGAGTTCATCGATTTGAATGCGTTCGTCCAGGCGTTGGTCGTGCGCGGCCAGCTGCCGAGCTCACGGCCAGCGCACGTGCCGCGCTGGGGCTGGCACGAGTACGGCATGTACATCGGCTGGTTCGCGTTCTTGCTGCTGCTCGTGACGACGGCCCTAGCCCGCACCGAGCGCGAGCGGGCGCTGCGCATCACCGGCGTGTGTGCGTTGTTGCTCGGCTTCGGCGCGTTCCACGAGTACGCGCCGTGGACTCTGCTCCATCAAGTGTCGATCTTTCGCTCGCAGCACGTGCCCACGCGTTGGCTGTACCCGGCGCTGCTCTTGTTCGGAATTCTTTCGGCGGCCGTGATCGAGCGCCACCTACTTCGCTGCGGTGAAAAGCGCAAACCGGTCGAGCTCGCGCTGCTCGTCGCAATGACGTTCCTTGCGCTCGATATCGGGACCGAAGCGAGCGGACCGATGCAGCATGCATTTTGGATGAAGCCGCCCGCGGTGACGCCGCTCGCGGCATTTCATCAGGAAGCTAAAGTCCCCCGCTGGTTGCAATATCAAGAGCGGGATTATGCGCCCGAGGCGCTGCCGGCCATGCACGCCGGCGTCGGCGTGATCGAGTGCACGATGAACGGGGCGCTCAACATCTGGGCGCCAAAGGACGCGAATGGGCACATTCCGGGCATTGGCGCGCGTGGCCGCGGCGCGCCGGATTATCACGGCGAGGCCTACACGCTGAGCGGCGCGGGCCACGCCGAGCTCGACAAATTCACGCCCAACGAGCTGGTCGTGCGGGTCAGCGGAGCAAATCCCGGCGACACGCTGATCGTGAATCAAAACTATGATCCGGGCTGGCGCGTCGACGGCAAGCCCGCGGCCAGCCACGCCGAGGCGTTGGCCGCGCCCCTCCGGGGCGGCGATCAAGTGCTGCACTTTCGCTTTCGTCCCCGCGGGCTATTGGGCGGCTTCGCGCTGCTGCTGGCGACGCTTGCCGCGTGCGTCTGGAGTTACCGCCGGCTATCGAGCACGGTGGCAGAGGCCGAGCAGGTTGAGCTCGTACGGTACGTGTAAGCGTTTTTCGAGCGCAGCGAATACCGGAAATAGGCGATCGAACAGCGCGTGGCTTTCGCTGCCGAGCGCCGGGCGCTTGAGCACCCGCCCCGCCACGAGCCAGGGCACCACCCCGAGCAGGTTGCAGTAGCGGAGCTCGTCCACGAGAAACCCGGCGTCGACGAGCTTACTCCCGAGCTCGCGCGCGCCGTAGCGCCGGAGGTGGCCCACGCTTTCGTCGAGGCTACCAAATAGCTCGTTCCGAGCGGGCACGTACACGCCGAGGCGCCCACTGGGCGTGAGCAGTCGGCGAATCGAGCGCAAGCAGCCCACGTCGTCCGCGATGTGCTCGAGCACATTGGAGGTGACCACGGTATCGATCGAGCTCGGACCGGCGTGGGCCAGGTAATCGTCGACCGTGCCCTGAAACACCGCCGCGCGCGGTTCGCCCGCGAATCGCCGCCTCAAGACGGCGCACAGCCCCGGGTCGGGTTCGAGCGCGACCAGCTCGCGCACGCCACTCTGGAGCAGCGCGGCAGCTAGCGTCCCCGAGCCCGCGCCGTGGTCGAGCACCTTGCCCGTGGCTGCAAACTGCCGCGCCTGCCAGGAAAAGTAGTTCTGAATCACGTCGCGATGAGACACGCCGAAAGGCAGCTCTTTATTGGGCTGTGCAGCCGTTTCCGGGAACGCCGAGGCAGCTGGTGGCATCGCTCCGAGTGTAACTCGTGTGCGGGGCTAGCGACGAGCGCGGGCGGTGATAGGCTCGCGCCGTGCTCGAGCCCGACCCGCCCAACGGGCCAAACCGGCGGCGTTACACGTTCGAACCGACTCCGGCGGTCGCCGCCTCGCGAGCTCGTCCGAGCTACGTGAGCTGCCCCGTGTGCGACGAGAGCCGGGCCGAGTATCTGTTCAATCGGGTCGGTGTGCGCTTCGTGCGCTGCCCTGCGTGCGGTCTCGTCTACACGAGCCCGGTCGGCGGCGCGGGCCCCAACTATTTCGATATCGCACGCGCAACCCCGTTCGCCAGCGCGCGCGATCGCGCGCTGTGCGTCGAAGATTTCGAGCACTTCTTGGCTGGGCTCGCCGAGCGCATCCGGGCCCACGGGCGCAGCGCTCCGAAGCGCAGCGTGCTGCTCGGCCGCTCTTTGCCCGAATTTTCCGAGACCCAGACCGCGCGTGAGCTCGGGCTCGTCGCGCCGGCGGTGGACGACGGCGCGTTCGCCGAGCTCGCGCTCCACGGCTCGCTCGCGTTCGCGCGCGCGGCGCTCGAGGCCGAGCCAGAGCTCGTGATTTTTCACGAGCTCTTGGAAGCGTGCGCCCATCCGAGCGCGGTGCTGGCCGAGCTGACGCGCTCTTTGCCGCCATCGGCGCTGCTGGTCGTCACCTACTCGAACGTGGATTCGATGCCCGCGCGCTTCTTGCGCCGCTATTGGCCGGGCTTTTTCGAAGCCAAGCGCGTGTTTTTCTCGACCGCCAACTTGTCGCAGCTCTTGGCCAGCGTCGGCTTCGGTTTGCGCAGCCAATTCAGCTACCCGGAGCGGCGCACCGCGAGCTACGTCGCGGGGCGCGTCGGTCACGAACGAGCCGGCAACTGGCTCGCGCGCTCGCCACTCGGTGCGCTCTCCTTGCCGCTGAAGACCGGGCATCGCGTGGCCTTGTTCGAACGGAGCGCGGCCCCGAGCGCGAGCACGGAGAAACTCTCCGTGATTTTGCCGGTGTTCAACGAGGCCCGCTATGCGGCCGACGTGATCGACGCCTTGTTGCGCAAAGAATTGGCGATCGACAAGGAACTGATCATCGTCGAGAGCAACAGCACCGACGGCACGCGCGAAATCGTCCGCCGCTACGAGGGGCGGCCAGGGGTGCGCGTGCTCTACGAAGAGCGTCCGCGCGGCAAAGGTCACGCCGTGCGCACCGGTCTCGCGGCCGCGACCGGCAGCATCCTGCTCATCCAAGATGCGGATTTCGAGTACGACATCGATGACTACGACGCCCTGCTGCAGCCGATTTTGCAGCGCCGCGCGAGCTTCGTGCTCGGCTCGCGCTCGCTCGGCCTCGGCGATTGGAAGGTCCGTCGCTTTTCCCAGGGCGCGTTTCAGGGCTTTTTGATGAACGCAGCGCAGGTCGGCTTCGCCCACACGTTCAACTTCTTGTATCAGCAGCGCACGACCGACGTGAACACCATGTTCAAGGTCTTTCGGCGCGAGTGTTTGCAGGAGCTCGTGCTCGAGAGCAATGGCTTCGATCTGGACATCGAGCTCGTGTGCAAGCTGGTGAAAAACGGGCATGCCCCGATCGAGGTGCCGGTCAACTACGTCTCGCGAGATTTCGCGGAAGGCAAGAAGATCAGCTTCGTGCGCGACGCGCTGCCCTCGTATTGGGCGTTTTTCCGGCACCGCATCGGCTAGCGGAGCCGAGCGCGCGCCGTTGGTTGTCATTTCCGAGGCCCAAGGCTAGCGTCCGCGCCTCGAAACGCGAGGATTTCAGCAGAGTGACGACCGACTTCCATTCGTTCGCGGACAAGCGCGTGCTGGTCACCGGCGGCGCCGGTTTCGTCGGCAGCCACGTGGTGGACGCTTTGCTCGAGCGCGGCGCGCACGTGACCGTGATCGATGACCTGTCGACGGGCTTCGAGGAGTTCGTGCCGAAGGCGCCGCGAGTCGAGCTGGTCCGGGGCAACCTGCTCGATCAGCCGCTGCTCGATCGCCTGTGTCAGGGGCAAGATCTGGTCTTTCATTTTGCCGCCAACGCGGACGTGCGCGAGGGCCTGCTCCATCCACGCCGGGACGTCGAACAGAACCTGCTTGCGACGCAAAACGTGCTCGAGGCCATGCGCAAGCACGGCGTGAAGGACATTGCCTTCTCGTCCACCGGGGCCATTTACGGGGATTGCGCGGTGCTGCCGACGCCCGAGGATGCGCCCTTTCCCGTTCAGACGTCGCTGTACGGCGCGTCCAAAGTCGCGAGTGAAGGGCTGCTCACCGCGTATGCTTTCGGCTACGGCTTCAACGTCTGGTTATTTCGCTTCGTCTCCCTGCTCGGCCCACGCTACACGCACGGCCACGTCTTCGACTTTTGGCGCAAACTGCGCGCCGATCCGACGCAGCTGCAGATCCTCGGCAACGGTGAACAGAAGAAGTCGTACATCCACGTTTTCGATTGCGTAGCGGGGATGCTCACCGCCATCGAACGAGCAGAAGGCCCAATCAACATCTTGAATCTCGGCCACGACGAGTGGCTCGAGGTCAACGAGAGCGTGCGCATCATTTGTAGCGAGCTCGGCGTCAGCCCCAAACTCTCGTACACTGGTGGTGAGCGCGGTTGGGTCGGCGACGCACCGAAGTTGCTGCTCGATACGAGCCGAATCCGCGCGCTCGGCTGGAAGCCGACGCGCAGCATCCAATCGTCGATCATCGACACCGTGCGCTTCTTGGAACAAAATCCGTATTGCGCCGCGCGCCGCTGACACAGCCCTTTCGGCTGGAGCGACTCAGCGCGGCGTCTGCTCGAGTAGAAACGCGCGCACGCGCGCGACCGCGTGCGCCACGTCATCTCCCGTCTTCCAAGACCGAATCAGCTCCGCGCGCGGGGCAATGCGCGCGATTTCCTCGGACACCGCCGAGGGATGGTATTGGTCATCGCCGCGCAGCACGAGCAGCGGAACCGGGCAGCGTGCCACTTGTTCGCGCGTCACGCTGAACGCAAAATCACGATCGTAGAGATTCGATTCCAAGCTCGCCAGCACTTCCGCGCTCAACTCCGGGCGCTCGCGCAGCAGCTCGTCTGCCCAGCCCTGGACGAGGGCATGAAACGTCTCGCGGTTGCTGTCGCTCCTGCCGATCGGTTGTTGGAGCACGGCCGCGCTCACCCGGGTCGGGGCCCGGTCGATCAGGGCCAAAGCGAACGCGCCGCCGATGCAGCCGCCGAACAGATGACAGCGCTCGACCCCGAGCTCATCCAGGAGCGCCAGCTGATCCTCCGCATAGGTGTGCCAACCGTCGCTGGCCTGCACCGGCCCGCGCGAGCCGCCGGCGTTCCGCTGATCCATGGCGATCACCTGAAAATGTTCGCGCAGCTCGACGATCGGATTGAAGGGTGTGCGCTCCCAGAAGCCGATGTTCGAGCGCATGCCGCCTGGCGCGAGCAAGAGCACGGGATAGCCCGCGCCCTGAATTTCGTACGCAATTCGGATCGGTCCGCGGGAGAAGCTGGGCATTGTCGGATCCTCCCGGCCAAGATTACACTGCCTCGCTCAGCCGGAGCGCAAACTTCTCGACCGCTCGGCTCAGCGGCGGCGCGCCGCCGGGCTGCGCGGCCGCGCCGCTACGCGCGGTCAGTCGAAGCTGCCTTGGAGCAGCTGCAACAGCTCATCCGCGCTCAGGCTCCCCGCGGCTTCCCCCGCGTCGAGCAAGGTTTCGGCGATGCGGCGCTTTTTCACGTGCAGCTTGACGATACTTTCTTCGATCGTGTCGCGCGTGATCAAGCGGTACACGGTGACCGGTCGCTCTTGACCGATGCGGTGAGCGCGATCGCTCGCTTGTGCTTCGACCGCGGGGTTCCACCACGGGTCGAGGTGAATCACGTAATCGGCCGCGGTCAGATTGAGCCCAAAGCCGCCCGCCTTCAGGCTGATCAAGAACAAGCTCGCCGTGCCGGATTGGAACGCGGTTACGCGCTTCTGGCGATCGGCGTGCGGCGTGGAGCCGTCCAGATACTCGTAGCTGATGCGGCGCTCGTCCAGCCGTTCGCGGGCCAGGCTCAGAAAATCCACGAATTGGCTGAACACGAGCGCGCGGTGCTCGTTTTGGCGCAGCTCTTCCACCAATTCCAAGAATGCGTCGAGCTTCGAGCACTCACTCGGGGCGTCGGGGAAGACGAGCGTTTGGTGGCAACAGAAGCGGCGAAGGCGCATGATCTCCGCCAGTACCTCGATCTTGGTGAAGCGCTTGCCGTGAGACGTATAGAGTTTGTCGTGGATCTGCCGGCGTAGTGCGGCGTAGCGCAGCGCCTCGTCGTCGGACAGCACCACGTCGTGCTGCACTTCGGTGATGGGCGGCAGGTATGGGAGCACATCACGCTTCAAGCGCCGCAGCACGAACGGTCGCACCAGCTTCTGTAAGCGCTCGGTCGCCTCGCGACTGCCATCCCGTTCGACCGGCATCAAGAACGTGCGGCGAAAGTGCGGCCAATCGCCGAGTAGCCCCGGGTTCAGGAACTGAAAAATGCTCCACAAATCGCCCAGGTGATTTTCGACCGGAGTACCGGTGGCCGCGATCCGCTGTTTGGCCGAGAGCGAGTAGGCGGCGCGGGCCCGGAGCGATTGCGAATTCTTGATGAATTGGGCTTCGTCCAGCACGACCGTGCCAAACGACAACGCCGAAAGCTCGGCCCGATCTTGCTGCAGCAGCGTATAGCTGCACACGAGCACACTCGCGCCGCCGTCCGGCGCGCCCAGACTGGCCAATGCGGCTGCGCGATCTTTGCCGGCGTATTCGAGCGCCTTCAACGTGGGCGCGAAGCGGGCAATCTCGAGCAGCCAATTGCCGCAAACCGAGGTCGGCGCAACGACCAACGCGGGTCCCTCGCTGCGCTCGGCGCGCGCCACGAGCAGGGCCAGGATCTGCACCGTCTTGCCGAGGCCCATGTCGTCGGCCAAACACGCGCCCAGGCCGAGCTCACTCAAATAGCTGAGCCAGCGAAAGCCCTCGACTTGATACGGGCGGAGCGTGGCGCGGAGCGCCGTCGGCATCTGGAAATCGCGGGTCGAGAGCTCTGCGACGCGGTCCAGGAATGCGCGACCCTCGCCGTCGATTTCGAAACCGGCTCCGTCGGCGAGCTCCGCCAGCGTGCTGAACGCGCTCTTCGGCAAGCGCAACGCACCGCCCGCGCGTTTGGCCGATTCGGCCGCTTTCAGCGCGGCGATCACCCGGCGAATGCGCGCCTCGACCTCGAGGTAGTCGCCATTTGGCAGGCGCAAAAAACGGCCGCCGCCGATCGCCGGCGCTTGCGTCAGCGCGCTCAGCGCGATCTCGGTGACCTCATCGACGCGCAGTCCGCCCGTCACGAGGTACCAGCCCTTGTCGACGCGCAGCCGGCCGTGCAGGGCGCTGGCCCGCGCCTGCGCGCTGAGCCGGAGACCGCCTGATTCCGGCCACTCGAGCGCGCACGGCCGCTTCGCCTGCTCGAGCTCGCTCAAGAGCGTGAGCACGCCTTCTTCGCTCAAGGTCCAGCTGTCGGGCGCGTCGAATGGGGAACGCTCGTCCGGGGGAACCTCGCTCGCCAAGGTCGGACACGCGCGGCGAAGGTCGAGGTTCTGCGCGCGCTCGCGCTCGAGATCGCGCTCGCAGCGCAAACGCTGCCCCGCGACGAACGCGCTCAGACCCGCGCGCCCGCTGCCGGCCAAGAAGAAGCGCCCCTTTTCGCCGAAAGGGCGCACCCCGAGCTGCACGAGCCAAGCGCCCGCGTGCGGCGCAAAGCGCACGCACGGCGTGGCGTCGGCCTCCACCGTGCGTTCGGCGCCGAGCTCGGGGCTGTGCACCTCGACGCTCTCGGAGAGCTTGGCGAGCACCTCGAGCAGTTCGCGCTCGTGGCTCTTCGGAATACGCGTGCCGGGGCGAAGTGCGCCGATCACCTGGTGCATGGCCGGCGAAACGCGGTACACGGCGAGCTGCCGCTCGCCTTGGGGTACGACGTTCACCCCGAGCTCGGCCCCCGCCGGTTCGACGAGCAGCGACAGATAGCCGCGCTCTTCACGCGTCGCGAGCCGACACGTGCCGCGCACGACTTCGACCGGTGTGCGGCGTTGGCCGTTCAAGACGCGCGGGTGACCGATCAACGCCTCGGGAGCGTCCGGGCCAAACTCGCGCCCGCCATTCGCGAGCTCACGCGTGCAGTCGAGCACGCGCTGATCTTCGGGGGGCAGATCGGCATAGAGCGGCCACAGCTCGGCGAGCGAGACCCGCCGTCCGTCGCCGAAGCCGGCCGTGCCGCGAAATTCTTGCAGCGCGGGGCGACTGAGCGTGCCGTGCGTCATATCGACGAACCAGGCCACCCGTCGGTTCTGCGCGCGCTCGTCCGCGACCTGCTCGGAGATCTGCGACAGCGCATCGAGCGTCTTTTGCCACTCGGGCTTGGTCGAAAAGAGATCCCAGAGTACGAGCTCTTTCGGCGAGCGCGCGGCCGCAAAGCTTACTTCCAGCCGCGCCACTTCCAGCGAAAAATGCGAGTCATCGAGCATTTCCGCGAGCAGCAGGGCCTGGCGCGCGAGCCAGGCGTAGCCCCCCTTTTGCCATACCGCCGCGCGTCGCACGAGCAGCTGGCACCAGTTGGCGCGTGCCCACTTGTCGACCGAAGACAAGTGCACGGTCAACGCCAGAATCGAAATCTCCCACGCGCCGACGTCAGGCGGCAACTGGTGTACGTCGAGCCGACGCTGCTCTTCGGGGGCTTGGGCGAGGTGTTTGAACAGCGTGCGCAGCGCGCGCGCGGCGCCGCGGTTCACGTCGCCGGAGCCGGCGCTCAGCAAGCGCTTGGCCGCGCTGCGGCTCGGCTCGTCGTCGCGGGCACACAAGAGCAGCGCCAGGAGCGGCCCGAGCCCGCCCGTGTCCGGCAGCGCTCCCGGCTTATTCGAGCGAGTCGCGAGCAGCTGATCCAGGCGCTGGTACGCATCCGCTAAGCTCCCCGTCGCAAAGCGCAGCGCCGCGGAAAACGCGAGATTCTCCGGCGCCGGCAAGTCACGCACCAGCGCCGGCACGCGCTCGAGGTCGCCGCGCAGGATGGCATGCTGACAAAGCGCCCGGTCGAGCGGCGGTCGCTCGAGCGCGTCGGCCGCGCTCGAGCGTTGCTCGTCGAGCCAGGCGTAGAGCTCATCGCAGGCCGAAGGCTCGCACAAGCACTCGCTCAGCACGAGTGCGGCCACGCCGAGCGCATCTCCGCCCCAAACTCGCACCAGCCACTCCGGATCGAACGGTTCACACAGCGAGCGACGCAGCCACTCGGCGCGATTGGCAGGCCCGAGCTCCGGCGGGCGTTTCCGCGCGGCAAAGCGCTCCTGAAACTTACTCAGATCTCCGGACTGCAGCGCGAGCGTCAGATCGCTGACGGAGCGCACGGTGAGCAGCGCGCGCGTGACCCGCGCTATTGCCTCGAGCTCACCGGTCTCGGCCAACCGGCGCAGCATGAGCTCGCGATAATCCGGGTGAACCGCGAAGTGCGGCTTCAGCGAGCCCGTGCGCAGCGGCCCCGCGTTCACCACCCAACCCTCGCTTTGCATGCGCTTCAACCATGCCACCGCCGAGAGCGCGGGTTTCGGGCACAGCGTTTCGAGCACGCTGAGCGGCAACGCCTGCTCGCAAGCCATGGCCCCGAGCAAAATGAAATCCTGCTCGCCGAAGCTCGAGCTCGCGGCTCGAAAGCGCTCTAGCAGGTCCGAAACGGGCACGCGCTAGGCGCTACCGCTCAGCGCCGGGAGCGACAAGGGCTCGTGCCGCGAGCCTCGATTTTGCGCCGTATCCGCGCGAAATTTACTCGCTGAACTGCACTGGGTAGCCGCCCTCGCTGGGCAACTTGCCGTCCACGCGGATCACCCGCACGTCGCGGCTGACTTGCGCGGGCCGGGCGTAACCGATGCCGCCCGAGTTGCGCGCCACCAGACGCAAGAGCTGCGACAGCGAATCCACCGCGCGCGGCGGTCCGGGCAGGCCTCGGATCTTGCGGTCGATCCAGAACCGGCTCACCTCGTCCGGATTCATGCGCAGCACGGTTTGGTCGAAGCCGATGCGGTCGATCGAGTGGGCGGTATGGTTGAAGGGCACGCTGCGCTCACCGGAAAACGCGCCGTCGTCCGCGTTCGTGAAGATGCGGCGCAGCTCGTTCATCGACAGATTTTGCACCCCCGAGTCCCTGCCCACGAATACGGCGAGGATCACGCGATCGGCGGCGCGGGCCCGGCGCTCGTGGCTCGGCAGGGCCAAGAAAAAGAACAGCGTGATGCCCAGCGTCACCAGCAGGGCAAGGCGACGACGGTTGCGGAGCTCGCTGAAGGCGCCCATCTCAGAATGCCCACGCCACCTGAGAAGCCAGAATTCTGAGCGGATGCGTGCCCAAGCCCACTGCCCCTGGACCGCTAAAGTGCCAATCCTGATACTCGAGCTTGACCACGACCGCGGCCGTAGGCCGCAAATTGAAGCCGAGCTCGTAACCGGTGGCGGGCGGAATGTTCGGCTGATCGGGCGCGTTCACGTGCTGGATCATTACGTACGGCATGAGCGGCACCAGCGGCAAGCGATAGCCGACCATGCCGTACGCGCCCCAACGCCGATAATCGGCCTGAAAGCCCTGCGGCGGGCGAATGACCGCTTGCCGCGGGCGGTCGCCTTGCGCGTAGTGCGTCTCGTTGCTCAGCGCTTCGCCCTGCGCGAGCCACGAGTGGTACTCCCACTTCACGTCCGCTGCGAGCGACAGCTCCTGATACTTGGCGGTCGTCGTGTACGTTTGGTCGACGCTCTTGCCATCCGCGCTCACGACGTAGCGCGACGATCGATCGTAGTATCCACCGCGATAAAACGACGTGCCCACGGTCAGCGTGCCGATGGCTTCGGTCTTCGCATACAGGCGGCCGCCGAACGCCTTGTCGTCGCTGAAATCCTCGTACTCGACCGGACCGCGGCCGTTCGACAGCGTCAGATCGTAGCCGATTTCCACGGGATCCAAGAAGCCGCTGCCGTACAAATGCAAGCCTGTTTGCTGCTCCGGAAAGAGCTGCGCCGCGACCACGAACGGCTTCTTGATACCGACGATCGTCGGCGAACCATGATCCACGTTCCAAATTCCATACGGCGTCAGAAACTCGCCGGCTTGAACGTGAAACAGCCCACTGAACTCGTGCTCGATGTACACGCGCTCGATGCGAATGCCGCCCCAGCGGATCGGCTCTTCGAACCCGGCGTAGTCGAGCACGGTGGTATCGGTGCGAATCGCATTGCCGCTCGAGTCGGTGTGGGTCGTCCCGTTCGGCAGGTACAAAAAGCGCACCTCGGCGAGCGCGCGCCACGAATCACCGAGGTTACTGCTGAGGTAGACGTTGAAGTTGCCGACCGCGAACGAGTTCACGCCCGGATAGGTCCGATTCCAAACGTTGGACGCGGGCAGCAGCAGGCGCTGATAAGTAAAATCCGCGAAGCCGTAGATGTCGAGCCGATGCTGCGTGTCGCTCTCACTGCTCTCGTCGCTGCTCGATGTGAAGCTGTCGCTGCTCGCCGCCGCGTCGGTTGCGGTGTCGGCGCTGGCGGTCGCGGCCGTGGGTCCTGGCTCCGGCGTAGGATTGAGCTCGGACGCGCCCGGCGCGGCGGCGGCGGGCGCGGGCGCGCTGCTGGGATTCGCAGCGGCGGAGTCAGCGGCGGGTGCGACCGGCGGCGCTGCCGGCGCAGCTTGGCCTGCGTCTTTCGGCGGCGCTGGCGGCGGATTCGCGGGCTCTGCGGCTCGAGCGAGCCCGGGCAACGCGAGCGCGAGCGCGGCGAGCGCCCAGCTTGGTCCTCGACCGCGCCGGCTCACCGGTGACACGTCCCAGTCGGAACACACAGCGGCTGCGGGATCAGACCGAATGACAGCGTCGGCAAATCACAGCACTCCCAGCCCGAAAAACAATCGCTCCCGCCGAGCGAACACTGAACGAAACAGGCATTGGCCATGATCGTCAGACAGTACGAAGCCTCGTAGCCGGCGCAGTCATCGCTCGAGTGGCACTCCATCGTTTGACCCGTGGGCGGCCGCTGACAGTAAGACGGAGTCGCGCTCAGGTTGCAGGCGTAGCCGCCGGCGCAATCATCGTCGCTCGCGCAGCCCCCATTCGTGCAGTAGCCCGAATCCCCGCTCGGATGGCAGACGTTGAACGCGGGGTTCGCCGCGCAATCCGCCGCCGCCGTGCAGGCGTCGCCGAGTCCGTCCGGGATGATCTCGCAGGTGGTGCCGCCGCTCGGCTTCTGATAGCCCGGCTCGCAAACGCAGGCGTCGTTCTGGGCGAGCTCGTGCTTGCCGCAAGGCACGCAGCCGCGCTCACCGGTGACGCTGTTGCTCGCTTTCGAGCACACGCACAGCCCCGAACCCGGGTCGTAAGTTTGGCCAGGGTCGCAGCGATTGCCAGAGTCGTACAGACAACCGGCCGCGCCGCCGACCCCAACGAAGCCGAGCAATAGGCTGATCGCCGAAATTCTGGGCAAGCTGAGCATGCCGGCTAAGTACGACAAGAACTGCAGCCTTCTTAACTCGAGCGCGCGGCCGCAACGCGCCGGCCGCGACGAAATGCGCAATTTTCGCGGAACCGCCCAGGCCGCACCCAGCCCAAACCTCCCGCGCCGCCGCGCCCGCGAAAACTACATGTCGCTCGGCAGGTGCGCTTCGGCCGCAACGGGCGCTCGGCCGAGCCACAAAACGCGCTCACTGCTCACACACGCCGACGCCGAGCGACGCCGGCCCGAGCCGCCCAACTCCGGCTAGCCAGCCGCAATCGCCACCAGTCATCGGCGCTTCCGGCCCGTGCACGACGAGCCCTCTGCTTTATTTTTGGGGGCCCACGTAGAAACGGGCGCGCGGACCGTGCAGCTCGACCATAGGCAACGGCGTCCGGCGCACGCATCTCTGCAGCCACGCCAGCCCGACCCTGCATACGAGCTCGAATCGGGTCCCTTGGGCCGCACTCGCACGGCCCGCGGCGCTAGATCGAGAACCGCGCGCGCACGGAGCGGCGATCGAGCCGCCGCTCCCGCGCGCATTGCGGCGGTTACTGGCAGGCCGGAAACTGCTTACCGGTGTCCTGATCCGAGGTCGACGAATTGACGGGGATGGACAGCGTGCGACCGCTCGAGTCAGTGAGCACGAGCGTCGTGCCGGCCGCGTTGCTCGGCAATTGCCAGGCGCCGTAGGACAGCCGCGTCGCTTGGCCACCGTTTTGGGTCACGCTCTGAATCGGCAGCCGCTCGTTCTCGATGTACACCTGGTTGGCATTGCCGGATTTGACGCGCACTTTGACGTTGCCGGAGACATTGCACGGCACGACCTTCCAGCTCACTCCCGAACTCGGATTGCCGACCGAGAAACCGAGCGCGTCGAACGCAGTCTTGCTCACGTCCAAGTGCCCCGCCGTCGCGCACGCCGGGTTACTGTCGATCGGACATTCGTCGATCACGGTCGCGGTCACCGAGCGGCCGTTGTTCGTGTTCGTGATCTGCACGCACGCGCCGCAGTAGTTCGAATTGGTGAAGTTCGAGCTGCTCGCGCCGGGGATGGCCACGAAGTAATCGTTCGGCGGCGCGATGTTCGAGACCGGATCGTCCGT
>Ga0068856_100004021_pt1 | contig 14723 bp, 12 predicted proteins | sample KBSCornC62_FD_66595 | JGI IMG/M metagenome (GOLD analysis project Ga0068856, IMG submission 66595) | Corn rhizosphere microbial communities from Kellogg Biological Station, Michigan, USA - KBS Corn C6-2 | ecosystem: Host-associated > Plants > Roots > Rhizosphere > Soil ...
GCGCCGATCCAGTGCGACGTGTAGAAGAAGCGATACGGCTTGTTGACGTCGTAGTTGGTGGGAATGTCGATGATGTACGAGCGGGCCGTGCCCTTGCTCATGATCGTGTGTTTGCCGTTGGTCACGGTCGTCTGTTTGCCGCAGCCGGCGCTCGATACGGGCGGGTTACCCGGTGCAAGAGAAGTGAGGCCTCCCGTTGCGCCGCTGCCCCCCATGCCGCCCGCGGCCTGGCCACCGGTGCCGCCCGCGCCTCCGGTCGTCGCGAGTGAGCCGCCTTGCCCAGCCGTGCCGGTCGCTCCGCCCGTACCGCTTCCGGCAATGCCGAGCGTTCCCGCGCTGCCGCTCGTGTTGCCGGTGCCGCCGGATACGGCCGCGCTGCCGCTCGTGCCGCCGCTGGTCGCACCTGCGGTCGCGGTGTGGCCGCCAGTGCCCGCCGGCGACGTATCGCCGGAACCGTCCGTGCATGCGCCGGAGCACAGCAGCATGAATCCGATGCCACCGGTTGCGAAGCTGTATCGGAGAGATTGAGTCATTGCTGCCGACCTTTGGGACACGCGAGCCATTGCTCCCTAAGTGACAGCTGCTCGAGAAACCCATCCAGAAATCCGTAAACGCGCGAAGCTCGCGACCTCGCTCGATATCCTGACGGTTGATTGTGGATTTCTATGGTGCGAGCGGTACGCCAACGACGAGTTCGGAAGGCTCGCGTGCGTGCGGGCCGACGTCGGACGGGGGCGGATTGAGCATCCGAAAACCGCGAGTCTCGCCGCGAGGACGAACCTAAGTCAGGCGACGGAGGCGATGATGAAACATCTTCAGGAGCAGGAAAAAACCGCTGAGGCGATCTCGGCCGCATTCGACGACGCTTGGGCGCGAGGCGATGTGGAAGCCTTGCTCGGGCTGTACGCGCCGGACGCGACCGTGGAAAGTCCGCTCATCCCGCATCTGCTGCGGAAGAGCGACGGCATCTGTCGCGGTCACGGCGAGATCCGCACTCTCGTGCAGGCCGTGCTCGCGCGCGGCGTGATCTGGGGCCGGCACGAGGCGCCGCTGGTGCGAGGTCACACCGTGCATGTCGAATACCGCCGCGTGCAACCGGACGGCGAGCAGCTCGACTATGTCGACGTGTTCGAGCTGGAGGGTGGGCTGATCAAGAGCCTTCGGGCCTATTGGGGCTGGCGTTCCCTCGCTGCGGCGCTGAAGTGAGGGTCGCTCGCAGCGGTGCTAAAGCTCGAACGATGCTGAGAGTCCGCCGCTGTCCGAAGCGCGTCCGAGCCTCGGCTCGCGCGTTGACCGGCGCCGTGGTCTTGCTGTGCGTCATGAGTTGCAATCGCGCGCCCATTCCGCGCGTCGTCTCGACGGTCCTATCGCCTGACGCTCGGGATCAAGCCGTCATCGCGCGAAACCCAACCCGCGTGCTCGACGCCACCGGGGCGTCACTCTGCGTGTACGATGAGTACGTTGGCCCCGCGAATTCGAATCCAACCCATATTGCCAGTTACAAGCTGCCCTGTGGCGAGCGGCCACCGCGCGCGGTCTGGCGCGCGTACAACCCGGATGGTCACAGCTTCGACGTGCATCTGATCGACGCGTCCGGCCGCGAACTCGAAGCGTCCCGCCGAACCTGGCAAATGGCAACGTTCGCTCACCCGTGATCGCCGCAATCGTCGGACGAGGCGCGGATGGAGTCGCTCAAAACTTGGCCGCGTGTTCGGCCGCTACTCCGCGTGCAAGTGATTTGCGCGTTCACCCACAGGGGTGACACGCGCTCACCGCACGCTACATTTTTCGACGGCCCTTCAGTGTTCGAGGTCCCAGAGCGAGACGCTTCTGCAGAGAGCGACGATGCGTGACAATTTAGTTCGCGCGGTTGCGGAACCAGTGCCATGTGTTAATGCTCCGCATGTTCCGGCGCGCTGTGCAATCAGGCCTGGTTTTCCTATGTTTCGCGCTGGTTTCTGGCTGTGGCGGCGATCCGTTCAGCGCTGCCAATGGCGCCGCGGGCGCGGCCGGTGAGGGAGGAGCTGGCGTACGCAGCGGCGGCGCTTCTGGCGCTACGGGGACCGTCTCCGACGCCACACAGAGTGCTCCCGACGCGTCCAGCAATATGGCAGGTGCTTCGAGCTCGGGCGTGGCGGCCGGCGGCGCGGCTTCCGCCGCGGGCGGCTCTGCTTCCAGCTCGACGGCCGGCGCGAGCGGGCAGACGGCCGGCGGAGCGGGCGGGAGCGGCGGTAGCTCGGCGCGCAGCTGTCCGAGCGCGACCGCCAGCTCATTCGAGCTCGGCTATTTTCCGGAGTTGCGGGACGCGAGCAGCCAGGAGAGCCACCCCTTTTTCCAGCTCACGAATCACGGCGCAACCGTCGCGCTGAATCGCATCACGCTTCGCTATTATTTCACCAATGACTCGGGCGAGCCCGAGACCGCGGTCTGCTATTGGGTCACCGGCGATCACTGCTCACTCGCCAATATGAAGTTTGCGGACGTGGCAGAGCCCACCGCTGACGCTGCTCGCTACCTGGAAGTGAGCTTCCCCATGGGCGCTAGCGTCAAGGTCGTGCCCGGTGTTTTCGAGGTACGGGTTGGTTTCAAAGCCGGCTCCTCGCCGCTCGTGCAAAGCAACGACTACTCGTTCGACTCCGACGCCTCCGCTCCGACGAGCGCTGTCCCGTTTCCTTACAAACGCTGGCTCCGCGCCACGATGTACTTCGATCAAAAGTTGGTCTGGGGTACCGAACCGTGCTCGCTCGGCGGCACCGCTCAGCTCGATCAATAGTGCGGAGCCGCCGCGTTCGGCAGGTGCGGAGCGACGCTCAGCGTGAGCGCTCACCGAGCGCTTGCAGCGCCGCGTGGATCAACGGGTCGGGCTCGGCGCGCTCGCGCCAAGCGGCGAGGATCGGAAATTCGGTGCCGCGGCCCTTTTGACGGATCGCGGTCACGCCTCGGAATTGCGGACCCGTTATCTCAGGCCAAGGGATGAGCGAGTAGCCGAGGCCCGCGGCGACGAAGCCCAGGATGGCCTCTGTCGACGACGCGCTCAGGGTCTTGCGCGGTGGGGCGCCGAACGCGCTGAGCGCGCTCAGTTGCATTTGGCATTGGGGCAAGCTCGGATGAAAGCTCACGAATGGCTTGTCCCGTAGCGCGCGCAAGCTCGGCGTGCGACGACCGAGCTCGAACCCCTGCTTCGGAAATACGACGAAAACGTAGTGAGTGCCGACGCGCTGCGCCTCGACGCCAGCGGGCAGCTGCGGCAGGTAATCCACCACGAGGTCCGTCTTTCCGTGCGCGAGACGAGAAAAATCCGGAACTTGAACTTCCTCCAAGTCGACGTCGATATCCGGACGCGCGCGGCGCAGGCGCTGGATCCAGTGCGGCATCAAATAGCGGATCTCGAGGGCCGCGGCGTCGATGCGCAGCACGCCACCGAAGCGGCCGGCCGCGATCTCGCGCGCGACCAGCGGCAGGCCCTCGAAGAACGGTTTGACGAATTCGAACAAGCGACGACCGGCCGCAGTGAGTTCGACCCGGTCACGCCCCAGCCGATCGAATAGCTTCTTGCCGAGCTCAGCCTCGAGCTTGCTCACCTGCTGATGCACCCCCGGCTGGCTGATCGGATAAGGAAATTCCCGCGCCGCGCGCGTGTAACCGCCCGCGACCGCGACGCGATAAAACCCTTCGAGTCGATGCAGCTGGATCACGGCACCGATGATCGTTGGCGGCGAGCAAGTTGGCAACACGCGCCCCTCAGCAAAAGCAGCCGGTTCCGTCGGACAGGTTGATTTTCATGTTCTCCACGGCAATGACCGTCGCCACGACGATCACCGTGTCGGTCGCCAAGCCAATCAGACCGCCAATCAGCCAGCCCTTGCCCGAGACCTCGACCGCGATCGACGACACCTCGGACGCCTTCACGCTGACCACGTTCTCATCTGCGTCGACGAGCAAGTAGCTGTTGAGATCGTCGGCAGTGGGACCGTGCACTCCGACGTACCGCCCGACCACGCCCGTGCCATTTCGAAGCCGCACGATCACGCGCTGGTGGCGCTCGAGACGCACATGCTCTGCGGCCGCGTGTTCTTCGTATGGCCCCGGCACCAGCGAGTCGATGCCGGCTCCGACCCCGGCCCCGATCAGCGTGCAGCCCGAGAGAGAAGTGCTCAGCAAGGCGAGCCCGGTGATGAGTGTGCACGAGCGCGTCCAGTTTGGCATGCAAAACAGCTTGTCGCAGCCCGGCGCCGTTCTCCAGTAACTAATTGAGTGTCGAACCGTAACTGATAGTTATGATTCGCCGGTGCTCGGCGGGTGAAAAGCGGGACTCTCCGGGCCTGCCCCCTCGCTGCGCGTCGCCGTGAGTCGCGGGCACCCGTCGGTGCTCGCGGCCTTCGTCCGCTGCGCGCCGCCGACCTCCCCCAACGCCGTGCTCGCGGCTTCGCCGCTGCGCGCGGCGGGAGGGAGGTAGTCGTAGTGCGTCGTAGTTCGCTTCGCGCATTGTCTGGGCAAAGTTCGGACGAGGTACGCGACTACAGCGCGACGCGGACGAGGGTGACCGCCGCGCGCAGGTCCCGGAGCGCCAGTTCCGCGCTGATGCGTACGGATGCGAAATCGCGCGGCGGAGCAGCCTCAGATCACGCCGCGCGCATTGCGGGGGCGGTGCGGACAGAACGGACACTCGCCGCCGATTGTCCAAAACTGGTCGTTCCCCGCCGGCTGTCGCTTGCCTCGACGGATCGCGGCGACCATGACCTAGTGCACCGGCTCCCTTCGTGAGCCGAGCAAAGGCCGGTCAGATGAAGAAAAAGCTATTGGCTTCGCTGTTGATGTTGGCGGTAGTGCTGGGGATCGCTCTCGCGCTGCGGACGGTCGATCTCGTGGCTGCGATTCGAGCGATGCATGGCAACTGAGCGCGCTCGCTATCGTAAGCGCCCGCTTCGCGGCGTCCTGGCTCTTTCGGCGCTCGCTGCGGCGCTGCTCGTGCCAGCGCGCTTCGTGCAAGCGGAGCCAACCCGCGCAGAGTTAGCGGTCATCGCCAGCGGGTTTCGTCACTCGCGCGGACACGCGGAGGCCAAGCTCTTTCGTCCCGGCGAGAACGTGCTCGGGGTCCCCTTTCGGCGCGCGCGCGTGGTGCCCCAAGCCGGCCAGGCCCGCTTTCAATTTCCGGATTTGCCGCTCGGGGACTACGCGCTCGTCGTCTTTCACGACGAGAACGACAATGGCAAAATCGATCACAACTTTCTCGGGCTGCCCGCGGAGCCGTTGGGCTTCTCGAACCGCTTCTCGCCCGGACTCTTTGCGGGCATGCCGAGCTTCGAAAAACTCAAATTCACGTTCCGCGCGGACGGTGAAAAACAGCGAATCCGAGTGGAATGAGGAACCGGGCGTCGGTGTCGCGCACAGCGACAAGTCACGACCGCGCTGCGTTCGACGCCGAGTACCGGCTGGCGCTGAACGTGTCTGGAGCAAGGGCCGCGGGACCGGCGTGCCGCATGCACGCCGATCCCGGGGAGAGGTCATGCGTTACGGGATCGGTGCGCCCAGGACGGGCCAGTTGTTCGACCACGTGATCGGGCGAACTTGCAATTTCGCGTTCGAGTAGTCCGTCGAATCGTAATAGTGATTGGTGAAATAGGGCGTCGTGCCGTCGAAGTAGGCCGAGCCGCCGCCGGGCCCGCGCCAGTGATCGACGCCGGCCAACAGCTGCACCGCATTGCCGGAGGTCATCGCCAGGCCGGAAGAATCCACGTACGGACCGGTGATCGCGCTCGAGCGGCCGACCATCGTGCGATAGGTACTGTCGGCGCCCTTGCAACAAGAGTCGAACGAAACGAACAGGTAATAGTAGCCGTTCGCGCGCAGGATCGCGGGGCCTTCCACCGCCTGCGAACCGGAGCGTTGGGCCAATGAATAGAGCGTGGTGTCCGCGCTCGAGAGCTTACCCGTATTGGGATCGATGCGGCGCATCTTGATGCCGGTCCAGAACGAACCAAACGCCATCCAGGGCACGCCGTTCGCGTCCAAGGTCACGTTCGCGTCGATCGCGTTGTAGTTGTTGGCGGAGGTGGTGGAAATGACGAGCCCTTGATCCACCCAGCCGTAGCCCGAGCCGGCGGGATCCAGCGTCGGGGTGCTGGCCACGCCGATCACGGACTTGTTCGTTCCAAATACCGAGCCCGAGTAGTAAAGCCAGTACTTGCCGCCGAAGTACGCCACGTCCGGCGCCCACAGATCCGTAATCGTGGTCCCGAGCTGCGTGTTGACCCACGCCGGGATGGCGGAAAACGCATTGCCAACCGCGCTCCAGTGCAGCTGATCCGTGGACCGGCGGATGGCGATCGTCCCGCCGGTCGCGGTGAGATAGTAGTAGCTGCCTTGTTTGATGATGTTCGGATCGTGCGCGAGCGTATCGAGGTTCGGGTCGTAGCTATAGCCGGCTGACTCCAGGCGGTACTTCTGACAATCGTTGTTCAGCGCGCTGTACTGCTGAATGTTCGTTTTATCCGCTTCGAGGCAGCTTGCGACATCCATCACCTTGCCGCTATTGCGATTGACGAATGACACGTAGCCATCGCTCGAAAGCGAGAACCGCCACTGCTGACAATAGTTGTTGAGCCAGGAATACTGCGCGATATTCGCGCCATCGGTGGTTTGGCAGCCCGAGACTTCGACGGCCTTGCCGCTGTGCACGGGCGTCATCCGGTAATAGCCGTTGTCCGTGTGGGTGAAGGTGTAATGCTCGTAGTCTTGGTTGCTGTACGTGAAGGTGTAGACGTTGGCGTTGTCGGTCGTGAGCCCGCTGTCGACGGTCACGACTTTACCGGTCGCCTTGTTGATCACCTTCATGTTGCCGACCGGTTGCAGGCGCCACTCCTGGCACTGCAGGCCGGACCACGTGTTCTGCTCCACGTTGGCGCCATCGGTGACGTCGCAGTTGGCGACCTTGAGCGCCTTACCGCTGTGGCGAGCGATGAGCTTGTACCAGCCGTCGGTCGTGGGCACGAATTGCCACTGTTGATAGGTCGCGCCCGTGTTGCTGCTTTGATCGACGTTGGCGCCGTCGGTCGTGAGCCCCCCGGCCACCTCGACGACTTTGCCGCTGTTCACGTTGACTAGGTAAAAATAGCCATTGTTCAGCGTCACCAGTCGGAACTGCTGCGGCGACAGGTTGTTGCACGGCCATTGCCGCACGTTCACACCGTCGCCGGTGAGCCCGTTGTACACGTCCAGGCACTCCCCGCTGTGCCGAGCGATCAGCGCAAAGGCGGCTCCGCCGCGATCAGCCGTGAGCGTCTGTGTGGTCGATGCGGTGTTCTGCTCACTTCGAGCGACATTTCCGTCGCTGCAAGCCAGGAGCAAGGGAGTGGACGTTGCTGCGAGGAACGTGAAGCGCGAGAGAACGCGAAGCCCATGTCGATTCATCGGATGATACCGAGAGCAGGAATCGTGCGCAGTGTTGCCGTTTTGCTCGTAAGCAGCAGCGCCCACTCCAGCCCGCGCGCCGGCACGTCTCACGGTTCTCTTCTTGCACCAGGCATGCGTCGATTCGGGCCGAATTGGGCCTCATTCGACACTGTATCGAACTAAGACGCGCGCCCCCCGAACGCGCGGAAAGGTAGTCAAAAGGTAGCCTTATGGAGTGCACCGTAGGCAGAGCTCCGCTGCGGCTTGGAGTCATCGCTGATGCTCGGAGACATCACGCAAGTGCTGCCTCGGGGCATCGGATTCCGCCGCTCGTCACTAGGGGTTCGACCCGCCCGTGCCGGCACCGCTTTCGAAGATGGCTGTACCCGTTCCACCCGCGCCAGCGCCCCCGTCGAAGCCGATGGGGCCCGTTCCAGCGGTGCCGGCATCCTCATCGATCACCTGCCCAAGCGCGCCGTAAAATCTCCTCATCGGAGAGCGAACAATCGTACAGCTCGCCCCAATGTTGGCTCGCAAAGCACTGATCGTTCCAGCGGTCGACGAAATTGCACGGGAAACCTCTGGGCCCACACGCGGCGTACCGCACGGTCACGTCATACGATATCTCGGCATCCGCGTGCAGTAGGTCTTGCAACGTGCTGCACGCCGCGGTGCATGAATCATCATTTGCCGGGTCGCATCCCGCGAACTCGCTCTGTTCGATCAGGCAGCGGTAACCGCGCCCCCAATATGCGCACCCCGAGCCATACCCGCCGAGTGACACGCCGACTCCGCTCGCGTCCGTACACAGGCAATGCTGTCCTCCCGGCTCAGAATTCGTCGAGACGTACGGGAACTCACTCGGCGCGATTGCGGACTTCGCCGGCCTGCCGACGTCGAGCGCCACGCGCGCGTGGTCTGCGACCGACCCCGCCGAGCTGCTACGGGCTTTGAGCGGCTCGCCGAAAGTCGGCGTCATTGCGCGCATCACCGGCAGCGATCGAACCACCGTCGCGCGCTGGCTGCGCGGCGATACCGAACCGCGCGTGCCACAACTTTTGGCCTTCGTCGATCGGATGGCTCACCGGCTCGTCGAGTTCATCACGCTGTTCGTGCCCCCGGAAACGCTGCCCAGTCTGCGCCCGCTCGCCGGCGAGCTTTCGGCGCAACGCCGGGTCGCCTACGAGCTCCCTTGGAGTCACGCCGTGCTGCGCGCACTCGAGCTACGGAGCTATCGTGCCGGTCCCAAGCACGTACCCGGAGTGATCGCGGCCGCGATCGGTGTCGACGTAGGCGGGGTCCTGTACTCGCTTTGCACTCGAGCGAACAGCAATGTTCTGGCGAGAGCGCGTTTGCGCGGAGAGCGAGCCGCCGCTCTGCACCACACGGCCCACCCGAGCCGAACATGCCTTTTTTTGATGGTCACGCGTGCGGCACGGCTCGTCACAGCCTTCGGCGTCGCGGACGGCGCGCGCTACCGCGCGCTCCTCACGCATCACCACGTTGACGGCGAGAGCTCGGCCCAGGCATCGCACTCGTTAGATGCCACAAAAAGGCAGAGCCCAGGCTCGCGAACAGCCCAGACTCTGGATCCCCCCGAAGTTCCCCCCGCCCCCCGGCTGTCCCCAATCGCGTCGCCGGCTCATCTCAAACGGTTGAGCCTTCCGGCGCAGCATCCGGCCCCAGCGCAGCACATCGTGAGCGTGGGTGTGAGTTGAGCAATGCGTGTGCCAAGCGCACGCCGCAGCGAGCCGACCGGAAGCAGCGTCAATTCGGCTGATCTCGCGTCTGCCGGAGCCCGCGGCTCGACAAACCGCCGGACACTTCGGTCACTCTGGACGAAATCTCGGACGATCTGGACATGCGCGGCCGTCGTGATGTTAGAGGAGCAAGCATGAGCCGAGGGATCAGCCTTGCGGAGTTCATCCAGGTTCATCGCGCGACCGCACGCGATGCATTCACTGCCAACCCGGGTTCGGCTTTTCTGCTGCTCGAACGGCTGAGTCCGGCGCTCGACGTAAAAAAGAGATTTCTTACGACACTAATGCAGGCCGATGACTCGCTGGATTTGGACACCGCGGAGGCCGAAGACTTGCTCGTGTTTGCGCTACCCGGCGCGGGCCGAAGCCAGCCCGCGATCACCCTCGGCCGCGCCGATGATGGCGACATTCAGCTCGATGATGCCGCGGTTTCGAAGCTCCATCTGCGCTTCGTCTACGATGCGAATACGGGGACCCACGCCGTGTTCGACCCTGGTTCCCAAAATGGGACGAAACTCGACGGCATCGCGCTCGACCCGAACATCGGCTACCCGCTGAAGGACGGCGCCGCGCTCGAAATCGCCGAGCGCTTCCGCGCTCATTTCGTGAGCGCGGGGTCGCTGTTCGCGCGGCTCAGGCGAGAGCTTGCGCGCTCGGAAGCGGCGACTTCGGCGGCGGTCAGCGGAAGCAGTTCGAGTGGACTCTTGGCCGGCAAGGTGGCGGTGATCACCGGCGCCGGGCGTGGCCTTGGGCGCGCGTATGCGCTGCGCTTTGCAGAAGAAGGTTGCAAAGTCGTGGTCAATGACAACGGTGCGGCGCCGGACGGCACGGGCCGCGATGCGAGCGTGGCCCCGAGCGTCGTCGCGGAAATTGAACGAGCCGGCGGCGTCGCGGTTGCAAGCCAGCACGATGTCTCTTCTCCGGCCGAGGTTGAAGCGTTGTTCCGGCTCGCGAGCGAGCACTTCGGGCCGGTGGACGTGCTCGTCTGCAGTGCCGGCGGCCTGCACCTCGGCTCGAGCATTCTCGACGCCGAAGACGAGGTCTGGGAACGCCTGATGGCGATCAACGCGCGGGGCACCTTTCTGTGTCTGCGCGCCGCGGCGCGGCAGATGGTGGAGCAGAAGCGTGCAGGCCGGATCATCATCACGAGCAGTTTGGTGGCGATGACCGGAAACCCCGGCGTGGCCCCGTACGCCGCGTCGAAAGCTGCGGTTTGCGGCCTGTCCTTGACCGCGGCGCTCGAGCTTGCGCCCCACGACATCAACGTCAATGTCATCACTCCGATGGCTTGGACGCGGCTCACCAATCTGGTGCCGGCATTTGCTGCGATCCCCGACGCGGAAGAGGTGCTGTCTCCGCGCTACGTGGCAGACGTGGTGCTGTTCTTGGCTTCCGATTTGTCCGCGGGTATCACCGGTCAGGTGATCGACGTTGGCGGCCCGCAAGTCTCGTTTCATCGCACGCAGCAAACGGCGCCGACAAAAGCGGGAGATGGGCGGTGGACAGCTCAGGAGTTGCGCCGGCGCTGGGACGAACTCACGAAGGGCCAAGCCGCGGATTGAAAGCGGCAATCGCCACCCGAGACGCCTGCAACCACTCGGAGCTGCCCGGCACGAGCAGCGTGAGCGCGCGCTGGGCGAAGATCGCGGCGCGCCGATCCCCCGAGCGGCGGCCGGCTTCGGCGGCGGCACTGCACACATGGCCGAAATCCGCGCTGCTTGCGCCGCAATCGGCGGCCTTCTGCGCGTAGCCGAGCACCTGTTTCCAATTGCCGCGCTCGAAGTGCTGCAGCGCAGCGCGACCGAACCAGGTCGCCGCGGAGTCTCGGTTTTGGCCGCGTTCGTAGTGAAATGCCACGAGATCTGGATCCATGGTCCGCGCAATCAGACGTGCGATCCGATTGTGCCAGCCGGCGCGCGCCTCGGCGTCCATGCCTTCGAGCACGCAGTCGCTCCAGCGCGCGGCGGAGAAATGCAGCGCTTCGTGGGCCAAAAACACGAGGTGCTTCTGACGCAGATCGAGCACCAGCGAGAGCAACGTTTCGCGCTCGATTCCGAGCAACGCTTCGAGCAGCGCGAGACGGAGCGGCCGACCGAAGACGGCGAGCGCGCGCAGTGCTTGAAGTTGCGCGGGGGCGAGCTCGATCAAGCGATCGCTCAAGAGATGCGTGAGCTCTTCGGCAATATCGCGAGCCGAGCGCGTGCGCTCGAATCGCCAGCCGGCGGGGCTCGGGATGATACTGCGATCTTTGATCCAGGCATGCATCACTTCGGTCACGAGCAGCGCGTTGCCGCCGGTGGCGACGGCCAAGCCGTGGGCGAGATCAGGCGCCATGTTGCTCGGCCCGAGCATCGAGGCCACGAGCTCCGCCACTTCCGTGGCCGCGAGCGGGCGCAGGACCACATCCAAAACGGCTCGCGCCGAGCGCAACCGCCCGAGGCTTTGACCAATCGTCTCCGGAACGTCTTCGCGTGCGGTGCACAGAAATGCGAGCCGGATTGCGCTCGTGCGCTCTGCCTCAGCGCACCGCTCGATCACGAGCTCGAGCAACTCCAACGACGAACCGTCGATCCACTGCAGATCGTCGAGGCTCACGACGCACGGCCGGCCCAACGCAAGGAGCAAAGCGACGAGCCGCTTGGCGAGCGCAGCTGGCTCGAGTTTCGTTCGCTCGGGGAGGCCGAGCCGCGCCGCACAAGCCGGCGCCAAGCTCTGAATCACCGCCGCATGTGCGTGCGCTTCGGGACCAAGGAACGTTGCAACCGCGGTCACGATGCCGTCCCAAACCGCGTACGGTGCGCCCGTTTCGCCGTAACATTGAGCGTCGAAGAAAAGCTGGCGGAGCACTTGGCATTGCTGGCGAATTTCCCGCAGTACTCGCGATTTACCCGAGCCGCTCGGGCCGCTGCATAGGGCGAGGAGCGCGCCCTGTCGCCCCGTGAGCAGCCGCTGCTGTAAGCAGCCGAGCAGAGCGCCCAGGGCGTCGTCGCGCCCGACCAACGTCGCGGAAGCGACGTAGCTGTCGCGCGTCTCGTCCGTTTCGAGCTCATCCCGAGTGCCTCGGGCTTCGGTGATGGCCGCCATCACCTCGTTGGCGGAGCGAAACCGTTGGCCAGGATCTCGAGCGATCAATCGCGGGAACAAGCCGAGCAGCCAGCGCGGCCACGAGCCGAGCGCCCGTTCGCTCAGCGCAAAGCCCGCATTGTCCAACTTGCCTGCGAGCTCGAAGCCTTCGCCAAGCTCGGGCAAGCGCCGGAACAAGAGTTGAAAGAGAGTGACGCCGAAACTATAAATATCGGCGCGCCGGTCGAGTTCCGCGCCCTCGCGCGACAACTCGGGAGCCATGAACAGAGGCGTCGCATAGCGGCCACTCGCTTGCGAATGCGCCGAATGTGCGATGCCGAAGTCGAGTACTTTCGCGGTTCCGTCAGCGGTAACGAGGATATTGGCCGGCTTGAGATCGAGGTGAATGACGCCTCGGGTATGCAGATAGGCCAGGGCTCGCAACACCTGCAGCGCGAGATCCAAAATCGCATCGATGCTGGCGCCTTCCGTCGCGTCGAGCGCATTTTTACCGGAGACAAGCTCCATCGTGAAAAAGAAGTCGCCCGCGTCTTGGCGCTCCGCAAAGTCGTAGACTGCGGCGATGTTCGGGTGGTGGAGCGTGCCGAGCGTGCGAAACTCGGCCTTGAACAAGGCCAAAGACGTCCCGCTGTGGGTTTCGGCGCCTAGCAGCTTCAGTGCGACTTCCCGCTCTTCGATCCGATCGGTCGCGCGGTACACGACGCCCATGCCCCCTCGTCCGAGCAGCGCGTTGATCTCGTAGCGGCCGTTGAGCACGGTCGGCACGGGCAGCACGCACGCGGCGCTCGAATCTTCGCGCGGGGTGACCACCGCGGTTCGGTCGCTATCGTCACTCATCGCGTCACTCGTTCGCTGTTCCGCCGCGGAAGGACCGACGGAACGAGTGCGGATCGAGCCCGGCTTGGCTCAACCAACGGTACAGCTTTTGCCGAGAAATCCCCAATTCGCGCGCCGCGACCGCCAGATTTCCCTCGGCCTCGGCCAGCACGCGCCGCAGGTCCGCCTCGCCGACCGCACGTGATTCCGAGCTCGCGCCCTCTTCGCTCACGCCACCCGCGGCTCCGCCCGCGCCTTCGAGCGCGTCGTCTTCCCGCGCTTCGAGGAGCTCGGGCTTGGCGCGGCGCAAGAACTCGAGATCGAGCGGTTGGCCCGGGGCGGCGGTTGCGGCATACAGCGCCAGCAGCGACTCGAGCTCGCGGACGTTGAGCGGCCAACTCCAGAGCAAGAGTGCTTCGGCGCTCTCCGCGCTCAGCGTCAGCTTACGCTGCTGCGCTTCGCCGAGCTTTCGAGCGAGCGCGAGCAGCTCGGCGCGGCGCGCGCGCAAAGGCGGAATGACGAGCGTTATCTGAGCCAAGCGCGCCCACAAGTCAGCGCGAAATTCGCCAGTCTTAGCCTTTTCTGCCAAATCATTGTGGGTTGCGGCCAAAACGCGCACGTCGATCGCAGCTTCTTGATCCGAGCCCACCGGGCGGACCTTTTTTTCTTGAAGGACGCGGAGCAACGCCGGTTGCAGCTCGAGCGGCATATCGCCGATTTCGTCGAGCAAGAGCGTGCCGCCCTGTGCCGAGCGAAACAGGCCCGCGCGCTCGCGGACCGCGCCGGAAAATGCTCCGCGCGTGTGACCGAAGAGTTCGGCCGCGATCATCTCTCGCGGCAGCGCGGCACAATTTACGGCTACGAACGGGCCAGTGCGCCGGCTGTGCTCGTGAATGCGCCGTGCCAAGAGCTCTTTGCCGGTGCCCGTTTCGCCGAGGATCAATAGAGAGAGCGCGCCCGCGGCGACTTGATCGGCCCGCTCGGTCAGCTGCATCATCCGCTCGTTCTCCGCGAACACGAGCACGCTCCCGCCGAGTCGGATGACCGAGTCGGGTTCGAGCAGCGCAGTTTGGACACGCCGGCCCTGCACGAACGTGCCATTTCGACTTCCGGAATCGCTGACCCGAAATTGGCCGGCGCTGGCATCGAATGCAAACGTGGCATGGGCCCGGCTCAGTCGCGTGTCGACCAACAGCCCGTGCGGGTTCTCGGTACCGCGCCCCACGGCCAAGCTGTCACGGCGAGAGAGCGCAATGACGCGACCGAGGGCGCGGAGATCCGGCGAATGCACCACATGCAGACTCGCTCTGTCGTGGCTCCCGTCGCGCGAGGACCGTCCGGTTTCGACGGGACTCGTCGTTAGGTCGAGCTCAAGGGGGCGGGAAGGTGGCTGCCAGGACGACAAGGCCCGAGAGTTTATCAGGCGACGGCGCGGAGGCTAACCATGTGCGCGCGGAGCGCCGAGAGCAGCGCGCGGCCGCACGCTTTTGCATGCGCCAAAGTCGGCGCCGCGTTCGCCCGACGGAATCCGACGTAGACTCTCGCGGTGCGACCCGCGCAAACCCGGGCGACTCGGGACAAGGCTCCGCGCGCTTGACTATTTGCCGTAACTTGCGGCCACGATGTTTGCCTGGATAGCGTCGTCGACGGCCTTGTCGTCTGGGCAACCGA
>Ga0068856_100004025_pt1 | contig 14716 bp, 19 predicted proteins | sample KBSCornC62_FD_66595 | JGI IMG/M metagenome (GOLD analysis project Ga0068856, IMG submission 66595) | Corn rhizosphere microbial communities from Kellogg Biological Station, Michigan, USA - KBS Corn C6-2 | ecosystem: Host-associated > Plants > Roots > Rhizosphere > Soil ...
CAATCGCGACGCCTTCCTTACTGATGTCACGCTCTACTGGGTCACCAACACCGTGGGCTCGTCTATGCGGATCTACCGTGAATACCGCCTGACTGGCGAAGGAAAGAAGCCTCAGCCCCGGGTGACGGTTCCGATGGCGTTTGCGGATTTCCCCAAGGAGATGTTTGCCTGTCCCGTGCGCTGGGCCAAGCCGACCTATAACGTTGTGCAATATAACCGGATGCCGAAGGGCGGACACTTCGCGGCTTTGGAACAACCCGATCTCCTGCTTGACGATATAAGGACGTTCTTTGCTGAGGTGCTCGCACGCTGAAACGGAGCGTGATCGACACTCGATAATGGAGCATTAGCGGTGACAAAAGAAGAATTCGAAGAAAACGGCCACCAGGCATCCCTGATCCCATCTACGCCCGTGCGCGACGAATGCAGCACCCTTGCAATCGAAAAAAGCGGTGTCGATCACGTTCTAAAACCATCTAGGGTAGCTCGAATCAGGAGAGCTTTAGATGCGGCGTTTCGATGCAATGCGGAGGATTGCGCTGCGGGATCGGCCGACACTCTGCCGCAACGGCAGCGTACCAGAATCGCGATCAAAGCTAACGGGAAAATTGTTTTCGTTGATCCGCTTGAAGTTATCGTCGTTGAAGCCGAAGGCAACTATGTGTCACTGCGGCATCGGTCTGACTCCTACTGGCTGCGGGAGTCCATCTCGGTCATGGCGGAGATACTCAAGCCGTACGGTTTTATTCGGATTCATCGATCCGTACTTGTTAACAGTTTGTTTGTGGAGCAGATCAAGTCGCTGCCGGCGGGGGCATACGGACTTCGTACAACGGGTGGAGAAGAGTACACAGTTACACGGACCTACAAGAACAATCTTAAATCGTTGGCAGCAGCCTGGATCGGGACCGACATTTTTCTTAATCCATAGGAAAATCAAAAATCAAAGCTGGCCGCCCCTGCTCCACAAGAACGATGCTCATAAGAAGACTGTCTATGGTGGCGAGGGGATCCTTACATGGACGGTTGAGGGCACACCCATCGAGGTTGGTCTAGGGCAAGCGCTTTGTGTCCGTGGCGCGGTACACCGCTTCGATAATCTAGGTAGCAAGCATGCCCCCCGATGTAACAACCCTTCGCCGAAACACACTATTTCTTGAATCTCGAATGGTGGGCGCCGTTGACACTGAGGCATTTATAGAAGATTGTAGGTAGCACCAAGGCTACTCAGGTTGCTCTCCTCATGGATTCCTTATGAGCGAACGGGTTCGCATAGAGACTGGCCATCGTACCTTTTTGTGTCTCCTGACCTCTGCAGTTTTTGCCTTCCTACCTCTATCCGCATACGGGCAGTGCAAAGAGCCCCCCAATCCAAAGACCGCGGTCGCGGCGCCGCGTATTGGTGCGGCAGTAGCAGGCGCAGCGCAGGCGCGCACAGCAAACGCAGCCACGGAGTTTGGAAAGCCTGCCAAACAGGCACCCCCCAAACAGGCGGTCCCGATGATGTATAAGCCGCAGTTCATCGACGTTCCGGACCTAAGCAACAAGACGATCGACCAGGTTAAAGCAGAGGTCGCGAACATACTTACGATGCGAACCGTAAACAACAACAACCCGGGATGGATCGTCCGGCGGCAATTTCCAGAAACAAATAGCCGGGTGCAGATTTGCTCTCCGCTCGACCTTTGGATGGTAGAGCCAGTACCGCAAATGACGAGAGTGCCGCCCATCGTGGGCGTACCGGAGACTAAGATCCCTGGCCTACTCGAGAAATTCCATTTGAAGTACGCCGGTTCGAGGCCAAAAGACTCAAACGAACCAGTTGGCACTGTCGTTGACCAGGATCCAAAACCTGGGACGCCGGAGCCGTGGAGCTACGGAGTAATTGCTTACAAGGCGGTAGGCCCTCCGCCACAAATCGAACCGACACCCACCGTGCATCTGACGGCGGATGCGACAAGCATAAAGCCAGGAGAGACTGTGAGGTTTGTCGCAAAACTCGAGCCAAACTCGCCGGGGGCACAATTCTTTTTCGATTTTGGTGATGGACAATCCACGACGCAAGAAGACCCGGAAGTGCCGCATCAATTCGTCGCGGATCGCGATTACGAGGTCACGGTGACCGCCAAGCTCGCTAAGCAGCATGTGCAAAGTGAACCTCTTCGAATTACGGTACATTCGACAAAATACACACTCGACCTGACCTGGACCCCGCTGCATCCTGCTGCAGGACAACCAGTCGTTTTTACCGCGACGTTAGATCCCCCGAATCCAGCGATCGGCAAAGGGCCTTATTTCTTCTCTTTCGGAGACAAATCGAAACTATTGAAGCTGGAATCACCCAAAAACATCTATACGCGGTCTTTCGCAAGACCTGGCCCATACCCAGTGCGCGTTTGGCTGAACGGCGAACACGGCCACATCATTGAAAGCCTCCCGGCTGAGTTGTTCGTTGTGGTACCGCCGCCTCCGCCGCATCCCCCAAGTTGGTGGGAAAGGTGGGGCAAGTCTGCGGTCGCGGCGGGAGCGATCGTTCTGGTGGCGTTTTTTGTGGGCTTGTACGGCACCAGCAAATATTTGACCGGGTTGGTCGCGTTCCGGGTGATGGGAAAAATAGGAAGTGTGCATTTGCATCAGCCCGGGAATGCAGGGTTGGAAGCGGCCTTCGGATTCAGGCTCGAACGGCCAACGGTCACCGCCGCGGAGTCTCACAGCCCAATCGTCGCCAAGGTAGAGAGGATTCAATGAGTAAAGCGAATTTGAAGGCGAGCGAAGCCAATTTGAAGATGAAGGACCTGTTTGAGGTCGGGAACGCCAAAGACCCTTCGGAAGGAAAGAACGAAACCGCGAGGCCAGAACTTGAGGCCTCAAAGGCGGTCACGGCTCTCAAGGAAGAGGTTGCCAAAAAATCGAAGTTGGTCCGTTGGAGCGTGGTCGAAGACGTTCTGGTCGACAAGACTGTAGAAGTACTAGACATTCCCGTGCTGACGTTCTTGTTGCCGGCTTGGCAAAAATACCGGGAGATTCATGAGTTTGCGGACACGGAAAAGCATCCAGCGGGAGAAACAAACCTCGTATCCCTGGTCGAACATACGGTGAAGGTGGAGCACTATCCGTCTTTGCAGGTGACCTATCGCGGTGTCGACATTCCCAAAGCGAAGCTGGAATTTACTCTGTTGGGGGTGTTGACTCTCGAGGGAGTGGTTCTGAAAATCCAGGACGGGAAAATCAAATCCATTCAAGGTGGCGCGGTGAAATGGAGTGGCGAGCTGTTGCTCGAAAAGCGATCGATCTTGAAGAAGGAATCCAAGTTCTACGATTTGACTGGAAACATTGATCTCGGCGAGGGAATAGCTCTATGAGTCTAGACCTCGAGGTCTCATGTTTGAGAGCACCTAAAGGCGGCCCCCCCCCGAGAAGCTGGTTGCGTCCGCAAGAGTTTCAAACGTGTTACATCCCGCGGCAAACGGCTCGAAAACAGCGCAGCACGACGGTTCAAGCAAAATCTTCTGATTTCGCGTTTGTATTCTGAATCAGTGATTTACGTCCCGGTTCGATGAATCAGTGCACAAGATGCAGTGCGTTTTCCCCTCATTCGTATCACCTCAGATCCCACTTCTTGCCTGTGATCTTCGAGCCACCGATACAGCCTCGGTAATACAAATGGGGTGAGCAACGTCGATGTCGCTAACCTTCCGATAACAACGGTTGCCAAGGGCCGCTGGACTTCCGCCCCGGCGCTGGTGGCCAATATCATGGGAATGAAACCAAGGCTGGCGACCAGTGCCGTCATCAACACTGGGCGCAGTCGGATGGTACCGCCTTCCACAATAGTTCTCCTTTTTGGGATACAGTCAATCAAAGTTCTAAACGAGAGGGTGTACATATGAATCGGTCCCGCAGGGTGATTGTCCTGACCATGCTGCTCGTGCTGACCGCCACCTTGATAGGTGTTTTTATGACTCGCGGGGTCATGGCATATCTGCCGTTCTTGCAAGCCAGGAAGGGGAATTGGAACGGAGCCTATGTTCCGCTTGGAGTTGTGGATCAACGGCCTTGGCAGACAGCGGCGACTTTAGCGGCGTTGGCACAATCGGCCGAGGAGAGGAAACTCGCAAGAGACGCTGAGCGACTTGCGGATCACGAAGTCGATCAGGCGTTCTCGCAGTCGCTGAGACAGGCAAGCCTGACCAAACCAAATCTTAGCGGCAAAGCATTGGCATTGCAGCAAAGGGTGGCCGAGCTTCAGGAAACCATTAAGAACGACGAAGCACGGATTGCGTCGCTTACTGCAGCGGCGGGCAAGAAAGCCGCAGGTGCTATTTCTAACAGCAGCGACTTGGAGATCGCGAAGGCGCAACTTCAACTTGATCAAGCCGAACTGGCGGATTCGATAGAAGACCTCGCCCGCGAAAGCGGAGATCAGAGGGTCAAGCTTCAGCAGGAGTTAGCGGCGCGTCAGGCTGCCATGAAGCGGTACAGGGACAGTGCGCCGCAGGACGATGGGCAGACTGCCGTCGCCTCCGCCGAACAATACAGGACGTTGGCCCAGCAGCTATCAACATGGCGCTCGTTGCGCAATAGGAAGACATTGCTTGCGCAGGCTCAGCAGTTGGCTAAGGACGACGCGGGTGCCCTCTCCGGTGATGAGGTAAGGCTGAAGGCAGAAGCCACTGGCCTTGAGGCTGCAGCCGCTGGAGAGTCTGCTTCGGACCGAATCGAGCGACTGCAACGGATCAGTGCTCAGCAAAGCATCCTGAGTATCCTCAGTGATCGCCTGGGAGCGCAACAGCAACTTGGCGCTCTCTACGGACGGTGGGGAGAGCAGGTGGAGTTGCAACAAAAGATCGTAATCCACCTGATATTGCAGTCCCTGGCTCTCCTTGCGGCGATAAGCATTTTGGCGATCCTGGCGGGCTGGGGGCTCCAACTGGCATTGGAGAGGATTGTTCATGATTTTCGGCAAAAACAAACACTGAAAACAGTCGTGAATGTAGGAACACAACTGGTCGGGCTCTTACTAATCCTGTTAATCATTTTCGGCGTACCACAACAAATGCCAACGATTTTGGGGCTAGTGACCGCAGGACTGACAGTGGTGTTTCAGGATTTCATCCTGGCATTCTGCGGCTGGTTTGTTTTGATGGGACCAAACGGGGTGAGAATTCGGGACTGGGTAGAGATCGACGGTGTCGGAGGGGAGGTGGTAAAGCTCGGGTTGTTCCGAACCTGGCTGCTGGAAACAGGGAACTGGACCGCTCATGGGCATCCTACAGGAAGGAGAGTCTCATTCTTGAATGGCTATGCCATCCGTGGAAAGTACTTCAACTTCTCAACCGTAGGACAGTGGATGTGGGATGAGATTAAGGTAAGCGTCCCGCCAGGTACGAGTATTCATCCCCTTCTCAAGGGCATTTACGAAGCGACGATCAAGATAACGGAAGCTGATGCGAAAATGGCGGAAACGGAATGGAAGAGGGTAACGCATGAGGAAGGATCGCCACAGTTTAGTGCCATGCCATCGGTTAACTTGAGGCCAGCCGGAGTTGCTGTGGATATTGTCATTCGATATATCACTCGTGCGGGAGTGAGAGTGGAGACTCGGAACAAGCTGTTTGCGATGATCGTTGATCTGATGGAAGTTGGGTCGAAGGATAAAAATCCGGCCGCACTGTCGCCGCAAGTGTGAATGGCAGTCCCAGAATCGGAAGAGCCATGGGGAGAGGGAACTTGCCCTCCCGTACGCAAAATCGCGACGATGATGAATCCTTTTGTTCCCAGCGGGGCTCTTCCTAAATGAGAGGAAAATCTTTGAGTGCCACCATCAGCGTAGACGAGCTTTCGCAATTATGCCGTTCAGGCCAGAAACCCGAAATTATCGACGTGCGTTCGGAAGCTGAATTTGCCGCAGGCCATATTCCCGGAGCGAAGTGCATACCGCTCGAGCAACTCCCGTTCCGCCACGCCGATTTAGGTGATAGCGATCTAATCCTTGTTTGCGAGGCTGGAACGCGGGCCCGCATCGCACAGAAGAATCGTGAACAGCGCGGAGGAACGATTCGCGTGTTAGAACGAGGCACGCGCGCATGGCGTGAAGCTGATCTCCCGTTAGTTTCCCCCCTTCACACGAACTGGTCGCTTGAGCGACAAGTGCGATTGGGCGCTGGGCTGCTCATTCTCGGCGGAATTGCTCTCACCGTGTCTGTAAATGAGATTTGGATTTTAATCCCTACGCTTGTGGGAGCAGGCCTGAGCTTCGCCGGCGCGACTGATATTTGCATGCTGGGCAAACTCCTGACTCAAATGCCGTGGAATCAGTTAAGGAGCAAAGATGTTCAGTCAGCATGCCCTCAGTGAACTGCACCGGGGCAGCTTCTCTCCTGCTCCAGTGGAACAATAGATGCGTAGGCAACGCGATGAACTTCGAGGCGCTGGCGAATGAGCACAAGGACGCCGTCTACCGTCAGATGCTGCGCGTCTGCGGCAACCGCGAGGACGCAGAAGATGTTCTGATCGAGGCTCTTTTCCGGGCATACCGGCATTTGGACCAGCTTGATGCATCCTGAGGCCTTTCGAGCCTGGCTTGCGCGGATCGGCAGCCGCGTTTGCTGGCGGCTGAAACGACGAGAAGCGGTGTTGCCTATCATTCAGCTTTCGCAGATGGAAGATGAAGGCATGGAACTCCCAAGTCTTCGCCCGCGACCGGACGAGCATTGGGATGCGATGCAAGTGAAGCAACGCTTGCAAGACGCCCTTCTGGCCTTACCGGAGAACTATCGCCGTGTATACGAAATGCGCGATCTCGAGAACCAGTCTGGAGGGGAAGTGGCAGCGAGGTTAGGAATTTCACTGCCCGCGATGAAGTCGCGTTTACATCGGGCAAGGGCTTTGTTGCGCGATCGGTTGGACGAGGTGCTGAAAGAAAATTTCAAAGAGGAGTGAAGCGGTACAAATAATGGAAGTAACAGTAGAACACCTGGGAGCAGTCCAGTTCGAAGTCCGTGCGCGGCAGCATACGATCATCAGCGATCAGCCTGAAGCGGGCGGCGGTTTCGACGAAGGCATGACGCCACCGGAACTCATGCTGGCATCATTGGGTTCCTGCGCGGCTTATTATGCTGCGGAGTGTCTGCGAAAGAAAGGTCTGGTAAGCGAGGGAACTCGCGTCCACGTGACAGCGGGCAAAGCAAGGGGGCCGGCGCGCCTTGAGAATTTCAAAATCGAAGTGCAAATACCGGTTCTAATTGGGGACGAGCACAGCAAAGGCGTGGAAGAAGCCATACACAGATGCCTGATTCATAACACGCTGCTCCATCGACCAACAATTACCATTGAAGTCGAAGGCGTGGAGCAAACGGCGCAAGTCGCTTAGATCCTCTCTAAGACCGCTTGCAACCTCAGGCTGGCTTCTTCGGCGATCGGCCTGAGTTCGGGGTTGCCGACAAACTTCATCAGTTTCTCGGCATCGATCACCCCCTCACGTGCTGGCCATCCTGCCGCACGGTAACGTTGCAAGGCAAAAGAAGACGTATCTCTGGTTCGGCATGAAGAGAGCCTCTGCATTGTCCTCCGGCTCCGCCTTGTATCCTACAGCCGGACATTCTCGCAAGCGACGAATTTTGATGAGGCTGATATTGTTGATTCGATTCGCTGACCCGAATCTGTGTCCAATTTGGGGGATGCTTGAGATATCTATTCTTGATTACGGCAGTATTGGCATTCGGCGGGACTTTGTACGCGCAACTTGATGAAGCAACGAAGCAGTTCTCACGGGACATTTTCAAACAACTGATTGAAATCAATACAACAGAATCCGTGGGCGTGACGCCCGCCGCTGAAGCAATGGCGCAGCGATTCCGGAAAGCTGGATTTCCGGAACGCGACATTTACATTGGCGGTCCGAATGAAAGGAACAAAAATCTCGTGGTGCGGCTGCACGGTTCCGACAAGCACAATCCGGTGTTGCTGATTGGCCACCTGGACGTCGTTGAGGCACGGCCGCAGGATTGGACTACCGATCCGTTTACATTTGTCGAAAAGGATGGCTACTTCTACGGCCGTGGGACACAGGATATGAAAGATGGGGACGCGATCCTGGTGACCACGCTTCTGCGTTTTAAGGAAGAAGGGTATGTTCCGGATCGCGACCTAATCCTTGCACTAACGGCTGCGGAAGAAGGCGGCAAAGATAATGGGGTGGAGTGGCTATTGAAGAACCACCGCGACCTCCTAAACGCCGAGTTCGTCTTGAACCACGATGGCGGCGAAGTGCAAATGGATCATGATAAGCCAGTGGCTATCACCGTCGATGCAACTGAAAAGCTCTACTCTGACTATCAAGTGGTGGTTACCAATCCCGGAGGGCATAGCTCACTGCCCCGTCCCGACAATGCAATCTACGAACTCGCAAATGCGCTGGTCAGATTGCAGCACCATCAGTTTCCGTTCGAGTTGAACAGTGTCACCCGTGCCTACTACGAGCACCTGGCGCAGGTGGAACCCGGCCAGCGGGCAGCAGACATTCTTGGGGTTCTGCGTACTCCTCCCGATATGGATGCGGTGCAGCGCGTTTCACGCGACCCTATCGACAACTCACGCCTACACACGACCTGCGTTGCTACGCGTCTTGAAGGAGGGCATGCCAATAACGCCTTGCCCGGACGAGCCGAAGCCGTGGTGAACTGCAGAATTCTGCCTGGGCACAGTAAACAGGAAGTTCGGGATGAGCTAGCCAGGGTGTTCGATGATGCGCAGGTGCAGATTCGATATATCGCAAGTAATGGCGACCTGTCCGATACGGTCACCGTGCAGCGCGCATTCGCACCACCCCCGCCGAATCCAGAGGTGTTTCATGCAGTCAAGACGATTGCCGCCAAAACATGGCCAGGCACTCCTTTGTTTCCCACGATGGCAACCGGGGCTTCTGACGCCGTGTATACGATGGCTGTAGGTTTACCCACTTATGGAGTCTCGGGAATTGAGACCGAGCGTAATGATCACCGGGAGCACGGCAGGGATGAACGAGTTCCAGCAGCGTCTTTTTTTCGCGGCGTACAGTTTTACTACGACTTCCTGAAAGTTCTGACCTCCGCCGCGCATTGACCCAGGAAGCTGGCTTGCATGTCTGGGCGAGATCGACGATTCAAGGGTCTTGCCTGACTCTTTGCGAACCGGGCGGTTCATATGGAGCGCGGGTTTTTCAACGACTCACGCTGGTCGTACCGTTCTATTTCGGCATCGCTTATAACATTGCAGATTCGCTGACAAGAAACAGGTGTGGGAGCGAGTAGTCGGAAAGGCTTGACTTCAGGACTATGATTTTCCCCAGGGGAGAATCTATGCTCTTTGCTAACAAGATCTATCAATACCTCGCGCTGGCCGCAGCCATACTAATTCCAAGTTCTTGCCTGGCACAATCGGGCGACTGGAACGTCGTCCATCAGCTCTCAGCAAACCAGGCCATTAAGGTCACCCTTGACGACGGCAGGTCGTATCACGGCAACTTTCACTCGGCAACGGAAACAGACCTAGTCATCCATGCGGGTGAAGACGAGCGGACGCTCTTACGCAACAACATCCGGGGCGTTGCAATAAGAAGTCACAGTCACAGGGGCCGGAACGCCCTGATTGGAGCCGGTATCGGGGCAGGCGTCGGTCTCGGCGCCGGGGTCTCCATTGACAACGATTGCTCCAAAACCTCGATTGTGTGCACGGGCAACAAGGGCAAAGCTATTCTCACTCCCGCGTTTGCGTTTCTGGGGGCAGGAATCGGCGCTTTGCTCCCGTCGGGTGGGTGGCACGAGATCTACCGGAGCCGGTAGCGCAGTGCCAAAGCGAGGTGCCAAAGGCAAAACCTCTGCGTCAACGTTTTCGGAGAATAACTCATTGATTACTGCGCCGACCAGCCTTTGAACGCATCCAGAATCAGGTCTGAAAACAGCCAATTCATTCAAGCCAATTTCCACCCAAACGCGATAGCATCTCGGCACACTTTCATCTACCAGGAGAAAACACGAATGTCACCAGATGCACGCTTTATGTGTGGCCTGAGTCTCATTCTGATTCCAACAATTGTCTACGGGGGCCTGACCATTCTCAGCCTAATTACCGCTGGACAGTTCGGGACACTAGGGCCAGGAAATTTATCAGCCTCTCAGGTTGCATTTTGGAGGGCCGGTCATGCCCACGCTGGAGTTCTCACATTGCTTGCGCTTTTCATTCAAATCGCAGCGGATTATGCAGCGTTGCCGCCAATCCTTGCCTGGGCCGTGCGAATCGGAGCCATCGCTGCCTCGATTCTCGTCTCAGGAGGATTCTTTGCGATGGCCTACCTAAGGTCGGCGCGTTTCATACTCTATACAGGCGCAATTCTGGCGGCAGCGACAACGCTAACCGTGGGCATCGGTCTCATCCGTTCGCGGTAGCGCCTTTGGTTGGATCAACAGTCCCTGGCTCGTGCTTTTGCGTCGGACCAAATCCTTTGGGGCGGTTCCGAGCATTCGTCGGAACGTTCGTGTCAGATGCGCGGCATCCGAAAATCCGGCGTTCTGAGCGGTTGCAGTGGCCGTCGCTCCATTCATGAGTTCATACGACGCTCGCTGAAGCCGGAGCCAAAGAATATAGGGACGGATAGGAACTCCCACCGATTCTGTAAAGACATGCATGAGTCGCGACGGGGAAAGACCAGAGATTTTGGCCAGAGTCTTAAGCGAAAGGTCTTGTTCCCAACTTAGATTTTCGCGGAGGTATTTGAGAACTCGGCTGACTCGAGGATGAATCCTTACCGTTCGACGGCCATTCAACAGGTCTCGCCGCACCCAGCGTTCTACGCGCTGTTGAGTCAGTTTAGGTCCGAGCACGAAACGCCAGTGCTCCACCTGTGCTGCGGGAACTCCGGAAATTTTGCCCTTGATTCGTTGAAGGAGAGCGGTACCTAGTTCGCTCTCCGGATCAATGAATCCTATGAGTAGGGTCTTGCCTCGGGCATCAACTTCATGATCTGAATCTGGACGGACCAATACGGCCCCGCATATTTTCCATGCGGCGCCTGGTCTACTTCGGATCCGCAGTTTGCCTTCCATCACCATGAGGAGCTGAACGCAATGATGACTGTGGTGAGCGGAGGTGAGCCCTGGTCCCCACACGATCATTGCTGCCGGCCAGATCCAGGACCCGGGATTTGGATGCACTAACATGAGCCGATTTGACCATAAGTCTGGCGCGTACGAGAGCTTTTCTTGACCTCCCGGTTGGTAGAACTCGTCGATACGAGGAAGACCCCAGTCCGCTCCCAAAAGTGGGCGGTCAAGATAGCTAAGCGACGGCACCTTCCAGGGTCGAATTAGGTTTGCCTGGAGTTTCGGCAAATTCAAACACGGAGCCGAGGTCGGCACTTGCAAGCACGTCGCGCACGATGGGAGTAGGGTCGGCCAGGGTGAGATAAAAACCTGCTGCCTGCAATGCAATAAGCGCGCCCACTCCAGCCCCATCAATAGCTGTCACCTCACGAAGATTAACGATTACCTCGCGGCAACCACGCCGCATCACAGAGCACAATAAGGCGGTTTCATGGCCGACGACAAGTCTGCCTTGGCAATGAAAAATGACTAGGCCATCCACGCGTTCTGATCTGATCGTCAGCAATTGTCCCCCTCATGCCTGGTTGACGCTTCAGGCAGTTGTCTTTGGTCCCGCTGTGGTAATGATCGAAGCGCCATATCGGTCCGCATATGGATTCACGAATTCTTCACGTTCTCCCGGCGTCGTCCGCACTCAACGCTGCGTCATGCGTCGGCGCCGGTTGAGAATGACAAGGGAATCACGGTAGAAGTGCGTTGAATCTCCTCTCCTTACCCGGTAAGGGCATCGAAGGGACAACAACAGGAGCTAATTGGCGCTCACGATTTTGGAGGTCCCCTCAAAAACCTATGCGACCTGAGTGACTCGTATGAACTCCTCAGCTGAGGTTGAAGCTCTCGCGGGTGCCATGACTGCATTGGCTAACATGAAAGCAGCGCCGGCCAAAGGAAAGTGGATCGCAAAATAATTTAGGCCGTCGGCTACATCAGAAAACCTTGTGATCGTGAGTGGAACGTAAACCAGCACAACCAAGGTGAGTGCGGCTACGCCAAGGGTCTGAGCGGCCAGGGCTTCATATCTCTTCGTCGCAAGCCCCAATGCACATGCAATAAAGAGTCCGGCATTAACGTATCCCCACAATGCATGTGCCGGAATCCAACCCGGCATGGCAACAAACATAGCGGCATTCTCCTGAGGGAAACCCGGTGCGAATGTCGGGTGAAAAAGGTGATCGATGCCAAAAACCGCAATCGGAATCGCCATCATGAACCGTGCGGCTGTGATCACTTGAGGGCCTGGTGTGGCCCGGTTCCAGGATGTGGACGATCTTTTGCTATGGCCGATTTGTGAAGCCGCAAGGGCTAGCGCTCCCGCGCTCAGGCACGTGTCGCGGAGAAGAATGGTGAGGCGAATAGGATCATGTGGGTCTTTGAGGAAATTGGGAAGGTGAATCATCAGCGCGAACATTAAGATCATGAATCCGAGAAGCGCCGACGCCAACCGCCACTTGATCCTGGTCGTCAAGCTCAGAGCGCCAGCGAAAAGCGCAAATCCCACGAAGTAAGCCCAGAACAGCCGCCACGGCATCCATTCAGGAACAATGATAGCGACGAATTCCGCTGCAACCATATGGTCGGCGCCAAAGATCGCCATTGCGACCGCAAAGAAGGCGGGCCCAAACAATGTAAGCCGGTTGGGTCCCCGAAGATGATCGAGATGATTGCGTTCGCGTCGATTGATTCCGATGAGTCCAATGGCGATCGCCGCCCCACCGGCGAAGTACGGCCAAAAGACACTCGCTGGAATCGAAAGAACAAGCAATGCGAGAATTTCTGCAAATAAATGGGTTGCAAGGATCATCGAGCAGGCCGGGGTGGAGTACTTCGCAGACAAACTTAGTGCAGAAGGAAGGTGTGGACAATAGCCACTCGACTGAATTCCGATATGACCACTTCGTGCTCGGAGGGTCGTCACTGAGCGGTACTGTGTGCCGCTTCATTCAAATGCTGACGCGCAAGGGCGTTGAGTATTTCCTCGCCCCAGAACGAGAACGCCCCTCGAAGGGTTCATTAGCCAGCCAGGCTCATTCCCCTCGCAACGTCTTCCAGTCCTGCAAGACTACCGCGTGGCCCTGGCGAATGATGGTCGTATAGACGGAATCGAAGCCCTTGTGGTCTTTCGGACCGTAGTCGAGGCGAAAGTTCTGGCCAAGCCCCATGTCCTTGTTGTGGAGTGACTCGATGCCGGCGATGAACTTTGCTCGAGTCAGATCTTTGCCCGCCGCTTCCAGGCCCTCGACAAGAACCATTGCGTCCACGAAACCCTCGAGGCTGACGAAGCTTGGCGATGTGCCAAACATGTACTTGTCGAGCGCTTTGCGATAAAGCTGGATTGTAGGCAGATCGACTCGGTCATACGGCGGCACGACCTGAGTAATAATGACGCCCTCGGCGTCGCTTCCAGCAGCGTTGATCAATCCCTCCGTGCCCACGAATGAGACGGTGAGAAAGAGCGGATGCCACCCTCCGGCATGGGCTTCTTTCAAAATGGCGGCGACCGGTGCGTAGGAGCCAACCAAGATGACGGCGTCAGGCTTCGCTGCGCGCACCACATTCAGCCCCGCGGAAATTTCGAGAGTGTTGCGTTCGAATGTTCCTACCGATGCCGGAGTGGCGTCGTGCTTGGCAAGGGCGTGTTCGACCCCTTCGAGCACGGTCTTCCCGAACGCGTCATTTTGATAAATAACTCCGATTTTGCGGATCCTCGAGATCGCCATAGGCCTTCCACTTGCTCGCGAGTTTCGTCGAAATACGAGGACCGGACATTAATGATGTTGTGCTTAAGCGGTTCATACAGTATCTGCGCTCCTGTGAATAGACCGACGACCGGTATCTTGGCCGACTCGGCTAGAGGGATGTATTTGACCGCAGTCGGAGTGCCGACGAAAAAACCCATCGCAAAGACGTCTTCTTTCAGCAAGGAGTTGAAGCACGCGGGTGCGTTCTCGGGATCGTAGCCGTCGTCGTGCGAGACGATTTCGATCTTGCGCCCATTCACGCCGCCAGCATCGTTGACCTGATGGAAATGGGCGAGCGCCCCAAGTTGGGTCTGAATTCCCAGGAACGAGGTCGGTCCTGTAAGTGCGGAGCAAGAGCCGATACGGATGGTTGAGCTCGTAACACCTGGATTACTTTCCTGCGCTGATAATTGAATTGCGGCCGCCGCGAACAAGACAGCGAATGTGAATGCGCAGATGTACGCACGAAGGTGAGGCATGGCTCCCCCAGCGAAGGTGGGACTGATTATCCCATCGACGCCCTCGAGGGCGAAAGTTACGACAGTGTTCGGAAGGCAGGGTGACAGGCGGCACGTCCAGGTCGCTTCAAGCGCGGACTTGAAATATCTCCGGTCTGCCGGCTAGGGTTCAATTCGCAAACGAGGCGCCCAAGGGACGACCAGTTCGACTGGCTCCCCGGCACCACATAAGTCCCGCTCTATGAAGCACTTCAGTTCGCCACCCCAGAACGCGAAACGCCCCCCCCACCAATTTCGCCGAATTTTCGTGGAAGGGAACGTCGTCGCCCCATCTCTTCCGCCGTTCTTTAGTTCAAATCAGGGCTGGCACAAATCTCCTATG
>Ga0068856_100004027_pt1 | contig 14713 bp, 13 predicted proteins | sample KBSCornC62_FD_66595 | JGI IMG/M metagenome (GOLD analysis project Ga0068856, IMG submission 66595) | Corn rhizosphere microbial communities from Kellogg Biological Station, Michigan, USA - KBS Corn C6-2 | ecosystem: Host-associated > Plants > Roots > Rhizosphere > Soil ...
TGTCGTCAGTGCCAACATATTCGTTCACTATAGAAAATGTCGGGCTTGTGGCCGGCCCGGCTACCCCAAGTAATTGACACAGCGATTTGATGAGCGTGGTTTTGCCCGCGCCCATGTCGCCGTAAAAAAGGAATATTTTTTCGTTGTCCGCAAACCGGATGAGTTGTTCGGCGGCGTTGTGTAATTCGTCGGTGCTATTAACGGCCAGTTCCATGGCGCCAAAGTTAAAAGATTAAATTTTACTGAATAGGTGTTGACGCTGTAACCCGGTTAATGAATATTAATCCGTCAAAATGGTCGAAAAGTGAGTCTTTGGAATAAAAGTTACTTTCATTATTTGCGTCAAAACTTGCTCCAATTGTTCTGCTTGGCATTTTTTTGTCCATGAATGACGCCGCTGGGGTATTATTTTTTTCTGTCGCTTCAATGTCCATAAAGAAACTAGGAATATTGAACTTTGAAAAGGCTTCACCCGTTGATCCTTTAGCCGCGTCGCCAACAACAAAGCTTTCAAGCTTCTTTGTTTTGAGATCGACAGCCCGAAATCCTCCCTTATTGAAGTCGAAACCTACGGCGTAATATTCATTTTTCAGCGAATCTTTTAAATAGCCGCCCATCCATTTTGAACTTTTATTAATATGTCCATTATGTGCCCAAATCATCATTTTGCTTTCCGGGCCCTCATGGTTTAATATCCATTCTACGTTTTCAGCCATGCACCTGTCCCGCGCGAACGAGCCTTTCATCTTAACAAATTTTTTGCCCGCCCCCTCATCCTCTTCCAGGCACTGCTCCAGAAGCCTGATGTCTCGTGATAAATAATCAATTTCCTGGCGGGAGAATATTTTTGCAAAGTTTGCGTCCTGTACCACAACATAAGCTTTGATATTTTTTAAGAGTACCTTGACACTATCGGCCTGTTTTTTTGAAAATTGAACAAAGCCTGCAGGACGTATTCTAAGCGTATCAAGCACGCGAAAATGAGCAATATAATATCCACTATCTAATTTGACAAGTTTTGATCGAACGGACTGCAATGCTACCTTGTCAACTTGCATGTCGAAACCATAGAATTTAATCTGGTCTGCTACGCTTTTGCCGTAGTTGTACTGGCGCATCCATTCAACCATTTTCAAAACCTCAGCTGTGTTCCAGGTCCAGAAATACATTCCCGCTATCACTTTTTTTGCATCACCTTGTCCATAAAGCACATAGTCATTTATGGCCCGGCATTCTGTAAAATTGGCCTCAATGGCAAATATCCTGAACCCCATTTCTTTCACAAGGAACTCTAACATCCGATGCTTCATAGCGAAAAATTCGTGGGAGCCATGCGTTGCTTCCCCCATACCAACAATGCGTCTGCCGCTTAATATTTCTTTAAGCGGCTGCAGGTCGCTAAAGCCTGCTGTATCATCAGGATTAATGCTTATGGGTATTGTACAGGCTTTGATATTATCCAAAGGTTGTACATTTTGGGCCGTAGCATAGCTTACGCTCATGACCATGAGCAGCGCAGGGAAATAAAGTCTAAGGTTTAGCATTAATTTGTATACGATGGTGATAAGGTAATTTTAAGGATCTATCTCGGCCCGTAATTCACAACCGGTATGATCATTTCCTCAAGCGAGATACCGCCATGCTGGAAGGTCTCGTTATAGAAGTTCACAAAATGATTATAGTTGTTAGGATACACGAAGTAATTATCGCTCTTCGCAAATACAAAGCTTGAGCTCACATGTAACTTTGGCAGCATAATATCATGCGGGTTTTTGATGTGGAATACATCCTTCGCGTTGAAATTGAGGTTTTTCCCCTGTTTATAGCGCAGGTTAGTGTTGGTGTTCCTATCGCCAATGATTTTGCTCGGGTTCTTGACACAGATGGTCCCGTGGTCTGTTGTCAGCACGATGCGCACCTGCTTTTGCGACAGATATTTAATCATATCGAACAACGGCGAGTGTTCAAACCATGATAGCGTTAATGAGCGATAAGCGGCGTCGTCACTGGCCAATTCACGAATCATTTGCATATCCGTACGGGCATGTGACAGCATATCCACGAAGTTGTAAACTACTACGTTCAACTCATTGTTCATGAGGTTGTTAAGTGAGTCGTTCAAAGCGCGGCCCTCATCAATGTTTAATATTTTGTTGTACGAAAACTTGATATCCTTCCTCAATACCCGCTTTATCTGATCGGCAAGGAATTGCTCTTCGAATAAGTTCTTACCGCCCTCGTCTTCATCATTCTGCCACATGGTGGGGAAGCGTTTTTCCATATCCAATGGCATCAACCCCGAGAAAATGGAATTACGGGCATATTGTGTCGCTGTCGGTAAGATACTGTAATAGGTTTCTTCTTCCTCTAATCGAAAATATTCTGATATCAGCGGGTTAATGATCTTAAACTGATCATAACGCAGGTTATCAATCAGAATAAAGAAAACCGGCCCCTTTCCATCCATTTTTGGAAACACCTTTTTCTTGAATAACTGTGGAGAAGTTATCGGACCGGCATCAGGATTCTTAACCCAGTCTGTATAATGTTTTTCAATAAACTTGCTGAACTGGACGTTGGCCTCTGCTTTTTGCAGCGTCAATATCTCGTGCATGCCTTCATCTTCCAGTTTCTCTAATTCCAATTCCCAGTAGATCAGTTTTTTGTAGACGTCCACCCACTCCTGATAGCTTAACTTATCGTTCAGCGTCATACCCAGTGTGCGGAAATCCTGCTGATAGGCCATGGTGGTTTTTTCGTTCACGAGGCGTTTGTTTTCCGTAAGCTTCTTGATGGTAAGTAATATCTGTTTCGGGTTTACCGGCTTGATCAGGTAATCATCTATCTTCGCCCCAATGGCATCTTCCATCAGGTACTCTTCCTCGTTCTTGGTAATGAGCACGACCGGCACATCATTATTGATGCTTTTGATCTCCGAAAGCGTTTCCAAACCGGTCAATCCCGGCATGTTTTCGTCGAGGAATATCAGGTCGAAGTAATTATTCTTGAAGGCATCCACGGCATCGTTGCCATTGGTTACCGTTTTTACGTTGTATCCTTTTTCGTTCAAAAAAAGTACGTGAGGCTTCAGCAGATCTATCTCGTCATCGGCCCATAAAATTGTCGTTTCCTGCATAATATTTATAATATGCAAATATAACCGCGAACAAAGCGTTTTGTTACCTTGTGTTGCAGGGAATTAACAAAAATTAACAAATAAAAGAGTAGAATTTACGCCGATTTAACATTTTTGTACGATACTGCACCATTGAAAAAGAGAAAGATCATAAATGACCCGGTTTACGGATTCGTAAGCATTCCCGACGGACTGGTATTCAGCCTCATTGAGCACCCCTGGTTTCAGCGGCTTCGGTATATCAAGCAATTGGGAATGACCCATCTTGTTTATCCGGGCGCGCTGCACACCCGTTTCCATCATGCATTAGGCGCGATGCACCTCATGTGCTCGGCTATTGAGATATTGCGGAATAAAGGGCATCATATTTCAGATGACGAGGAAGAAGCGGTAGTGGTTGCTATTTTATTACATGATATTGGTCACGGACCTTTTTCGCATGCTTTAGAACAGACAATAGTCGAAGGCATTTCGCACGAAGACATCTCGACCCTGCTCATGAGGAAGCTGAACGATGAGTTTGGCGGCCGATTAGAAACAGCTATTAAAATATTTAACGGCTCCTATCATAAGCGTTTCCTGCACGAGCTGGTTTCGGGTCAGTTGGATATGGATAGGATGGACTACCTAAATCGCGATAGCTTTTTTACAGGCGTTTCCGAAGGCGTCATAAGCTTTGATCGCATCATCAAAATGCTGAACATCGTCAATGACCACATCGCGATAGAAGAGAAGGGAATCTACTCGATTGAGAAGTTTATCATCGCCCGCCGCCTGATGTACTGGCAGGTATATCTGCATAAAACCGTAGTAGCGGCCGAGCAGCTTTTGGCCAAAATACTGAAACGGGCACGAGAACTGGCATTTGCCAGGAAATCGCTATTTGCGACGCCTGCATTGAGCCATTTTTTGAGCGATCCGGTGAGTAAATCTGAATTTATGAGCAACGATATCCATATCGAAGCATTCACCCGATTGGATGATAACGATATCATGACCTCAATCAAAGTTTGGGAGCAATGCGACGATTTTATCCTTTCGACGCTCTGTAGGATGCTGATGCAGCGCAAGCTCTATCATGTGGATATTACGAATGATCCGCCGGAAACGGCATTTATCGAGAACTTGAATAAGCGGGCATTAAAGGCCTTTCCGATAGGTGAAGATCAACTCGATTATTTTGTTTTTACCGATACCATCCGGAATAGTGCTTATAAGCCCGGCAGTGATAGTATTAGAATTTTGATGAAAGACGGGGGCCTGCAAGATATCGCCATTGCCAGCGACAACAATAACGTTGGCGCGTTGTCTACAACCGTAAAAAAATACTTTGTCGGCTATACTAAAAACCTTATTTGAGTGTTGAGAATCAGAACTCAAAACTCAGAAATGGCCGCTGATTAATAATTTGTGGCTTCGATATTTACAGTTAACTTTGCCCGATGCAATTTACCGCACAGGAGATAGGTTTTATGTTAAACGGAACTGTTGAGGGCGACCCCAAAATCGCTGTCGACAAATTAGCAAAAATCGAAGAGGCGCAAGCCCGGTCTCTGTCTTTCCTGGCCAACCCCAAATACGAACAATACCTATATACTACTAACGCTTCGATCGTGATCGTTAATCGCGATTTAGCACTTTCTGCTCCGGTAAAAGCTACGCTAATTCGGGTAGATAACGCTTATTCGGCATTTTCGTTGCTGCTCGAAAGATATAATACCATTAAGCTGAACAAGACCGGCGTTGAACAACCCAACTTTGTTCATCCTACTGCTAAAATTGGCGAGAACTGCTATATCGGTGCTTTTGCTTATATAGGCCCTGGTGTCACTGTGGGCAATCAATGTAAAATATATCCGAATACTTACATCGCAGACAATGTGAAACTGGGTAATAACGTTACGTTATTTCCCGGCGTGGTGGTTTACTTTGATTGTGAGATTGGCAATAATGTGATCATTCATTCCGGTGCAATCATTGGCAGCGATGGCTTCGGCTTTGCTCCGCAGACAGATGGCACTTATAATAAGATAGCGCAAATCGGTAATGTGATTATTGAGGATGATGTGGAGATAGGCTCAAACACAACGATCGACAGGGCTACAATGGGTTCGACCGTTATACGTAAAGGCGTGAAGCTGGATAACCTTATACAGGTCGCACATAATGTGGAGATTGGGGCTAACACCGTTATTGCGGCGCAAAGCGGTATTTCCGGGAGTACAAAAATTGGGGAGAATGCCATCATCGGTGGACAGGTGGGTGTGGTTGGGCATATTTCGATAGCCAAGGGCAGTCAGGTTCAGGCTCAATCCGGTGTGAGCCGCACGATAACCGAAGAGGGGAAAAAATGGATGGGGTCGCCGGCAACACATCTTAGCGATCATATGCGGTCGCAGGTGGTGTTTACCCGTTTGCCGGGTATGGAAAAGAAAATTGCAGAACTAGAAAAATTAGTCGCTGAATTGCGTAAGGTAAACGACAATTCAATTTAGTGGCATGTTAAATACAATGAACGTAAAACAAAAAACGATCAAAGGGCCAGTGACTGTCTCCGGTGTGGGATTGCATACGGGAGAAAAGGTGACGATGACCTTTAATCCGGCGCCCGAAAATCATGGATATAAATTCAGGAGGGTTGACATTGAAGGTTCGCCGGTGATTGATGCCGACGTAGACAATGTGACCGATACCTCCCGTGGAACCACCATCTCACAAAACGGTGCAAGCGTAAGCACCATTGAGCACGTACTGGCCGCCTTGGTGGGACTTGAGATTGATAACGTGCTGATCGACATGGATGGTCCGGAGACGCCGATCATGGATGGCAGCTCGATCCAGTTTGTTGACGCCTTATCTGAGATGGGTTTTAGTGAACAGGATGCTGATCGCGAATATTACCATATACCTTATAACATTCATTATTCGGAAGCTGACCGGAAGGTTGAAATGGTAGCCATGCCATTGGACGACTACAGGTTTACCTGCATGGTTGACTACAATTCACAGGTATTAGGCAGCCAGCATGCCAGTATATCAACCATCGGCGAATTCAATACAGAGATTGCTTCCTGCCGTACCTTCTGCTTTCTGCACGAGCTGGAAATGCTTTTGAAACACAACCTGATCAAAGGTGGTGATCTCAATAACGCTATTGTAGTAGTAGATAAGGATGTAGATGACGAAGAGTTAGCGCACCTGGCACGCATATTTAATCGCAAAGACATTAAAGTTGCCCCGCAAGGCATTTTAAATAATATCGAGCTGCGTCACCAAAATGAACCGGCACGTCACAAGCTGCTGGATATGATTGGTGACCTGGCGCTGGTTGGCGTTCCGCTGCGCGGCCATATTATGGCGGCAAGGCCCGGTCACGCAGCCAATGTAGCTTTCGCCAAAAAGATCAAAACGCTTATCAGGAAGGAACGCAGCCGTAAACATATCAAAGTATACGATCCAAATATGAAGCCGGTATATGATACCGTCGACATCATGAAGATATTACCTCACCGTCAGCCTATGCTGATGGTGGATAAGATCCTCGAATTGAGCAAAAGCCACGTGGTTGGTTTGAAGAACGTGACCATGAACGAGGACCTGTTTGCAGGTCACTTCCCAGGCGCACCATTGTTCCCGGGCGTCCTTCAGATTGAAGCTATGGCTCAAACCGGCGGCATCCTGGTGTTAAATACCGTGCCCGATCCTGAAAACTATATTACCCTATTCCTGAAGATAGAGAACGCTCGTTTTAAGGATAAAGTAACCCCTGGTGATACCATTATATTCTATTGCAACCTGATTGCGCCTATCCGCAGGGGCATTGCTCAAATGAAGGGTATTGGTATGGTAGGATCACGCATTGTGGTAGAGGCCGAGCTGATGGCCCAGATTGTTAGAAGAACAAAAGAAGAAAAAGAAGCAGAAGCATGATACAACCTTTAGCTTATATACACCCCCAGGCACGTATTGCTGACAACGTGGTGATTGAACCGTTTGTGACTATCCATAAAGACGTTGAAATAGGTGAGGGTACCTGGGTGGGATCAAATGCCACTATTATGGACGGCGCCCGTATCGGCAAAAATTGCCGTATTTTCCCGGGAGCTGTTGTATCTGCGCCTCCGCAAGATTTGAAATACCGTGGTGAACCCAGTACGGTTACTATTGGCGATAATACAACTATCCGCGAATGTGTTACCCTGAACCGTGGTACCGCGCTGGATAAAAACACCACCAGCATCGGCAGCAATTGTTTGCTGATGGCTTATGTGCACGTAGCACACGACTGCGTTATTGGCGACAATGTAATCATCGCTAATTCAGTACAACTGGCGGGACATATTAATGTATACGAATATGCTTTCATTGGTGGCACCTCAGCTGTGCATCAATTTGTTGAGATTGGTGCGCATAGCATGATATCAGGTGGGTCACTGGTGCGTAAGGACGTTCCTCCTTATACTAAAGCCGGTCGCGAACCTTTATCTTATATAGGCATCAACTCCGTAGGGTTGCGTCGCAGGGGATATTCAGCACAAACGATCAACGAAATACAGGAAATTTACCGCATTATCTTTCTTAAGAAGTATAATGTTACCAAGGCGATGGATATCATCGAAGCTGAGTTCAATCCTACAGAGGAGCGCGACGAGATCATCAACTTCATATCCAACTCGCAGCGTGGTATCATGAAGGGATTCGGGAATTCTTAAGTTTGCAGTTTGCAGCGGGCAGTTTGCATCCAAATACTGCCCACTGAAAACTGGCCACTGCCAGCTGGAATGAAGATAACTCTCCAAAACATAGGCCGCCGATTTAACCGCGACTGGATATTCCGGAATGTCGACTATGAATTTGTTTTTGGTGAGACTTATGCTATCCTTGGCCCCAACGGCTCGGGTAAATCAACGCTGCTAAGTGTTTTAAATGGTAGTCTTTCTCCATCAATAGGAACAATTGCTTATTCCGCTGATGGCAAAACAATCGAAGCGGCAGAAGTATTTAATCAATTAAGCCTTGCCGCACCATATCTGGAACTGATCGAAGAATTTACGCTGACTGAAATGATCGATTTTCATTTCCGGTTCAAGGCACGCAAAGGAGGGATAGATAACGAAGGTGTCATCAACCTGCTGGATATGGAGGCCAGCAAGAATAAGGTGATTAAGTATTTCTCTTCAGGCATGAAGCAGCGATTGAAACTCGCACTGGCATTTTGCTCGGATACGCCCATGCTAATGCTAGATGAGCCCACCTCCAACCTCGACTCACAGGGCGTTAACTGGTATCTGAACCTGGTTGAGCAATTTGCAGCCAATCGGCTTACCGTCATCTGCTCTAACCAGGAACATGAGTATAGCTTTTGTAAGCATCGGCTCAATATCTCCGACTACAAGAAATAGCTACTCTATATCTTCTAACTTGAAACAGGCGGCATATAAGCCAGTTTCCTTCTAAAATATTTGTCCCAGCTAGCCTGCTGAACGAGATTCCTGGAGTGACTTGTATCATCGTCATAATCCCTGTTCAATTGCTGGTATTTGGCGTGGATCCGCTCAAATATTTCATTCACCTCGTCCTTGTAGTTTTCATCAAAGCGCGTCCGGTCAAATGTTCGCAGCAATTCTTGCTGCTCCATATAGCTGATGCTATAATGCCCCTGCTCGTGTTTAAGAATTTCTATGAGTTTTGCAGGATTGTTCCGGATATCGCGATCCAGCCATGATTTTTCCCGGTCAACCTCCAGGGTTACATAAAAAGTCAGCTGGTAATAATTGTTTCGGGCGTGGACATCATACTTCAGGCTGATGGAACAGGCCGTTTCGGCCACCACATCGCCGTAATGTCGTGGTGGTCCTTGAAAATCATTAGTCGTCAGTTGCTTGTATGGCTGTGCCTTACCGGTGCAAATGGCGATTAAAATAAATGCTAGCATACATGTCAACTTCACTAATCCTCGTCTCATTCAGTCAATGGGGTTGTTTTCCCTTTTTGACGGATTCTGCCTTCAAAAGGTTTAAACTCATTACTTCTTTCATCGTACGCTCCATTCCCTCAACCGAGCCATCTAAGAAAATAACATTACCAGTCGAGTTCTCGGCGAAGTGTTTGATCGACTCCGTCCACATGGTGAAGAGGATAACCGAAGTATCCATATCAGCCTTATGCATTTCTTCGGCCGCCGCCGACATACCTTTAGCAACCTCCTCGCGGAACAAGGCAATACCCTGCCCGCGTAATTGTGCTGCCTGTCTTTCGGCTTCAGCTGCGATTTTAATCGCGTTACCTTCAGCTTCGGCTGCTTTGGTTTTAGTGATCAATAAAGCCTGTCCTTCGTTCTCAGCGGCAGCTTTAAGATTATTGGATGCAACCACCTGGCTCATTGATTTCAAAATCATATCGTCAAAGGTGATATCATTCAGTTGCAGATCCTGTAAGTGATACCCCCAGGTCTCCAGCACTGTGTCCAGCTGTTCTTTTACATGTTGTACTATATCGCTGCGCAGCGTTAAAACATCGGCCTGGCGCTTGGTTGCCACGTATGCACGGATAGAACCTTCGATGGTTCGGATCAGCGCCTGCATCAGGTTTCGCTCATCAACAAATTTGAAGGCGACGTTTTTAATAGTTTCCTCGGCCTGGTCAAGAACCGAGTACAGCAGCATGGCCTTAAAATAAACTTTGGCCTGGTCGATAGTTACGGCCTGGAATTCAAGTTCTACCGATCGGTTCTGGATCGAAATGCGGCTTTGAATCTGTTCAATAAGCGGTATTTTCAGATTAAGGCCAGGATGAAGTATTCGCCGATATTTTCCAAATACAGTAATCACGGCTATAGTGCCCTGTTTTACAGTCACAAATGAGCTGAATAATATAATTAGTCCAATAAAAACAATGATTAAAAGCGGCAATGCGGGGTTCATAATATGCAGATTTAGTTAATCTAAATATAGAGTTTATTTTGGGTATGGAATTTGTTTTTGTTTGGCATCAACAAAAATTTTAGTCATGAACATGAAACGTACCTTCGGGGCCATACTGACGGTGCTCGGAATTATTGGGTTAATCTATACAGGCGCAAGCATTATTCAACGCAGCTCCAACGCTTCAACATTAATTGTTGTAGGTATAATCGGCATATTATTTTTCTTTTCAGGGATAGCGCTGATTAAGAGGACAGCTGATGATGCGGGGTAGGCGCCCGGATCGAAACGCATGGGTGGCGACCCAATGCATCGCGTCGCCACTCATGGAATTAATTTTCAGGTACAATTGCCCCATTATCATTAATATCGAGGCCTGCCTCCGGAAAATCCTTTTCAGTCAATAATTTGATACGTTTTGCCACACGATTCAGCGTATCTCTCGTTAAACCATATTGATGGCTTTGATTAAATGCAATGATGTTACCGCCAATAAACTCACCTTGTTTGTTCAGCTTCACCTTCAGCAATGGCGCCATGCCGCACACGCCAGCTACACTTACACTTTTATAGGTACAGAAGTTGCCCAGGCTATAGGCGATCAGGCGGTCTTTATATATCTCCATAGCGCGACTCACATGCGGGCCATTTCCCAAAACGATATCGGCACCGGCGTCCACAACTGCATGGGCGAACTGATGCACATCACCGCGTTTTGCGCCCATGTATGACTCCATCTTAAAAGGTACATGCTCGTAAAGAGCACCTTCGGCACCGCCATGAAAAGACACAATCACGATATCGCATTGCTGTTTTAATTCACGTACTATACCGGTGGCATGTTTTATTGCGAGTAGCGGAATGGTATGTGCATTTGGTGCAAATGAACAGAACCCATATTTGACGCCATCGCGCTCAAAAATTGATGTAGGACAGCTATCAAGCCCAGCATAATGAATGCCAAGCGTATCAAGCGTTTGGGTAGTGCTAACACAGCCTGTATCGCCAAAATCTGTTATATGATTATTGGCTACACTCAACAGGTTAAAGCCGGCGTCTTTAAACACTTTGCCATAATAGGTTGGCATTCTGAACAGGTAAGCTACCGTGAGATTCTTTTTATAAGTAGCCGGGTTACCCTGATCCAGTAAAGTGCCTTCAAGGTTCCCGAAAACAATATCAGCATCTTTAAAATATGGCTTGGCAGCGGTGAAGCTCTGCTTAGCACTATCAGGTGGAAGTTTGCTTGAGTCGGGGTAGGCTGAACCCAGCATCATATCGCCTACTGCAGCAATGGTAATGGTGTCTTTAGACTGAACTTTGGCAATAGTATCAGGTTTGTGAAAAACACGTTCCTTTCGTGATTTTAGTTTGAGAGCAGGTGATGCTGCAGGCAGTTCACAGCCATAAAGTACTAATGCACAAAAAGCAGCGAGGATAAGGGCTTGGAATTTCATGTCAAAAAAAAATCCTTTCGGCTGAAAGGATTAATAAATTTCTTTATTGACTATTATTACTGTTTTCGTCGACCGGTTCTTCTTCCAGCTGTTTCTTAAATACATCGAGCAGTCGGCCACCTTTATAAAAATACCTGTTGTAATACCCGTCGGACAAATTGCCGATAGCCACGCCTTTAGCGGAAGCATGCGCAAACTTGCCATCGCCAAGGTAAATACCTACGTGGCTGATGCTGCGACTGTGTATTTTGAAGAAAACAAGGTCACCTTCCTGCAAATCTTCTTTGCGAACCGGGCTAACCATACTGAATATATCACGCGAATTGCGTTTGATAGTCAGATTAAAAACTTTGCTGTATAATTCTTTGGTAAAGCCAGAGCAATCTATCCCTTTGCGTGATGAACCGCCAAAGTGGTAAGGGGTACCGATCCAATCGTAAACAAACTGAAAGAGCTTTACATTAGATGTGTTGGACAAAGCCACACCCATTATCTGTGAAAAGTAATCTTTTGCTAAACTTTGTTCCTCGTCGTCACCGTTAGCAGCCGGCTGTGGGGCCGCGCTTTTATTTTGCGCCTGAACTGCGAAAATACTGAGGCTGAAGGCTATAGCTAATAAATATTTCTTCATTTAATCTTTAGTCTTTGTCGCGAAGGGTACGACAGCGATTTATTATATTAAACTTTTGTCCTTTGTCGGCTACAAAACTATCCCATTTTTTTACAATTACAAATTAATGCCTTGTTTTTTGTGAAAAATGTAAAAAATAGCAGACGCTTTCTTTGTACGGGCAAGTTTTGGGAAAGTTTCACTTTAATAGAAATATTTCTAACAAATTCATTGCTGTTTCGATATTTACGTGGATATAATTAGATTTGCGCTTTCTCAAAAAAAGAATCGGGTTTACAAACAGATGAGTTCAATCGCAATAAACAAGGACACCTACCTGATGTGGTACGAAGCTATGCTTCTAATGCGCAGGTTCGAAGAAAAAGCAGGGCAACTATACGGGCAACAAAAGATTCGCGGTTTCTGTCACCTATATATAGGTCAGGAGGCTGTGATGGCCGGTGCTATGTCGGTGCTGAAACATGAAGACAGCATGATAACCGCTTATCGCGATCACGCTCATGCGCTTGCTAAGGGCACTTCCCCAAATGCAGTAATGGCCGAACTATACGGCAAAGCCACCGGATGCTCAAAAGGCAAAGGCGGCTCGATGCACATGTTCGATAAGGAAAATAACTTTTATGGCGGCCATGGTATCGTAGGCGGACAAATTCCGCTGGGTGCCGGTATTGCTTTCGCCGAGAAATATAAAGGTACCGACGCAGTATGCTGTTGCTACATGGGCGATGGCGCTGTACGCCAGGGTGCTCTGAACGAAACCTTCAATATGGCTGCGCTGTGGAAGCTGCCTGTAATATTCATTTGCGAGAACAATGGTTACGCAATGGGTACTTCTGTTGAACGTACAACTATCCAAACCGATATTTACAAGTTAGGCTTGCCTTATGGTATCCCTTCATCACCGGTTGATGGGATGGATCCGGTTGCTGTGCATAACGCAATGGACGAAGCTGTACAACGTGCACGTTCGGGCGAAGGGCCAACCTTCCTTGAAATGCGTACTTATCGCTATAAAGGTCACTCGATGTCCGATCCCCAGAAATACCGTACCAAAGAAGAGTTGGAAAGCTACAAAGCTAAAGATCCGATCGAAGCGGTGAAACAAACCATCCTGAAAGAAGGTTATGCCGACGAGAAATGGTGCGATGATATCGAAGAGAAAATAAAGGCTGAAGTTGATGAGTCTGTGAAATTCTCAGAAGAGTCACCATGGCCCGAAGCATCTGAACTTTATACCGACGTGTATGTTCAGAAAGATTATCCTTACATCAAGGATTAAGTGACTAACAAGAATACTAATTATAAAACACTATACATTTAAATAGTATATGGCCGAAGTAGTAAAGATGCCTAAGATGAGCGATACCATGACCGAAGGGGTATTGGCTAAATGGCATAAAAAGGTTGGCGACAAAGTAAAATCGGGCGATGTGCTGGCCGAGGTAGAAACCGATAAGGCTACCATGGACTTTGAATCGTTCCAGGATGGTACTTTATTATATATAGGTGTTGAAGAAGGCAAAGCAGTACCGGTTGATACGGTAATTGCTGTGCTCGGCAAAGAAGGCGAAGATTATAAATCGGCCTTAGATGCCGCTAATGGCGCAAGTAGCAGTGGCACTGGCAGTAGCAGTGCTGCCGCTGAAAAGCCCGCTGAAGAAAAGACTGCCACTGCCACTCCTGAAAAAGCTGCTCCTGCCGTTGATTTGTCAAAAATTCCTGCTACCGTGATCCGGATGCCGCTATTGAGCGACACTATGACTGAAGGCGTTATACAAAAGTGGAACTTCAAAGTTGGCGATAAGATTAAATCCGACGACTCATTGGCCGATGTAGAAACCGACAAGGCAACTATGGAAGTTGTGGGTTACGAAGCCGGCACACTATTATATATAGGTGTAAAAGAAGGCGAAGCTGCCAAGGTGAATGATATCATCGCTATTGTAGGTAAAGAAGGAACTGATATTACGCCTCTATTACAGGGTGGTGCTACCGCAAGTAGCAGTAGCACTGGCAGTAGCAGCCCTGAAGCAGAAAAACCTGCTGAAACTAACAAAGAGGAGAATGCTACTGCTACTGCCGCTGCTACTCCTTCCTCAGCCGACGACAGCCGCGTGAAAGCTTCACCGCTGGCACGTAAGATCGCTAAAGAAAAAGGTATCAACCTGAACGATGTCAAAGGCACCGCCGATGGCGGCCGCATTGTGAAAAAGGATATTGAAGGCTTTACACCATCGACCAAAGAGATCGAGCAGAAACAAGCTGCTGAAGCTGCTCCTGCAAGCGCACCAGTTAAAGCAGAAAAACCAGTTGTTATTCCTCAGTATGTTGGAACGGAAAAATATACCGATAAACCGGTTACGCAAATGCGTAAAACTATTTCACGCCGTTTGTCTGAAAGCTTCCTGATCCCGCATTTCTACCTGACACTTTCTATCGATATGGATCAGGCCGTCGCTGCCCGTAACAAAATGAACGAGGTTGCGCCTGTGAAAATATCTTTCAATGATATTGTACTTAAAGCTTGCGCTGTAGCGCTGAAACAGCACCCTGCGGTTAACTCATC
>Ga0068856_100004028_pt1 | contig 14710 bp, 7 predicted proteins | sample KBSCornC62_FD_66595 | JGI IMG/M metagenome (GOLD analysis project Ga0068856, IMG submission 66595) | Corn rhizosphere microbial communities from Kellogg Biological Station, Michigan, USA - KBS Corn C6-2 | ecosystem: Host-associated > Plants > Roots > Rhizosphere > Soil ...
GTGCGGATGGCAAACCGGCCAAAATACAGCTTCGGAATGTGCGCGTGGTCAAAGCGTCGGCGATTTCGCTGGAAGCTGAAGTGTGCGGCAAAAGCGCGTTGAAAAATGGCACCGTGGAATATGACGTGACTGTGGGTAATTGCACCGAGGTGCCACAATCCATCGAGCTGTCGTTCGTGAAATATGGCTGGGAGGAAATGATTTCATCGGTCGAGCCTAATTCGTTTCAACTCGCGCCGGGCGAATCACGCGAGGTCAGGGTTCGCGTGAAAATCACGGACCGCGTTCCGCCGGGTGGACACGAAACCCAGGTGTTGCAGGCCATCGGCAACGGCGCTGCGTCCGAAGCCGGCCGGCTGAAATTCATCACCACAAGCCAGGTGCCGCATCCGTTCATCCTCCACACGCCAGCGCGCTGGCAGGAAGTGCGGGAGAAGATCGACAAATATCCGTGGGCGAAGGAACGCGCGGATAAATTCATCAAGAACGCAACGGAGTGGCCGGTGCCGCCAATCGCCGATCCGGCCAAGGCGCCGGACGACACCTACGGCCCGTATGTATTCCCGACGCAGACGGAAGATGGTCTGTTGTCCTGCGGTTATGCGTATCAGTTGACCGGCGATAAAAAGTTCGCGGAGAAAATCGCCTTGTTCTTGCGCCGGCTTTCCGACCCCGCCAAAGGTTATCCGGCCACCTTCCGCGGCTGCAGCCAGAGCCTGGTCCAGGAAGGACATTGGTTCCAGAACATCGCCAAATGCTACGACATGGCACTGCCATCTGGTGTTTTTTCCGAGGCCGACCAGCGGCAGATTGGGGCCATGTTCCGCATGTTCATCGAGACGATTGCCCGGGCCAACGACTACGGACCGATTAATAACTGGAATGTTTCCCAAGTCATCGGCGCCTTCTATTGCTCGCTGGTCCTGGGCGATTTGGCTGCGGCGGAACGCTGGTTCTCCGGCCCGTCCGGCATTTGTGATCAGCTTGCGAAAGGCGCGATGGACGACGGCTGGTGGTATGAATGCTCCGTCAGTTACAACACCTGGGTGACGAGCGAATTCACACAGGCGGCGCTCGCTTACGAGCCGTTCGGCATCAATTTCCGCGATATGAAGGTGCCCGCGAGCTACTCGCCGGTGGTCGGCCTGACCTCGGATTTGAGCGGCGGGGCGGCGGTGGGCGGTGCCACGGCGGAAGAACGTCGCAAGCCGTTCGGCATGGAATCGCAAACCTTCGGCCCGAACACCAAACCGTATCGCGACATCAAGATGATGTGGGACAGCCTGCTGCCGTTCCTCGACTACCGCAGCGTGATGATCGGCGTGAACGATTCCACGGAAAACATCGTCGGCATCACGCGCAACGAAATCGGCGGCACGCCGTTCGAGCTGGCCTACTACGCTTATCGTGACCCGGCCTACGCGGCGGTTATCAAGAACGGCGGCGGCAAACGCGATTTGCTTTACGGCGTGGAATTGCCGGAGCAGACACCGAAGCACTACACCGGCAGCGCCTTCGCCGACAACGTTGGCCTGGCCATGCTGCGCTCGCAGACGGCGAACCGTCCGATTGATGAGCAGATTCAGGCCACGCTGCACTACGGCACGCACGGCTGGGCGCACGGGCATTTCGACCGCACGGATTTATTGAGCATCATGCGCTACGGTCGCAGCGCGTGGAACCCGGAATCAGTGTTCTGGGTCTATGAGCCGTTCATGTATAAATTTTACTGCCAGTGCTCGGTGAACCACAACATGGTGGTGGTGGATCGCAAGACGCAGGAGGCAAAGCCCGGCAAACGTCTGCTCTTCCACAGCGGCAGTGCGATGCAGGCAACGGTTGTTGAGACGGAGGCGCGCTGGAGTAATCCGCCTTACGGCGGGATGGTTTATGACTATGTGCCGGTGAAAACCTTTGCCGAAAAATGCTGGCGCGAAGGTCGCAGCGTGCTGATTCCAAGCAACGCGCCCGCCTACGGCAGCATCACGGACTATTCAGAAAAAATTCTCCAGCGCCGCGCGATGATCGTGACGGATGATTACATTGTCATCGCCGACTGGTTGAAGGGGACGAATGTTCATTCCTTCGAAAGCCTGTATCACTTCAAGGATTTTCAAGGGCTCGAAGCGCCGGGGAAAAAATTCCTGCGCCACGACGCGCAATGGGACACCAATCCCGTCGGCAGCGGGCAGTTTGTGACGGATTGCAACTGGTATGAAGTGACGGCCCCGGCGGTGAGCCGTTTCCAGATGCGCTTCGGGCCGAGCGCGGACAACGAAGGATCGCGCACTGTGGGCAATACCGATGGCGTGCTAAAGACGGACGTGTATTCGCTCTGGCCGCCGCAGCAGGAGATCATGGTCGCCACCGACCCGGAATATCATGCGGTGGCCAAGCGACTGTTCTATACCGTGCGTGGCGATGGCAAAACTTTGGCCGACGGCAAATTGGGCGCGTGGATTCTCGGCGCGGCGGACATAGACGTGCCGCTCGCCGGCGCGAAGCAGCTTGAATTGCAAACCCGCACGGAACTTTCCAAGAAACCGACGCTCTTCTGGGCCAACGCGCGGGTGGTCGCGAAGGACGGGAAGGAAATTGCGTTGAGCGATTTGCCGGTGAAGTATGAGAACATCGTTCAGCCCAAGGCACCGGGTGAGGATTACCTTGGCGGCCCGATCAAAATCGTTGGTAACGAATACCGATCCGCCACGCCCGCGCAGCCGGTGGCGAACGGAACTAACGGCATTGTCCGCGTGGATTTGCGCGGTGTGGACGCCGTGCGGTTCAAGGCGACGCTGGGCGGCGATTATCCGCTGGGCAACGAAACGCAGCGCCGGAAATTTTACGCCATCCGCGCGCCGGATGGAGCGGAGGCGCGTTTTCTCACCGTGATTGAACCCTACGAAGCCAAACCAATGGTGAGGTCTGCCGTGGCCACGAGCGCGGATTCGCTGCGCGTGGAACTGGCCGATGGCCGCGTGCAGGAAATCACGTTGAAAAATTTCGAAGGGTCGGGCAAGGACATCGCCGCCGAAATCACCGAGAGCAAGGATGGCAAAATCCTGCGCCAGGAGAGCACCACGAAATGAAACTGCGGACTTTGGCACTTTGCGATGATGCGTGGCATCCGGCGGAAATCGTTCAACGCGGCTTGAATGCGCTGGCAGAATCGCCGTTTGATTTTGAGTTTGTCACGCACGGCAGCCAATGGTCGCCGGCACTGATGGAAAAGTTTCCGCTCGTGGTTGTGGCCAAGGCGAATCATCTGTGCGCGACGGATTCGACTCCGTGGCTCACGGCCGGGGCAGAGTCCGCGTTCAGAAATTTTGTCCGGCACGGCGGCGGGGTGTTGTTCATTCACGCGGGCGTTTGCTACAAGGACCTGCCGGAGATGCGTGACACCGCCGGCGGCGCCTTTTTGCGGCATCCCGATCCATGCCCGGTGGCCGTTGAGCCGAAAGCGGGGCATCAGCTGACGGCGGGCGTGCAGCCGTTTACGGAGCATGACGAGCATTACCTCATGGCGCTCGACGATACGCAGGCGGATGTGTTTTTGCACACACGTTCCGCCCATGGTGTGCAGCCCGCCGGTTGGACGCGCACCGAAGGCAAAGGACGGGTGTGCGTGCTGACGCCCGGCCATAACGCGGAAGTCTGGCAGCATCCCTCGTATCAAAAACTGTTGTTGAACGCCCTGCGCTGGGCGGCAAAATTAAATTGAAGCGATGAGCCAAATTCAAAATCCCATCCTGCCCGGATTTTTCCCCGACCCTAGCATCTGTCGCGTGGGCGAGGATTACTACATCGCCAACTCGACGTTCGAATGGTTCCCCGGCGTGTCGCTTCATCACTCGCGCGATCTGGTAAACTGGCGGCTCATCGGTCATGCGCTCACGCGGCAATCGCAGTTGGACCTGCGCGGCATCGTGGACTCCGGCGGGGTATGGGCGCCGAGCCTGAGCCATGCGGACGGACAATTCTGGCTGACCTACACGAACATCCGCACCTGGGGCATGGGACGGCCGTTCAAGGACATCGGCATTTATCTCACGACGGCAAAGGATATTCGCGGGCCGTGGAGCGAACCGGTGGAGTTGAATTCCATCGGCTTCGACCCGTCGCTATTTCACGATGACGACGGGCGTAAATGGCTCGTGAACATGGAATGGGATTTCCGCAAGGGTCGCCATCGGTTCGCGGGCATCGTCATCCAGGAATACGATCCCAAGTCGCAAAAGCTGGTCGGGCCGATGACGAAAATTTTGGAGAAGACCGGCATCCTCACCGAAGGACCGAATCTCTACAAACGCGACGGCTGGTATTACCTGATGCTCGCCGAGGGCGGGACAGGCTGGAACCACGGCATCTCGATGGCGCGCGCGCGGAACCTTCTCGGACCTTACGAATTGGATCCGCAGCCGAGCGTGCTTACCTCGCGTGATGATCCGACGCTCGCGTTGCAGAAGGCGGGGCACGGCGAACTCGTCCAGACGCCCGCAGGGGAATGGTATCTCGCGCATCTGGCGAGTCGTCCAATCAAGACCAGCGCCGGGAAAAATTTGGCGTCGCCGGACAAAACGGCGTCGGCGCAGGCGCACGCGGGCGACCGCTGTGTGCTGGGCCGCGAAACCTGTCTGCAACGCGTCGAATGGCGCGACAGATGGCTGCGATTGGTAACCGGTGGAACCAAGCCGCAAGACTCGTTGCCTGCACCAAAAGATTTGTTGCCACATCCGTGGCCAGAGTTGCCGGGCCGGGACGATTTTGATTCCGCCAATCTGGATGTTCGCTGGAGTTCGCTGCGGCAGCCCGTCAGTGAGTCATGGCTTTCGCTAGCGGAGCGCCGCGGTTGGCTGCGGTTGCGCGGCGGCGACTCGCTGTTCTCGTTATTCCGGCAAAGTTTGCTGGCGCGGCGCGTGCAGCATTTCCAATTCATCGCCGAGACATGCCTGGAATTTTCCCCGACGCACTTCACGCAGATGGCGGGATTGATTTGTTACTACGATACGCGCCAACATTTCTATCTGCGCGTGACACATGAGGAAAAGGCGGGCAAGGTTCTCGGCATCGTGCTGACGGATGACGGCGCTTACGACGAACTCGCTGACAGCCAGATTGTCATCAACGGCTGGAAACTGATTTATCTGCGAGCCACGGCGGACAACGAGCGGCTGCAATTCCGCGCGTCACCGGACGGCGAGACATGGCGGAACATCGGCCCGGTGCTGGATATGTCGAAACTATCCGACGACTATGGCAGCACGCTGCGCTTCACCGGCACGATGGTTGGTATGTGCGCCCAGGATATCGGCGGCACGCACGCCGTTGCCGATTTTGATTATTTCGATTACCGGCCAACGGAATGACGCGATGAAAGTTTTCCAAACCAGTTTGAGCAACGTCCGCCCTCTCCCCCGGGGAGAGGGTCAGGGTGAGGGTGGCCGTTCCATCGTTTTCATCCGATACATTTTTCTCCAGCCAAACAATTCATGATCACCTTCTACGATTACATCATCATCGGTTTTTACCTCGTGTTCATGCTCGCCATCGGGCTGGCGTTCCGGCGGATGAGCAAGAACACGTCGGATTATTTTCGCGCGGGCGGCGCGATGCCGTGGTGGTTGACGGGCGCGTCGGCGTGGATCTTCAGCTTCAGTGCGTGGACGTTCACCGGCGCGGCGGGCAAAGTCTATGAAGCCGGGCCGCTGGTGTTGATCATGTTTTATTCCACCATCGTGGGGTTGTCGTTTGCCATCACGTTCACCTGCCTCCGTTTTCGCCGGATGCGCGTCATCACCTGGATGGAGGCGGTGCGTCTGCGCTACGGGCCGTTCAACGAACAATTTTACACCTGGATCAAGCTGCCGTTGCTGCTGCTGTTTTCCGGCGTGGGGTTGAACGCCATCGGCGTGTTCATGTCGGCGGTGTTCAAGATCGAGATGAACACCATGCTCATCGTGCTCGGCGTGGTGGTGACGATGGTGGCATTCGCGGGCGGTTCGTGGGCGGTTCTGGCGAGCGACTTTGTTCAGGCGTTTCTCATCGTCACGATCACGATTTGCACGGCCATCATGGTGCTGGCCCGCCCGGAAATCGGCGGGCTGACCGGACTCGTGGAAAAAGTGCCGTCGGCGCATTTTCACTGGGGACAACTGGCCCGGCCGGAAATCATCGTCCTCTGGGCGCTCGGCAATCTATGGCTGAAGTTCTCGGATGAAAACAACATGGAACGCTCGACGATGTATCTGATGACACGGAGCGACAAGGACGCGCGGCGGATGGTGTTGATCCCGCTCATCGGCACGCTCATCGGGCCGCTCATCTGGTTCATCCCCTCGATGGCGGCGACCATCATGCACCCGAATCTGGCGGCAGAGTTTCCCTATCTCAAACAACCGCATGAAGCCGCCTTCCTCGCGGTCGCGATGGACGTGATGCCGCAGGGTCTGCTCGGCTTGCTGTTGTCCGCCATGCTCGGCGCCACCGTCACCAGCATGGACGCGGGGTTGAACAAGAACGTCGGCATCGCGATCCGCAGTCTTTACAAGCCGCTGTTCAAGCCGCACGCCACGGAAAAGCATCTGCTGGTGGCGGGAAAGCTCTGCACGCTTCTTTTCGGCGCGATCATCATCATGCTGGCGATTTACATCAACAGTATCCGGCAGACGAACCTGTTCGACTTCGTGAACCAACTAGCGGCGAACCTGCTCATGCCGCTGGCGTTGCCGCTGATTTATGGTTTGTTCTACAAGCGCACGCCCGGTTGGTCGGCGTGGAGCACGGCGCTGGTGGCGGGCGGGGCGTCGTGGCTGCTGGAGAAATATATTTCTCCAGACCTGTTCCAGCGCCTGATGGGCTGGCAAAATCCGTTGACGGCGGATGAGGGAACCTATCTCAAGCTGGCGGTTACGACGATTGGTGGCACGGTCATCGTCGGGTCGAGCTGGTATTTCTTCACCAGCCTGTTCTACAAGAAGGCGCCACTTGAAGAACAGGAACGCATTGAGACGTTTTTCACTAACCTGATCACGCCGGTGGACAAGCACGGCGTGGCAGGCGTGCAAACTTCAATCTACAAACTGCTCGGCGGGCTGTGCATGGTGTATGGCGGCTTCATCCTGCTGCTGATGGCCATTCCCAATCGTTTCAACGGCCGGCTCGCGTTCCTGTTCTGCGGCGGTGTGATGTTCGGCGTCGGCGCGGTGTTGTGGATCGCCTCCAAACGCAAGGCGAAGCAGGAAAACGGTGATGCGGCCGCGGCCGCCACGACCAAGGATGACTGATGCGAAATTTGGCTTTTGCGCAGGATAATTTATTTCTCTGCGGGGTGCTTCAGGACGATTATCCCGTTCCGTCCATTTCGCGCGACGGCGAGGATTATTCCTCGCCGCATGGGGAACTTGGCTGGCGGCCGATAACCGAGGTTGTTGGCTCGGCCAGTGGCGAAGCTGGAAGCATTGTCCATCGAGGTCGCTCAGCATTCGATTGCGAAGCTCCGGCCAATTCTTTCACGGTGATCCGTTTGAAATCCAAGTAATCCGACTCTCGAAGCCATGAATTCAATTTCCCGTATGCAACAACTCTTTCTTTGCGGATGTGCAGCCATCGTGATGGCGCTCAGCCTTCGTGCTGCTGAAATTCCGCGGGAACATCTCTCGCTGGATGCCAACTGGAAATTCCATCTCGGTGACGATTGGCCGCGGGCGCAGGATCTCTCAAAGGCAGGCGCCAGCAGCGGTCCGGCTGCGGAAAAATTTACTGACGATACGTGGCGCACCGTCAACCTGCCGCACGACTGGGCGGTGGAACTGCCGTTCGAGAAATCCGCCGACCGGAACCACGGCTTCAAGGCGCTCGGGCCGGGTTTTGCCGCGAACAACACCGGGTGGTATCGCCGCACGTTTGAGTTGGCGAAGGAGGACGAAGGCAAGCGCATCTGGCTGACGTTCGATGGCGTATTCCGTGACGCGACGGTCTGGGTCAACGGCTGGCTCGTGAGCCGGCACGAGAGCGGTTATTGTCCATTGCGCAGAGACATCACGGATGCCGTGCGCTTCGGCGGCAAAAATCTGGTGACGGTGCGCGCTAACGCGACGGAGTTCGAAGGCTGGTTTTACGAAGGCGCGGGCATTTATCGTCACGTCTGGTTGGACAAGACTGGGCCGGTGGCCATCGCTCCAGATGGGGTTTTCGTTTATTCCAAATTCAAAAACAACGCGCCGTCGGACCAGACGGAGATAAATGTCGAAGCGAACGTCTTGAACACACTGACGAACACGGCTACAAGCACCGTGAAATGTGAAATCCTTTCGCCGGATGGGAGGTCGGTTGCGAACTTCAAGCAATCGGAGAAAGTAAAAGGCGAATCGCAGCAGACGGTAAAACTCGCGTCAAAAATTTCCGCTCCAGTTCTCTGGTCTCCCGAAAACCCAAAACTCTACAAGCTCATCACGACTGTTTCTGTCGGCGGCAAAGTGGTTGATGAAAAAGAAACTGCCTTCGGCATTCGCACTGTCGCGTTTGATAAAGACAAAGGCTTTTTGCTGAACGGCCAGCCGTATGTCCTCAAAGGCACGTGCAATCATCAGGACCACGCCGGCGTTGGCGCGGCAATTCCCGATGCGCTCCAATCTTTTCGCATCGCCAAATTGAAAGAGATGGGCTGCAACGCCTATCGCACGTCGCACAATCCGCCCACGCCGGAATTGCTCGATGCCTGCGACCGCCTCGGCATGATCGTCATGGACGAGAACCGTTTGCTGGGCAGCGATCCAGAGAACCTCGACAAGTTCGGCGATCAAATCCTTCGCGACCGCAACCATCCGAGCGTTTGCATCTGGAGCGTGGCGAACGAGGAATTTTCCGTGCAATCCACGCCGCAAGGCGGCAACGCTGCGCGCACGATGCAGAACTACGTCAAGCGCCTCGACCCGACGCGTCCCGTGACTTACGCCGCGCCGCAGGGCGACACCTTTGACGGTGTCAATGGCGTCATCGAGGTGCGCGGCTGGAATTATCATGTGGGCAAGGACATGGACAGCTATCACGCCAAACATCCTGACCAGCCGAACGTCGGCACGGAACAGGCCAGTGTTGTTGGGACTCGTGGCATCTATGAGGACGACGCGAAACGCGGATACGTCCGGGCTTACGATAATCGCGGCAGGGATACGGCCGAGGCGTGGTGGAGTTATTTTGCGGCACGGCCCTGGCTTTCGGGCGCGTTCGTTTGGACCGGTTTTGATTATCGCGGCGAGCCGACGCCTTATGGCTGGCCGTGCATCAGCTCGCACTTTGGCATTCTCGACACCTGCGGTTTTCCCAAGGACAGTTTCTATTATTACCAATCGTGGTGGACGACGAACATCGTCTTGCACTTGTTGCCGCATTGGAATTGGCCGGGCAAGGAAGGCGAGGAAATTCGTGTGGACGCGTTCAGCAACTGCAAAGAAGTCGAACTTTTCCTCAACAGCGAATCGCTCGGCAAACAGGCGATGAAGTTGAATTCCAAGCTGACTTGGAAGGTGAAATACGCGCCAGGAACGCTGAGTGCGAAAGGTTTCGACTCGGCTGGGAAAGTGATTGCCGAAACGAAGATCGAAACGACCGGCGAACCCGTGTCGGTGATGTTGACGCGCGATTTGACCGGGCTGTCAAAAGCTGTGAAAGCCGATGGCGAAGATTTGGCGGTGTTCACTGTTTCCGCAGTGGACGCGCAGGGCCGTGAAGTTCCTACCGCGCAGAACAAAATCGCCTTCGCCCTTGAAGGCGCGGGCAAACTCATCGGCGTTGGCAACGGCGACCCGAGTTGCCACGAGCCGGACGTTTTCCTGGCGTCGGATACGCGCACGGTTCCCGTGAACGGCTGGCGCTACAAGGTGGTTGATTCATTCCCAACCAAAAGCGACGCGTCGTCGCCGCTATTAAACGCAGGTCTTGATGAATCCGATTGGAATGTTGTCAAACCGGGAACCTGCGCGAACCTGGGCGAAATGCCGCTATACGAAGGACGAATGGCGGTATATCGCGTTCACCTTCAATTGAGCGAAGAAGACCTGAGCGCGCCCGGCGTGCGCATCCAGTTCTACGGTTGCAACAACCACGGCTGGTATTTTGTGAACGGCCAGCTCGTGGGCGAGTCGCGCAAGTGGGAGGACCAGCCGTTGTTCGACATCAAGCAGCATCTGCACCCGGGTGACAACGTCATCGCCGTCGGCGTGCAACATGGTGGTCGTTGGGGCGGCTTGAATCCCAATGTGCTCCTCGAAATTCAACCGAAGGCTTCTGCTGTGAACTGGTCCCGCAGCCTGTTCAACGGCCTCGCGCAGGTCATTGTGCAATCAACGAAAGCACCCGGAGAAATCAAACTGACTGCCACCGCAGATGGTTTGAAGCCCGCCACCGCAACGGTCGAGACGCACTCGGCTCCGCTTCGTCCTTTCGCGCCCTGAAACAGCCAGCCATGAACTTTGAAATGAAAACCATTCTTCGCTTTGCAGCAGCTATTTTCTTTGCGCTGCCCGCGCTGGCCGATACGTGGCACGCGGACAATGGCAACGGCACGTTCACCAACCCGCTCTTCTACGACGAGTTTTCTGATCCCGATTTGATTCGTGTCGGCGATGATTTTTATCTGACCGGCACGACGATGCACGCCATGCCAGGGCTGCCGATTCTGCACTCGAAGGATTTGGTGAATTGGGAACTGCTCGGCTACGCATGTGAGAAATTGGATTTGGGGCCGGAGTTCCGGCTGGAAAACGGGAAAGAGATTTACGGGCAAGGCATCTGGGCGCCGAGCTTTCGTTATCACAACGGAACGTTTTACATTTTCTCAAACGTCAACCACCACAAGACACAGCTTTTCACCGCGACGAACCCCGCCGGGCCGTGGACGCACACGGAACTTAACCGTTCGTTCCATGATCTCTCGGTGCTGTTCGACGACGACGGCAAGGTCTATGTGATCTGGGGTTATCAGGACATTCATTTCGCCCAGCTCACGGATGATTTGAAGGACGTTGTTCCCGGAACGGAGCGGACAATCATTCCCAAAAGCGCCGGCATGGGCGAGGGGTCGCACTTTTACAAGATCAACGGAAAATATTTCATCACCAGCGCGTGGTTCGCCGGGCGGATGCGGATGGCCTGCGCGCGCGCCGACAAACCAGAAGGCCCGTATGAAGTCAACCCAGCCATCAGCACCGATGAAAGCTTTGGCCTTGCAGAAGGCTTCCGGCTGAGCAACGACCGCAAGGGGCCGCCGTTCGAGGTGGTGCCGCCCAACACACGCGATGGCGGACGAATGTCGCTTCATCAAGGCGGTCTCGTGCAAACGCCAACCGGCGAGTGGTGGGGGTTTTCGATGATGGATTACAATTCCGTTGGACGGCTGACCTGTCTTTCGCCGATCACTTGGACAAATGGCTGGCCCTATTTTGGTCTGCCGGGAAATCTCACGCGCACGCCGCGCACCTGGGTGAAACCTAACACCGGTCACGCTTCAAAACCATCCGCGCCGTATCAACGCAACGACGATTTTTCCGCACCAAAACTCGCCAACGTCTGGCAATGGAATCACGTCCCCGACGACTCGAAGTGGTCGTTGACGGAACGAAAGGGTTTCCTGCGGCTGCATTCGTTGCCCGCGAAGGATTTCTGGTGGGCGCACAATACGCTCACACAACGCGCCATCGGCCCGGAATCCACGCCCACGGTGGAATTGGAGGTGGGTGGCATGAAACCGGGCGATGTGGCCGGGCTGGCGCTGTTGAATTTTCCGTATGCGTGGATCGGCGTGCGTTGCGAAACCAACGGCCTGACAATCGAGCAATTCGATCAACTCACCGGCAAGACGAATTCGGTGCCGCTTGCGACAAAGCACGTTTCGCTGCGGGCGCAGTGCGATTTTCTCACCGAGAAAGCGACGTTCAGCTACAGCACGGATGGGAAAAAGTTCGCGTCGCTCGGCGGCGAGTTCACAATGATGTTCCAGGGCAAAACGTTCCAAGGCATCCGCTACTCGTTGTTTCATTTCAACGACCGTGGCGGGGCGGGGGGCTACGCGGACTTTGACCGTTTCACCGTGGACGAGTCGCATCCCAATGGATTGATGCGGCCGGTTCCGTATGGCAAAACGATCATGCTGACGAACCTCGCCGATAATTCAGCCCTGACCGTGGATGGCGTGATGCAATTCAAAGTCGTGGATCGTGGTCTGGGCCGCGTCGCGTTGCAGTCACCCCAAGGGTTTCTTTCTGTTGATTCAACGGACGCCAAGATAAAATTGAAGAAAAGCAAACCTGCCGGGTCTGAAACATTTCAATGGATTGAAACTTCCTACGGCGACTTGATTTTGCTCTCACTGGCGACGGATTGTTACATTCACGTCGCGCCCAATGGCGCGATTTACGCAAATCATCCCGGCCCGAAGCCAGATCGTAAAGATGGTTCGTGTTTCAGTTGGCAAATCAACGCACAATGATTTTTAAGGTCCAATGACAGCTCAAAGTTCAAACCACCACTGTTTTCGCCCCGGCGCAATCTGGCCGGACAACAACGGCGTCCACATCAACGCCCACGGCGGCGGCGTGCTGCTTCACGACGGTGTTTATTACTGGTTCGGCGAACATAAGATTGAAGGCGAGGCCGGAAATGCGGCGCACGTGGGTGTTCACGTCTATTCGTCGCGTGATCTTTACCACTGGAAGGACGAAGGCATCGCGCTCAAGGTGAGCGACGATCCGAAAAGCCCAATCACGCGTGGCTGCATCCTTGAACGGCCGAAAGTCATCTTTAATCCGCGCACGAAAAAATTTGTGATGTGGTTTCACCTCGAACCGAAGGACGCGGGTTACACGGGATCGTTAAGCGGCGTGGCCGTGGCGGATAATGTCACCGGGCCGTTTCAATTTCTTCAGTCGTTCCGTCCGAATGCCGGCGTGTGGCCGCTGAATGTGCCGGACGCGGACAAACGCGAGTTAAGCGCGGCAGAACTGGCAGGTGTCAGTGGCATGGATTTGAACGGCGGGCCGCGCCCCTGGTATCCCAAACAGCTTCTGTATCGCCGCGATTTTGCGGGCGGCCAGATGGCGCGCGACATGACGCTCTTCGTGGATGACGACGGCAGCTCGTATCACATATATTCTTCGGAAGGCAACGGCACGCTGCACATCTCCAAGCTGACAGATGATTATCTTTCGCCGGCCGGGGAATTCATTCGCGTGTTGCCCGGCCGCTTTAACGAAGCGCCCGCGATGTTGAAACACGGTGGAAAATATTTTCTATTCACGTCGGACTGCACCGGCTGGGCGCCCAATCCAGCGCGGCTGCTGGTGGCGGATTCGATCTTTGGCGACTGGCAGGAACTGGGTAATCCATGCATCGGCCCGGGCGAACAGGTTGCAAACACCTTTAACTCGCAATCCACTTTCATCCTCCCGGTGCCGGGCAGGGCAGGCGCGTTCATCTTTATGGCCGACCGGTGGAATGAAAAGAATGCAATTGATGGCCGCTACGTCTGGCTGCCGGTGGAGTTCCAGCATGGTGTGCCGACGGTTTCCTGGCAAGACGAGTGGGATTTAAATTTTTTCCAAAACAAATGAATACCAATCCAAAAAAACGGCTGCGTTTCGTCTTCCCATACACATTACTGGCGACGTATTTGATTCTCTTCGCGTCGTCGTTGGCGCAGGCTGATAGCAGCGGGACAACGCGCATCCAATGGTGGCGCGATGCCAAGTTCGGCATCTTCATTCATTGGGGCCTTTACGCAATTCCCGGTCGCGGCGAATGGGTGCAATGGAACGAACAGATTCCGGTAAACGAATACGCCAAACTCGCCGATCAGTTTCAGCCGACGAACTTCACTCCCGCTTCGTGGGCGCAACTGGCCAAAGCCGCTGGTGCAAAATACGTCGTGCTCACATCGCGTCACCATGACGGCTTCGCGTTGTTTGACGACGGCACCAATCAATTTACCAGCGTCCAATCGGCCGCGCATCGCGATTTTGTGGCGGAATACGTGAAGGCCGTCCGGCAAGCCGGCTTGCGGGTGGGGCTGTATTATTCGCCGCTCGACTGGCGGTTTCCCGGTTACATCATGCCGGATTTGCAGCGTCTAAGCGCCGAAGCCATGCGCGACCAATATCATCGCCAGGTCCAGGAACTGCTTTCCAACTACGGAACCATAGACGTCCTCTGGTTCGATGGGGGCGACACCGACTGGTTAAATTTTGGCGGCGACTGGACGGGCGCTCAATGGAAGAAGCGGCCGAAAGAACAGCATTACAAAGGCGGTTTCAGTTGGCGGCATGACGAGGTTTACTCGCTGCTGCGTCAATTGCAGCCGGATGTGGTCATCAATGGCCGGGCCGACATGGCCGAAGACTTTCGCTCTCGCGAAGGCTACGGCGCATTGGGGGGTTTCGACAACCAGCACCCTTGGGAGCTGTGCGTTCCCATTGCCGGCGCGTGGGGTTATCAGCCCAATCGAATGCCGAAACCGCTGAAGGATTACATTCAACTGCTCGCCCGGGTCGCAGGCCGCGACGGCAATTTGCTGCTGAATGTCGGTCCGGACCCCAATGGTCGCATTGATGCGCCGCAGGCGGAACGTTTGCGCGAAATCGGCGAATGGCTCGGCAAATACGGCGAAAGCATTTATGCCACGCGCGGCGGACCGTTTTTACCCGGCGACTGGGGCGGCTCG
>Ga0068856_100004035_pt1 | contig 14702 bp, 18 predicted proteins | sample KBSCornC62_FD_66595 | JGI IMG/M metagenome (GOLD analysis project Ga0068856, IMG submission 66595) | Corn rhizosphere microbial communities from Kellogg Biological Station, Michigan, USA - KBS Corn C6-2 | ecosystem: Host-associated > Plants > Roots > Rhizosphere > Soil ...
GTCGGCAAGTTCGTCGAGTTCTTCGGCGAAGGCGTCGAGAGCCTCTCGGTTCCCGACCGCGCGACGATGGCCAACATGGCGCCCGAGTACGGCGCGACGATGGGCTTCTTTCCGGTCGACGACAAGACGATCGACTACTTCCGCGGCACCGGGCGGACCAAGGACGAGATCGAGCTCTTCCAGTCGTACTTCAAGGCGCAAGGCATGTACGGCATGCCGCGCGCCGGCGAGATCGATTACACCAAGGTCGTCCGCCTCGACCTCGGCAGCGTCGCGCCGAGCCTGTCCGGGCCGCGCCGGCCGCAGGACCGGATCGAGATCGGCCACGTCAAGAACACGTTCACGTCGCTCTTCAGCAAGCCGCCGGCGGAGAACGGCTTCAACCAGCCCGCCGGCCACCTGCTGACGCGCCACCACGTCCGCCCCACCGACGCGCGCGTCGACGAGCGAGCCGGCGATCCGAGCGGCAAGAGCGTCCCGCGCACGCCTTCGGTGGAACCGGGAGCGCCGCGGTTCGTCGACGAGATGAACGCGAACAAGCCGACGCTCGCGGCCGCTGTCCACAAGGCGCCGCCCGAGCAGCCCGACCTGGGCGACCGCACGGTCGGCAACGGCGACGTCTTGATCGCGGCGATCACGTCGTGCACGAACACGTCGAACCCGAGCGTCATGATCGCCGCCGGCCTGCTCGCGAAGAAGGCGGTCGAGGCCGGCCTCACCGTCGAGCCGCACGTCAAGACGTCGCTCGCTCCGGGCTCGCGGATCGTGACCGAGTACCTGACGCGCGCGGGCCTCCTGCCTTACCTCGAGAAGCTCGGCTTCAACCTCGCCGCCTACGGCTGCACGACGTGCATCGGCAACGCCGGCGACCTGACTCCCGAGATCAACGACGCGATCACCAAGAACGACCTCGTCTGCGCGGCGGTGCTCTCGGGCAACCGCAACTTCGAGGCGCGCATCCACCCGAACCTGAAGGCGAACTTCCTCGCCAGCCCGCCGCTGGTCGTCGCCTACGCGATTGCCGGCACGGTCCTCAAGGACCTCATGACCGAGCCGGTCGGCAAGGGCAAGAACGGCAAGGACGTCTGGCTCGGCGACATCTGGCCGACGAGCTCCGAGGTCGGCGAGCTGATGAAGTTCGCGATGAACGGCACCGCGTATCGAAGCAACTACGAGAAGGTCTCGTCGGAGCCGGGCGCTCTCTGGGGACAGATCCGCGGCGTCACCGGGCAGGTCTACAACTGGCCGCCGTCGACGTACATCGCCGAGCCGCCGTTCTTCGAGCACTTCGAGATGACGCCGCCGCCGCCGCCCGGGGCGATCCAGGGTGCGCGCGCGATGGCGCTGTTCGGCGACTCGATCACCACCGACCACATCTCGCCCGCGGGGTCGATCAAGGAGTCGTCGCCGGCCGGAATCTGGCTGAAGGAGCACGGCGTCACCAAGGCCGACTTCAACTCGTACGGATCGCGCCGCGGCCACCACGAGGTGATGATGCGCGGCACGTTCGCCAACGTGCGGATCAAGAACCTGATGATCCCGCCGGGTCCCGACGGCTCGCGCGAGGAAGGCGGCGTCACGATCTTCCAGCCCTCCGGCGAGAAGATGTTCATCTACGACGCCGCGATGAGGTATGTCGCCGAGGGAACGCCGACGATCGTCTTCGGCGGCGAGGAGTACGGCACGGGCTCGAGCCGGGACTGGGCGGCCAAGGGGACGCAGCTGCTCGGCATCCAGGCGGTCGTCGCGCGCAGCTTCGAGCGCATCCACCGTTCGAACCTGGTCGGCATGGGCGTGCTGCCGCTGCAGTTCAAGTCAGGCGACTCGTGGGAATCGCTCCGCATCCGTGGCGACGAGACGTTCGACATCGAGCTCGGCGGTACGCTGAAGCCCCAGCAGGACGCGACGCTCGTCGTCCACGCCAAGGGCGGCGAGACGCGGCGCATCCCGCTCGTGCTTCGCATCGACACGCCGATCGAGGTCGACTACTACCGCCACGGCGGCATTCTGCCGTTCGTCCTCAGGCAGCTGCTTCCGGCCTGACGCGAGGAGCGCGCTAGCTGCTCTTGTCTCCGCCGCGGCTGCACGCCGGGTCGGTGTTCGGCCCGGCGTCGCTCACGATCCCGGTGACGTTGCTGATCGAGACCTGGAAGACGACGCAGTCGCCCTCCATGCCGGCGAAGCGGTAGTTCCAGACCTGCAGCTTCTGGTAGCCGACCGGGAACACGTACGCCGGGTGGCCGATCCGCATCAGCACCTGCTCGGGCGTCAGCCCCGGCGTGATCGTCGCGAACGTCTCCGGCGTCAAGACCTGCTTCGACGACACCAGCTGCCCGTTGGCATCGAAGTCGAGCATGTAGGTCTGCTTGCCGTAGGTGCCCTGGCGGAACTCGAGCCGCGTGCCGCCGTCGGGCAGCCGGTATTCGCCTGAGACCCCGCCGAAGCTCTTGCGCGCGTCGGCGATCGGCGTCCCCGCCGGCAGTGCGCCCGGAGCGGTGGTGCACGCGGCGAGCGCCGCGAGCGCGAGCGCCGCTGCACCACTGCCGAAACGTCGATCGAACGAAGCCATGAAGTTCACCTCGCGCGGCGCATGGCCGCTTGCAGTTGATGCCATTCTGCGCCGCCGACGTTCACCCCGTGCGCGGCTCGCTCTCTAGAATGCACCGACTCCAGGCGACGCCCGCGTGAACCGATCCAACGCCGCCACCCTCGATGCCGAGCCGGCGTTCGTCGAGGCGATCGGCAACGGCGTCCGCGTCGTCGACACGGGGTTCCATCGCGCGCTGTTCGACGCCGCGTACCTGATCGTCGAGCGCGGCCGCGCCGCATTTGTCGACACCGGAACCAACGACGCAGTGCCACGCCTGCTCGCCGCGCTCGCCGGCGCGGGCGTCGGTGTCGATGCCGTCGACTACGTCATCGCGACGCACGTCCATCTCGACCACGCCGGCGGCGCGGGCCTGCTGATGCAGCAGCTGCCGAACGCGAAGCTCGTCGTCCACCGTCGCGGCGCGCGCCACCTCGTCGATCCGCGCCACTTGATCCGCAGCGCGACCGGCGTGTACGGCGAGGAGGAGATCGCCCGGTCGTACGGATCGCTCGTGCCGGTCCCCGCCGATCGCGTCTTGACGACCACCGACAACGCGACGATCGATCTCGCCGGCAGGCCGCTGCGCTTCCTCGACACGCCCGGCCACGCGATGCACCACCACTGCATCTGGGACGAGGCGAGCCGCGCGTTTTTCACCGGCGACACGTTCGGCCTCTCGTACCGCGACTTCGACACCGCGCTCGGCGCCTGGATCATGCCGACGACGACTCCCGTGCAGTTCCAGCCCGAGGCGTTGCGCCGCTCGATCGAGCGCATGCTCGCGTTCGCTCCCGACCACATGCACCTGACGCACTTCGGCCGCGTCGGCGACGTGCCGCGGCTCGGCGCGCTGCTGCTCGCGCAGCTCGAGGCGGTCGTCGCGTTCGCGCAGACGACGACGCCGGGACCGAGTCGCCACGATGAGCTCGTCCGCGGTCTCGAGGCGATCCACGTCGCGAGCCTGCGCGCGCACGGCGTGACGCTTGCTCACGCACGCATCCGCGAGCTGCTCGCGCTCGACCTCGAGCTGAACGCGCAGGGCATCGCCATCTGGCTCGACAGGAGAAGGCATTGAAGGACGTCCGCTTCGACTTCGCCGGCCGCACCGCCGTCGTGACCGGCGCTGCGCAAGGAATCGGTGCGGCGTGCGCACGCCTGTTCGCGACCAGCGGCGCTGCCGTCGCGCTCTGGGACGTCGACACGAGCGGCGCCGAGGCGCTCGCTCGCGAGCTCGCCGCTGCGGGTGCGCGCACCGCGGCGTTCGCGTGCGACGTCGCGCAGCGGGCGCAGGTCGACGCCGCGCTGCAGGCGACTCTCGCCGCGTTCGGCCGCGTCGATGTGCTCGTCAACAACGCCGGCATCTTTCGCGCCGCCGAGTTCCTCGACGTCGAAGAGGCCGACTGGGACGCGGTGATCGGCGTCAATCTGAAGGGCGCGTTTCTCGTCGCGCAGGCGGTCGCGCGCGAGATGGCGAAGGCCGGCGGCGGTGCGATCGTCAACATGAGCTCGGTCAACGGCGTCACCGCGATCCCGACGATCGCGAGCTACAACGCCAGCAAGGGCGGCATCGACCAGCTGACGCGGGCGATGGCGCTCGGGCTCGCCGACCGCGGCGTGCGCGTGAATGCGGTCGCGCCGGGGACGATCGCGACCGAGCTGGCGCAGAAGGCGGTGCTCGGCAGCGACGAGGCGAAGGCGCGGATCCTCAGCCGCACCCCGCTGCGCCGGCTCGGCGATCCGGGCGAGGTCGCTGCGGTCTGCGCGTTCCTCGCCAGCGACGCCGCGAGCTACATGACCGGCGAGGTCGTCTACGTCGACGGCGGCCGGCTCGCGCTCAACTACACGATGCCGCCCGCGGCGTCGGCGTAATCGTCACGCCGCCGCGGCGGCGACGCGCGGCGCGATCGCAGCCTCTCTGATCGGCAGATGGATCAGCGCCGCCCCGGCGGCGAGCACGATGTCGGCGTACCACATCCAGTCGTAGCTGCCGGTCCACTCGAACGCCTTGCCGCCGAGCCAGGCGCCGAGGAAGCCGCCGATCTGGTGCGAGAGCATGACGAAGCCGAACAGCGTCGCCATGTGCGCGGTGCCGAAGAACTTGGCGACGAGTCCGGCGGTCGGCGGCACGGTCGAGAGATAGGTGATGCCGATGACGGCGGCGAAGACGAGGACGACGGCTTCCGTCTTCGGCGCGAACAGGAAGAGCAGCACCGCGATCCCGCGCGTCGCGTAGATCAACGAGAGCAGCGACTTCATCCGCCAGCGGCCGACCGCCCAGCCGATCGCGAAGCTGCCGACGATGTTGAAGAGGCCGACGACTGCGAGCGCCCATGCACCGACTGCGGGCGGCAGCTGACACGCGGCGACGACGCCGGGCAGGTGCGTCGCGATGAAGGCGACGTGGAAGCCGCAGACGAAGAAGCCAGCGGCGAGCAGCAGGTAGCCGCGCGTGCGCAGCGCGCGCGCGATCGCTTCGCGCGTCGTCTCGGTTCGCGCCGGCGGCGCGGAGCTTGGTGAGCTCGCTGCGCTGGTCGCCGCGCGGTTTGCGCTGCCGCGCAGGACCCACGCCGCCGGCAGCGCGAGCAGCACGATCGCCGCCATGCTCTGGATCGCCAGCGCCCAGCCGGCGAGCGCGGTGATGCCCTGCGCGATCGGGACGAAGATGAACTGGCCGAACGAGCCGCCGGCGTTGACGATGCCCGTCGCGATGCCGCGCCGCGCCGGCGGCGTCAATCGCGCCGTCGCAGCGAGCAGCACCGAGGGTCCCGCGAGCCCGGCACCGCCCGCAGCGAGCACGCCGATCGCGAACACGAGGCCGAGCGTCGTCGTCATCAACGGCACGAGCGCGGTGCCGATGCAGACGAGGACGAGGCCGACCAGGAGGACGCGGCCGGCGCCGTAGCGGTCGGCGACGATGCCGGCCGCGGGCTGCGTCAGCCCCCACCACAGCTGGCCGACACCGAACGCGAGGCTGATGCTGGCCAGCCCGAGACCCGTCGTCGAATTGAGAACGCCGAGAAAGAGTCCCATCGACTGGCGCGCGCCCATCGTGACGGCGAAGACGCCGCCTGCGGCGACGAGAACGAGCCAGAGCGGCACCGCCCACGCAGCGCGCGGCGAAGGTTGGGCGGCGGCGGCGTCAGCCATCGATGGTCTCCTCGGGTTGGGCGGCGAGCGCCGCCAGGCAATCGTCGATCAGCCTGTGCAGCTCGGCGACGCGGTCGCTGCCGAGCTGCGCATTGAGCGCGAGCTGGGCGCGCTTCCACGCGCGCTGCGCTTCGCTTCGCTTCGCGCGGCCCTTCGCGGTGAGCGTGACGTGGCGCGAGCGGCCGTCGGCGCCGGGACCGATCGCGACCCAGCCGCGGTCGAGCAGCGGCTGCAGGTTGCGCGTCAGCGTCGACGGGTCCATCGCCATCGCCGCGGCGAGGTCGGTCGGCCGCACCGGGCCGAGCCGGTCGACGTGCGTGAGCAGCGAGTACTGCGTCGTCTTCAGCCCGCACTCGGCGACGACGCGGTCGTAGTGCTGGCTGACGCGACGCGTCAGCTGGCGCAGCTTGAAGTTGGTGCAGCCGCGCGGAACGCGGCGATCGTCGTCGGCCACCAGACAATTGTAGCTACAATCGTTTGCCCGATGTTCGACGGAGCCGCCATGTCCGCGCAAGCCGCCCCTGCAGACCTCCTCGCCCGCTGGCAAGCCGCCGACGACGCGTGGCGCAAGCGCGACGTCCGCTACGGCGTCGCGACGCGCGAGCAGATCGCCGGCAAGTCCGGGCTCGGCATCTTCCAGGCGATGATCGCGGGCGAGATCCCGGCGCCTCCGATCACGCAGACGCTCGACTTCATGCTTGTCGAGGCCGAGCACGGCCGCGTCGTCTTCCAGGGCCGGCCCTCGTTCGCGCACTACAACCCGATGGGAACGGTCCACGGCGGCTGGAGCGCGACGCTGCTCGACTCCGCGCTCGGCTGCGCGGTGCAATCGGTGCTGCCGGCGGGCAAGTCCTACACGACCGCGGAGCTCAAGGTCAACATCGTCCGGCCGCTCACCGACAAGGTCCCGTTCGTTCGCGCCGAGAGCCGGATCATCCACGCCGGCGGCCGGATGGCGACGGCCGACGCGACGCTGACGGGCAGCGACGGCAAGCTGTACGCTCACGGCTCGACGACCTGCTTCATCTTCGACCAGACCTGAGACGAGCATGAGACTCCTGCACACGATGCTTCGCGTCGGCGACCTGCAACGGTCGATCGACTTCTACACGCGCGTCATGGGAATGCGCCTGTTGCGAACGACCGAGCGGCCCGAGCAGGGCTATTCGCTCGCCTTCGTCGGCTACGGCTCGAATCCCGAGCAGGCCGAGATCGAGCTCACCTACAACCACGGCGTCGGCTCGTACGAGCTCGGCACCGCGTACGGCCACATCGCGCTCGGCATGCCCGACATTCGCGGCGCGTGCGAGAAGATCCGCAGCAACGGCGGGACGGTGACGCGCGAGCCGGGCCCGGTCAAGGGCGGGACGACGATGATCGCGTTCGTCGCCGACCCCGATGGCTACAAGATCGAGCTGATCGAGCGCGACGCCTGAGCGTCGCAGCGACGCGCGTCAGCGCATCAGCGCCGACGCGCGAGGCTCGCCGCGTCACGCGCGAGCCGCTCGATGCGCGGCCAGTCGCCGGCGGCGATCGCGTCGGCGGGCGTCAGCCACGAGCCACCGACGACCGCGACGTTGGCGAGCGCGAGGTACTCGGGCGCGGTCGTCGCGTCGATTCCTCCGGTCGGGCAGAAGACGACGTCGGCGAACGGGGCCGCCCACGCCTTCAGCATCGCCGTGCCGCCGGCAGCGGCGGCGGGAAAGAACTTGAGGAAACGAAAGCCGTCGTCGGCCGCCTCCATCACTTCGCTCGCCGTCGCCGCGCCCGGAAGCAGCGCGAGGCCGAGCGAGCGGCAGGCAGCGGCGACGCGCGGCGACCACCCCGGGCTGACGGCGAAGCGCGCACCGGCCGCGTGGGCGGCGCGCGCGTCGGCAGCGCTGCGCACGGTGCCGGCGCCGACGATCGCCTCCGGAACCGCGCTCGCGATCGCCGCGATCGCACCGACCGCCGCGGGAGTGCGCAGCGTCACCTCGAGGACGCGGATGCCGCCGGCGACGAGCGCGCGAGCGAGCGCCACGGCGTCGTCGACACGCTGGATCACGATCACCGGAATCACCGGCGCCGGTGCGGCGAGCGAGAGCGGCTCGAGGGGCTCGCTCGTCACAGCCACGTGCAAGCTCCTTGTTCGGCCGAGACGACGGGCGCCGCGGCGCTGCGCTCGCGAATGCGCTCGGTGACGTCGACGACGGCCTGCTTCATCGCAACGACGGAAATCGCGAGCGGAGACTGGCGCCGCGCGAAGTCCTACTTCAGGTTCATCTCGACGAGGTTGGCGTCGCTCGCAGCGACGCCGCCGTGCGCGACCTTCGAGATCTGGGTCGACATCCGCGTCAGCGGAACGCCGCTGTCGACGAGGGTCTGGCGAACGAGGCTCACGCGCTGCTGCGCGAGGCCGAACTGCGACTCCTCGACGGTCGAAACGATCTCGATCGCGCGGTTCTTCTTCTTCGCCGTCTCGGCCATCGTGCGCACCTTCGCAAGCTCTTTTTCGCCGAGGTTCGCCGCCGACGGCGCGAACGCGACGATGTGCGCGGGCAGCTCCTGTGCCTCGGAGGAAGCCGGTGCGGCGGGCGGGGCAGCGCCAGTCGGCGCAACCGCAGGCTGCTGCGTTGAGTCCGCAGCGACGGCCTGCTCGGGGGCGGACTTCCCCGCCTTGAGCCCGGCGAGCACGAATCCGGCAATGGCGATCACGACGAGGACGGCGACCGCGACCTTGGCGGCGGTGCGAGAAGAATTGCTCGTGGACGACGATTTGCGATCGGGCATGGCTATGGCAGCGGCGCTCGGCCACCGATTCTAGGCGGCGATGACGACTCCATTCGTTCCCCACGCCGCCCTCCGCGACCCGGCGCGACTACTCGATCACACGCTTGGCGAGTGGGGCGGCCGCGGCGACGTCTGGGTGTTCGGCTATGCGTCGCTGATCTGGCGGCCCGAGTTCGCGTCGGCCGAGGAACGGCCTGCCACCGTGCACGGCTGGCACCGCGCGCTCGCGATGCGCTCGCGCGTCAACCGCGGCACCCCCGACTGCCCCGGGCTCGTCTTCGCCCTCGTCCCCGGCGGCTCGTGCCGCGGCCGCGCCTATCGCATCGAGGAGGGACTGGTCGACTCGGAGCTGCGTCGGCTTTGGCAACGCGAGATGCCTTCCGGGGTCTACGACCCGAAGTGGCTCGCCTGCCGCACGCCGCACGGCATCGTCCGGGCTCTGGCCTTCACACTCAGCCGGCAAAGCCCGAGCCACACGGGCCGTCTCGGCGAGAGCGAGCTCGTCGAGATCTTCCGCACCGCGAACGGGCGCTACGGCAGCACGCTCGCGTACCTGATCGAGACTGCGCACTCGCTGCGCAGCTGCGGAATTCGCGACCGCGATGTCGAGCGGCTCGTCGCACTCGCGCGCCGTCACGCGCTGACGGCGTGAGCGACGCGCGCGAGCTCTCGAGTCACCGCGCCTAGAACGTCGAGGCGGCGCTCCAGTCGGCGCCGCCGAGGCGCGCCGCGGCGACGCTCTTGCGCAGCGCCTCGAGATCGCTCTCGGTGTCGATGTCGACGAGGACGCCGGCGTCATCGAGCTCGACCGGGAACGCCGGATAGCGCGCGACGATGCGCCGCGCGCCTTCGTCGCCGCTGAGCGCGGTCAGCTCGGGATAGAGCTCGGCGGCGAAGCCGACCGGATGGCCGCGCCTGGCGCGGAACTGCGCGAAGGCGATCGGGTGCAGCTCGAGCGCGCTTGCGATCGCGAGGACGGTCGCAGGCTGGATCATCGGCATGTCGCCAGGCAGCACGAGCCAGCCGCTCGAATCGGGGCTGGCGGCAACGCCGGCAGCGATCGACGCGCCCATGCCGAGCTGGCTGCTGCCGTCGGCGCCGGCGTCGGGCAGGACGACGACGTCGCGCGCCGCGACGCTGCTGCGCGCGACGTCGACGAAGGCGGCGATCGTGACGACGACGGTGCGCAGGTGCGTCGCGATCGCGTTGGCGAGCGTCTGCGCGAGCACGGTCGTTTCGCCGAGCGGCTGCGCAAGCTTGTGGTGGCCGACGCCGAAGCGCGAGCTGCGACCGGCGGCGAGCACCACCACGGTCGGACGGGCTGCCATGCGGCGAGGATGAAAGACGAGCATCGATCGAGATAGTGGGAGGTCTACGTAAGGCCTTCCCCCAACGACGTTCGGGTGGCAAGACGTGCGCCATCGGCCCGCCGCGTTCCTATACTCGACCGATGACCGACCTCGCCGCGCTGCGCAAGAGCTACGAGCTCGCGGAGCTCGACGAGGAAGCGTCGGCCGCCGAGCCGATGCAGCAGTTCGAACGATGGCTCCGCCAAGCGATCGCTGCGCAGGTCCCCGAGCCGAACGCGATGACGCTCGCCACCGTCGGCGCCGACGGCCGGCCGTCGACGCGCATCGTCCTCATCAAGGCATTCGACGCGCACGGCATCGTCTGGTACACGAACTACCAGAGCAGAAAGGGCCGCGAGCTCGCGGTCCATCCGTTCGCGGCGCTGCAGTTCCACTGGGTCGAGCTCGAACGCGTCGTTCGCGTCGAGGGCGCGGTCGAGAAGGTCTCGGATGCCGAGTCCGACGCGTACTTCGCTTCGCGTCCGCTCGACTCGCGCATCGGCGCGTGGGCGTCGCCGCAAAGCGAGGTGATCGCGTCGCGCGCGACGCTGCTCGCCAACGCGGCGCGCTACGGCGCCCAGTTCATGCTGAAGCCGCCGCGGCCGCCGCACTGGGGCGGCTACCGGCTGCTGCCCGAGACGTGGGAGTTCTGGCAAGGGCGAAAGTCGCGCCTCCACGACCGCCTGCGCTATCGGCGCGACGGCGCGGCGTGGCGGCGCGAGCGTCTCGCGCCGTAGCGAGACCCTCAGGGCTCGCCGAACCAGTAGTCGAGGTCCTCGTCGCGCCGCGACATGCGCGCGAAGTCGGGCTTGCCGCGCGGCCCGGTCATCGCGAGGTACTTGCCCGAGTCCGGGTACTCGACGATCTCGGGGCGCTCCTGCGTGCTGATCGAGAGGTACTTGAGCGGTGCGTCGGAGGTGTTGACGATCTGGTGCGGATACTCGGGCCCGGGGGGCAGGAACGCGACGTCGCCGGCCTTCAGCTCGAGCATCTCGCCGGCGACGCGCAGCGCGCCGCGGCCCTCGAGGACGATGAACGCCTCCTCCTGTGCGTGGTGCAGGTGGTACGGGCACGACCGCATCCCGGGCGGGACGATGTCGACGCTGATGCCGATGCCGCGCGCCGCGGTTCCCGCGGCGAGACGGCCGCAGACGGTGTCGTAGAGCGGCGGCCGCGACTCGCGCTCCTTCGGCAGCTCGTCGATGTTCCTGATCAGCCGCTCGCGCAGCGCTTGTGCCCGTTCGTTCATGCGTCGTCGTCCCTGGTGGCAGGTCGCGATGATGCGCTTGCCATCGGTCACAGAAGGCCGGCGACCCTCCGGCACAATCGCGCCGCTTCGATCGCTCCGACTGCACGCACGTGAACAGCCTCTTCGTTTCGCTCGGCATCGAGTCGTGGAAGCCGTTCGCCGCCGCGCTGCTGCTGCCGCCGGTGCCGCTGCTGCTGCTCGTTCTCGTGGGCGCGCGGCTGCTGCTGCCGCGCCGCGGCATCGGCTGGTTGGTGATCGTCGCGAGCGTCGCGCTGCTCTGGCTGTCGGCGTGCACCGGAGCGGCGCAGCTGCTCAGCCACGCGCTGCTGCAACCGCCGGCCGCGCTCAGCTTCGACCGCATCCGCGAGCTGCGCGCCGAGACCGCGGCGAAGAAGCCGGTCGCGATCGTCGTCCTCGGCGCCGGCAGCGAGCCGTTCGCTCCCGAGTACGGCGTCAGCAGCCTGCAGCCGTCTTCGCTCGAGCGGCTGCGCTACGGCATCTGGCTCGCCGGCCAGACGGGAGCGCCCCTCGCGTTCAGCGGCGGCGTCGGTTGGGCCCAGCAAGGCTCGACCTCGGAGGCGCGTGTCGCCGCCAAGATCGCAGCCGAGGAGTTCAATCGCCCGATCCGCTGGATCGAGGACAACTCGCGCGACACCCGCGAGAACGCCGCGAAGACGATCGCCCTGCTCAAGCCTGCCGGCATCCAGCACATCGTCCTCGTCACCCACGGCTACCACATGCCGCGCGCGCTGCGCGCGTTCACCGACGCAGCCGGACCGGCGATCCAGATCGACGCCGCGCCGATGGGGCTGGCGCGCGGCCTCGTCGCACCAGCGCTCGAGTGGCTGCCGAGCTCGAACGGGTTTCGCGACGTGCGCCAGTTGCTGCGCGAGCTCGCGGGACTTTCGGTCGGCGCTTGAGCGCCGCGGCGACGACCGCGATGACGTGGCGCGGCGAGCGCGCGGCGTGCGCGCGGGCCGAGCGAAGCGATCAATCCCAGCCGCCGTCGGACCCGCCGCCGACGTCGCCGCCGCCCGCATCCCAGTCGCCGCCGTTGCCGAAGTCGATCGGCCGATCTTCGAGCGCGCTGCTGCCGGCGTCGGGCGGATCGAAATAGCCGGGTCCCGCGTTGGTGCCATCGGCGCTGTGCTCGCCGCGTCGGTGCAGGAGCTCGCTCGCGAGCATTCCCGCGGCGACGCCCCCCGCCGCCGCGAGACCGGTGCCGAGCATGCCGCTGCGCTGCGGTGGATAGCCGGGCGGCACCGCGCCCGTGGCATAGCCGCCGGGGCCGGGCTGGCCGGGGACGCCGGGCTGGCCGGCGACGCTGCCGCCGTAGCCGCCGTTCGATGCCATTGCGGCGTTGCGGCTGCGCGAGAACCCACGCCAGAGCAGGACGCCGACGACGACGAGTCCCGCCAGCCAGATCCAGCTCGGAATTCCGTGCGATGCCGGTGCCGCCGGCGCGGCGTTGCGTGGCAGCCGCGCATCCTGCACCGAGCGCGTCGCCGGTTGCTGGGCCCGCAGCAACGCGGCCTCGAAGGCGCGGAACTTCTCGGGGTCGGTGAACTTGACGTCGGGATCGATGACGCGCGCTTTCTGGGCCTCGGCGGCGGCGAGCGCGACCTTGCCCTGGTGGGCGAGGATCTCGGCGTAGATGTAGTGCGCCTTGGCGCTGCCCGGCTTGGCGTCGACGACCTCGCGCATCATCGTCTCGGCCTGCGCGTAGCGGCCCGCCTGCACCTCGGTCTCGACCTCCTGCAACGTGGGCAGCGCCCACGCCACCGCGGCGAACGCGGCCAGCAACGCGGTCAGGATCCATTTCCTCATCGCACTTCTCCTTCGGTCGGCGCAACCACCCACGGCCGGCAAGTTGGCGGCCCGGCGACCGCTTTCAAGACGGCTCTCGCGATCTTCTCCCGGCGACGTTCGCCACGTCGGCCAACCCTCGTCGCCGAAGGGTGGATTCAGACGGATAGCCGGCGTGACGTTCGCGCGATGCGGTGAAGAGAATTTGCGGAGCGCGATGGCGACGAGGAGGTTCGATGGGCTTCACGGTGCTCTTCCTGCTCCTGCTGGTGACGGCGGGATGGTGGCTGCACAGCCGCTGGTCTGCACTGCGCGCCGCGCAGGACGCGCGTCGCGAGGCCGAGCTGTTGATGGTCTTCGAGGCGCAATCGAAGGTGCCCGGAAAGCCGATCAAGGCGACGCCGGCAGCGAGCGACTTCTATCCGACCCTGCCCGAGGAGTCGCAGCCTCCGTCAAGCCCGACCAGGCCGGGTCCCCTGCACGGCGACAGCCGATCCGGACGACTGCAGTGACGCGGCGCCCGGGCCGCAGCCCGGGCGATCAACCGAGCTTGCGGTCCTCGTCCTTCGCCTGCTGCATCGCCTCGGGCTCGATGTCTTCGGCCGAGCGGTTGAGGCGAACGAAGATTCCCCACGCCGCAAGGAGCGCAGCGACGCCGGCGACCGCCGAGGCGGCGTCGGGAAGCAGCGTCATGTCCTCGTGGAGCGCCTTCACCGTCGCGACGAGCCCCTCGATCGCGAGTGCCACGGCGACGACGACGATGAAGCGCGACAGGAAGCGCCTGACCCGCGTCGGCGCGCTCACGTGCGCTTCGCGGACGACCTCTTCCTCGGCGATCGTCTGCGCCACCTGAAGCGAGACGACGGCGACGGCGACCAGCCCCATCGCCTCGATCAGCTGGACGGCGACCGGAGCATCGAAGCTGCCGCCGGAGACCGCGACCCACGAGGTGCGGGCGGCGACGGCGAGGAGCAGAAGGCTCAGCACTGCGAAGGCGGCGGCGAACGCCGCGTGCACCGCGGCAAACGCGCGCAGGATGAGCTTCATCGGCGCAGGCGCGGCAAGCCGCGCGCCCGCGCGGTCAGGTCAGCTGGACGTGCCGCTGCGTCTGGCCCCAGGAGAAGTCGGCCTCGAGGCGCGGCTCGAACTCGATGCTCGCGCAGACGCACGGCGACGCGGCGACGACTGGAACGACGTGGGCGAAGACGTGGACCTTGCCGCAACCGGTGCAGCGCCACGACGAGCTGCGGGCGAAGAAGCCGGCGGTCTGCGCCGGCGTCATCACCAGGCCGATCTCGCCCGAAGCGGTGTCGTCCGCGGCACTCTCGGCGCCCGGACCTTCGAGCGAACGTCCTCGCAGCGCGAGAACCGAACGGCTCCACTGCAGTACCGCTTCCCTCGCCGCCTCGATCCGATCCATGGCCGATCCCTCGCTGCCGCGACGATACCGGTTGCGCCGGCTTCTGTGTGCGCCGGCAGTCCGCCCGCCCCCGGGGTCGGGGGGTCCGGGCGATGCGCACGACCGCACGTAATCGCCGTGTATCCGCGACGAATCCGCAAGGCAAAAGTCGAGCCCGGACCGTCCGGCGCGCCGACGCGCTGCCTACACTGCCGGCCATGACGACCGCCGGACCGGCCAGCTGGGACCCGCACGCGCGGACGTTGCACCGCGTCGCGTTGGCCGCCGCGAAGCCGGCCGGTCCGTCGCTGTTCGCCGAGTTGCTGCGAGAGGTGATGGCGAGCCTCGGCGCCGCTTCCGGGCTCGTCGCCGTCTTCACCGACGAGACGCGGA
>Ga0068856_100004036_pt1 | contig 14698 bp, 11 predicted proteins | sample KBSCornC62_FD_66595 | JGI IMG/M metagenome (GOLD analysis project Ga0068856, IMG submission 66595) | Corn rhizosphere microbial communities from Kellogg Biological Station, Michigan, USA - KBS Corn C6-2 | ecosystem: Host-associated > Plants > Roots > Rhizosphere > Soil ...
CCGCCATTACTGATGAACGGCAGAGGAATTCCTTTATTGGGAAGCAGATCGAGCACAACGCTGATATTGATCAGCGCCTGCACGATGACACAAACGGTCACACTTAGAGCGAGATATCGGCCGAAGCTATCCGCCGCGCGCAAGGAAGTTCTCAAACCTCGCCACAGGATGACCAGAAACGCGAAGATGAGCAGCGCCGCTCCGAAAAAGCCGGTCTCCTCGCCAACGATCGCATAAATGAAGTCGGTATGCGCTTCGGGAAGAAAAAGCATCTTCTGCTTGCTCTGCATTAAGCCGACGCCGAAGAAACCGCCTGAGCCCACCGCGATCTTCGATTGCAACTGCTGGTAGCCGGGATCGCTGGTGGAAGCCGTCTTGTGAGCGTACCGGAGAATACGGCCGTCCGGATCGACTTTCGTCAGGATCGTATGATTTTTATCCGCGAAATCGATGAAACGCGCCAGGCGATAGGGCTTCATGACGATGAAACCGAAACCGAGAATGCCGCCGAGCACCGCGCAGATGGCCAGATAACGATAATCTACGCCGGCGACGTAGATTACCGCCACAGTGGTCGCTACCAGGACGACTGCAGTGCCCAGGTCGGCGACCGCCACCGCAAGCGCCATGATGGAAATCGAAATCGCAATAGGACCAAGCGTGTACTTTTCGTTCACCGCTCCCATGCGGCGACAGAGAAAGAAGGCGAGAAAGAGGGCCAGCGCGGGTTTAGCGAGTTCGGAAGGCTGTAGGGAAAACGGACCGGCGCGTAGCCAGCGATGGCTGCCGCTATCGGTGACATAGACCGCCAGCAGCAGAAGCAGCACGATGCCCAAAGCCGCAAACGCGATTTTCGGATTGTTCCACCCGCGATAGTCGCGCTTCATGCAATAGAGAAGGACCAGAAAGGAAAATATCGCCCAGCCTAGCTGGCGCAGAAAGAAATGCGTGCTGCTCACGTGATACTTCAGCTCGGCGACGATGGAAGACGAACTGTAAACCATCACCAGGCCGAAGCAGACCAGGGTAAGCACCGTGAGGAAGAGTATCCAGTCCGTTTTGAGACGCTGGGCCATTTGCTTACGACAATTCTGCCACTAAATGTTTAAAACGTCGACCACGCTGCTCGTAATTCTCAAACTGATCGAAGCTGGCACACGCCGGCGCCAAAAGTACGGTATCGCCGGAGGCGGCATTTGAGCGGGCGAAGGCGACGGCGCTTTCGAGCGTTTCACAATCGGTCAGGGGAACCGCGCCTGCGAGCGCTTTTTGGATCAGCGGCCTAGCGGCGCCAATTAACAAAGCGCCTTTGGCGCGCTCAGCGAGCGGGGCGCGCAGCGGAGTATAGTCGCTGCCCTTGTCTTTTCCGCCGAGAATAATCCATAAATCGCCCGGAAAGGCGTCGATTGCCTTCAGCGTTGCATCGACATTTGTCGCCTTGGAGTCGTTGTAATAGTCGACGCCATCGAGCTTTCGGACGAACTCGATGCGGTGCTCCACACCTGGAAAGGAAGTAACCGCGGCGGCGATATCCTCCAGCCGGGCGCCGGCAAGATGAGCAATAGCGGCCGCGGCCATTACGTTTTCTACGTTGTGCATGCCGCGCAGGCGGATCTGCGAACGGGACAGAAAGGCGATGCCATTGAATTGGATCGCGTCGCCGTTTAAGGAAATTCCGGCCGGGGCTCGCCCGGTCGAGCTAAACCAGACGCTGCGCGCTATCGTTCGCGAGGCAAATTCCCGGCAGACGGCATCGTCATAATTAAGGACGGCAAAATCGCTCCCTTGTTGCGTGTCGAACAATCGGCCTTTGGCGTTGGCGTAAATCTCGAAGGTGTGATGGCGGTCGAGGTGATCGGGAGTAACATTCAGGCAGGCCGCAATGGACGCCCGAAAGTGCGCAATGGATTCGAGCTGGAAACTCGAGAGCTCGAGGACATTCCACTGCTCGGGCGCGGAAGACTCGATGAGCGAGGCGGCGGCGGTTCCGATATTGCCGCCGACCTGGCAGCGGATGCCGCTTTGTTGGAGCAGATGGCCGGTAAGCGCGGTGGTTGTCGTTTTGCCGTTCGAGCCGGTGATGCCGACAACGGGTCCTTTGAGGAAATACGAGGTAAGCTCGATTTCACCGATGGTTGGAATACCGCGAGCACGGGCGTTTTCGAGTATTGGAAGATCGTATGGGACACCGGGCGATAGGACGATGACGTCGGCACCTCGAAGATTCCCTTCCGTCTGGGCGACCACCTGCATCGCCCCAAGGCTTAAAGGCTGGGAGTCCATGGCAGTGACGCGAGCACCCTGCTTCTGCAGCAGATCGATGGCCGCCAGGCCGGAACGCTTGGCGCCGATCACCACGAAATGTTTTCCCGTGAATTGCACTGCTATCTCAGCTTCAAGGTGGTCAGCGCAAACAGCGCCATGATCAAGCCGGCGATCCAGAAACGCACGATGACTTTCGACTCCGGCCAGCCGAGCGCCTCGAAGTGATGATGAATGGGCGCCATCTTGAAAATGCGTTTGCCGCCGCGCAATTTGTAGCTCCCCACCTGGAGAATGACCGAGAGCGCCTCGACCACAAAGACGCCGCCGATGAAGACCAGCAGCACTTCCTGCTTAATCAGAACGGCAACGATACCGAGACCGCCGCCAAGCGCGAGCGAGCCGACATCTCCCATAAAGACTTGAGCCGGATGGCAGTTGTACCAGAGAAACGCGAGACTCGCGCCAACCATGGAGCCGCATAAAATCGTCAACTCCTGCGAGCGCGGCAGATGCGCCAAATCCAGATAGTTGGAAAAGCTGGCGTGACTGCTGATGTAACAAAGGACGGTCATGGCGCCGGCAGCGATAATCATGAGCCCGGTTGCGAGTCCGTCTAAACCGTCGGTGAGGTTCACGGCATTCGAGGAGCCGACCATTATGAACACGATAAAGAGATAGAACGGAACAAAAGCAAGCGGATATGTCCAGAAGCTTTTAGTCAAAGGCTCGATCAGGAGCTCGGGTTTGAATTGTTTGAAGAAGGGAATGTTGACGGCGGTCGAATAAGACTGGTTCGCATGTAGCAGCAATAGGAAGAATCCGACTACCATCGCGCAGAACACCTGCGCCCAAAATTTCTGGCGCGCAGTGAGGCCCAGGTTCCGCTTCTTGGAAACTTTGGCGTAATCGTCTATAAAGCCAATGCCTCCGAAAGCGACGATGCCGAGCAAGGCGAGCGAGATGTAAGGATTGCGGAGGTCCGCCCATAAAAGCGTGGGGATCACGATCGAGATCACGATCAGCAGTCCGCCCATGGTGGGAGTGCCAGCCTTCTGGCGGTGCGACCGCGGACCTTCTTCACGGATATGCTGGCCGAAGCTCCATTCGCGCAGTTTGCGGATCATGAAGGGCCCCAGGAGCAGTCCCAAAGCGAGAGCGGTTAGGCTCGCGAGAGCGACACGCGTGGTGATGAACCCGAAGACGCGAAACGTCGGGACGTATTTTTGAAAAACGTGGACGAATAGCCAATAGAGCATCCGCTATTCCTTCTCCATTGTGGCGAGTGCCTTTTCCACCTGTGTTCCGCGCGAGCCCTTAAATAGGATGGCGTCACCGGGCTGCGCCCACTCCCGTAAGAACTCACCGGCACTTTCGGAGTCGTCAAAAAAGAATACGCGGCTCCCGGACATTCCGGCGCGTTTGGCTTCGCGGACAAGAAAGGCGGCCGCGCCGCGGATTCCGACCAGGGCGTCAATACCGGCGTGGGCGGCATAGCGTCCAACCTGGCGATGCAGAGTTTCCGACATAGAACCCAATTCCAGCATCTCGCCTAACACGGCGATCCTTCGGGCTGCCGGCTCCGCACGCAGCACGTCGATCATGCGGCAAGCGGCTTCCGGATTCGAATTGTAGGAATCATTCAGGATCGTGACCCCGCGCCAATAGCTGCGTGCCCCACGCATTTTGCCGGGCGCAAGGGCCGCGACGATAGCGGTCAACTCGGAAAACGGAATGCCAAAAAGGCTGGCAACGGCGATACCGGCCAGAACGTTTGATACGTTGTGGCGGCCGGCGAGGCGGCTTTCGAAGCGAACGCCCTGTACGGTGAATGCCGCGCCGTCGGAACGCGCATCGAGTTCATCGGCGCGGATATCCGCGTCTCCGGCAATGCCATAGGTCAACGTCCGGCCGGAATGGACTCGGCGGAATTCACGCACGAGCGCGTCGTCGGCATTGAGAATGGCGACGCCTTCGGAAGGCAGCGATTCGATCAGCTCGCGCTTGGCCGCCGCGACGCCTTCGATCGAATCGAAACTTTCGACGTGGGCGTAGCCGACATTTGTTACTACTCCGATCGCCGGTTCCGCCAAGGTTGCCAGGCGGCGAATCTCGCCTGCGTGATTCATGCCCATTTCGACGGCGGCCACTTCGGCATCATCGGGAATCCGCAGCAGCGTAAGAGGAACCCCGAGATGATTGTTGAGATTGCCGATTGTCTTTGCAACGCGTAGGCGAGCGCCGAGTAGTTCGCTCACAATATCCTTGGTGCTGGTTTTCCCGGCGCTCCCTGTGATGGCGACCACTGGTTTCATCCAGCGGCGGCGCGCCCAATAAGCCAGGCGCTGCAAAGCCTCCAGCGTATCGGCCACGCGCAGCAGCGGACGCTCTTCGACCGCTTTACTGACCACTGCGGCGAGTGCGCCGCGCTCCACCGCGGCTTTGACGAAGGCATGGCCATCGAAGCGATCGCCCCGGATGGCGAAGAAGACATCGCCCGGAGCGATCGTACGCGAATCGATGCTCCAGCCACTAGCGCGCTTTATGAGTCCAGGGGCAGGACCCAGCCATTCCGCATCGGTCGCTTGCCGGACCTCGCCGAGGGAAAGCTCCATCTGTCCTTAAGCCTGCGCGTTCTGTTTATTGCGGCCGTAGCCGAACCCCCGCAACACGCGGCGGGCGATCTCGCGGTCATCGAAAGGAATCGGACCGTCTTTCAAAATCTGGTAAGTCTCGTGTCCTTTGCCGGCAAGAATCACCACATCACCGGGCGAGGCGGTTTCGAGGGCTTTGCGAATGGCGCGCTCGCGATCGGGTTCGGCGATGTGCGGCGTATCGTAGCGCCTTAAGCCGACCATAGCGTCGTTCATGATGGCGAGCGGATCTTCGCTGCGCGGGTTGTCGGAGGTGAGCACGACATAGTCGCTCAGTTCGGCGGCGGCCATGCCCATGAGCGGGCGTTTGGAGCGGTCACGATCGCCGCCACAGCCAAATAGCGTGATGATGCGCTTGGGCTCCATGGCGCGGGCCGCCGAAATCACATTACGCAACGCATCGTCGGTGTGCGCATAGTCGACGACCACCGCAAAAGGCTGGCCTTCTTCTACTCTTTCAAATCTCCCCGGAACTCTTTGCATTTCTTTCAATCCCTTCTGAATCTGGTCGACGCTCAGGCCGAGCGTCAGGGCCGCGCCGCCGGCCAGCAATATGTTGTAGACATTGATGCGGCCCACGAGCGGCGATTCCGCGACAAACTCGAAGTTTTCGGAGACCACGCGGAAGCGCAGGCCGCTGAAGCTCGCTTCCACGTCGCGAGCCAGCAGCGATTTGCCCGGGCCAGGAGCGTTCAGCCCGTACCACAAGACCTCGGTTTCTTTGGAGGTCCGGAGTCGGCGAACGGCCTCGTCATCGCCATTCAACACCGCGAAACGGGGGGGAGGACCGCTCCGCGGTGTGAACAGCAACTGCTTGGCGTCGAAATACGCTTCCATCGTCTGGTGATAATCGAGATGGTCGCGCGTGAAATTGGTGAAGCCGGCGGTATGGAAGTTCATCGCATAAATGCGGCCAAGATCGAGCGCATGCGAGGACGCTTCCAGCGTGGCGTGCGTGCCACCCGCTTCGAGTAGCTCGGCGAACATGCGGAACAGATCGAGTGACTCGGGCGTCGTGTTGACAGCGGGCAGTACGCGGCCAGCAAGATGATATTCGATGGTGCCGATCAGCGCGGTGACTTTTCCGGCGGCGCGCAGCATGGCGTCGAGCAACATCGTGGTGGTAGTCTTTCCGTTCGTGCCGGTGATAGCGGTGAGCGCCAGTCGTTCGTCGGGTTTGCCGTAGAAATTTCGCGCGGCAACCGCCAGAGCTTCGCGGCCGTGGGGGACTTGCAGCCAGACGCCGCGGAATCCGGCCGGCGCCGGACGATCGGCAATTACGGCGAGAGCGCCTTTTTTAATGGCCGCGTCTACGAACTGCGCGCCATCCACTTTGGCTCCCGGAAAGGCGAAGAAAAGATAGCCACGGGCTACTTTGCGGCTGTCATAGGCGAGGCCGGCGATATCGAGTGACGGAACTGTTCCGCGAACCAGTGGAACGCCCTCCAGGACGGATTCAAGTTGCATTAGCGCCGCCTCATCGCGCGAACCTCACGCGAACGTGTTCGCCGGGGATCAGCGAGGTCCCGGGTGAAGGAATTTGGGTTTTGGCCAAGCCTTCACCGAGCATGTCGATTTCTATGCCTTGAGCGGCGGCTTCAGCAATCACGTCCTTTACGGTCTTACCGACGAAATTCGGCGCTTTCGGCGCATTGGGATCGACCCAGGTATCCTGACCCGCGGCGTCCTTTAATTCCTCCGGCGTCAGAGGAGCGGACAGCGTGGCGACTTCGTCGGAATCGGTTTCCTGACTCTTACTCTTATGTTTCGCCAGAATCTCTTGTTTCGCCAGGATCTCTTCTATTTCTTCCGGCACATCGCGCATAATGCCCAAGCGGCCTAAGGCGGCCGACATGACTCGGGTGAACGCCGGTCCGGAGGCGGCGCTCCCGAAACCGGCCTCGCCGGTTGTGCCGCTAACCGTCACCACAACCACGACGGCGGGATTCTGCGCCGGACCGTAGCCCAGGAACGATGCATTGTAGCGATGCGTATATACACGATGCGCGTAATCGTAAATCTGGGCGGTTCCGGTTTTGCCGGCAATGGTATAGCCGACCACGTGCAGACGATGTCCGGTTCCGAAAGGCTCGGAAACCACACGGCGCATCATTCTGCGCATGATCATGACGGTATCGGAACGAAGAACGCGCACCGGATCGGGACGGTCGATTTCGAGCTTGGCGCCGCCCGGTGTCTGTTCCCAAGCGACCAGATGCGGATGCACGAGGAATCCGCCGTTGGCAATCACGCTTCCTAGCTGCGCCAACTGCAGCGATGTGACGCTGATTTCATGACCCATCGGCACCGAGCCGATCGAGGTTGGCTGCCAACGTCTGAGCGGCCGCACCAGCCCGGGCGCTTCGGCCGGAAGCTCAACACCGGTACGTGTGCCGAAACCTAGACGCCGGATATATTCGTACAGCTTCTCGTTGCCTACCTGCATGCCGATGCGAATAGCGCCAATGTTGCTCGAACGCGCGAGTACGTCTTCCATGGACAGCACTCCATTCGGATGCGAGTCATGGATCACACGGCCGAACATGCGCAGGACGCCGCCGCTGCAGTTGATGACGCTAGTGGGCTTGAGATTGGTGGTCTCGAGTGCGGCTGAGAGGGTGACGACTTTGAAGACCGATCCCGGTTCAAAAGGCGCGACAACAGCGAGATCCTCACGTCCGACCGGCTTTTCACCGGACGCCAGATGCGCGTTGGGATCATAGGTCGGGTAGTTTTCCAGCGCCAGCACTTCCCCACTGCGTGGATCCATAACGATGATGCTGCCGTGGTCGCCGTGATTCTTGACGACGGCATTGCGAAGCGTCTCCTGCGCAATGTAGGAAAGCTCGCGGTCGATCGTCAACCCGACGTTTTTGCCCATGCTCGGGCTCTTGACAATTTCCGATTCGTACGACATCGCTTTGCCGTCGCGCTCTACACGCAGCGAGCCGGGCGTGCCCGAGAGTTCCTTGTTCAGCTTCGCTTCAATCCCCGCCACTCCTTTTCCGTTGCCATTGAGATTGCCGATCACGTGAGCGGCCACGGTGCCGTTCGGATACGTGCGCACACTGGCTTCGCGAATTTCGAGCCAGTCGAGATCCATGGCCTTCAAAGCGGCGACTTGTGCATCGGTGGCCTGATCGTCAACTACGAAGTAGCCGCGGGCTCTCGATTGCACGACGCGCTCCAGATTTTGCTGCAGCTCGCCTGCATCGAGACCGAGCATCCGCGCGAGTAACGCGGCGGCGAAGCCCTTATTCGGAATGCGGCGGGGATTCACAATAACCCGATGAGAGCTCGAGCTAATGGCGAGGATATTGCCGTTGCGATCGAAGATGGATCCGCGTGGAGCGCCAATAGGCCGATAGGATTCCTGCTGGCGTCTGGCAAGGCGCAGAAAATCGTCATGCCCGAGAATTTGCAGGCCGAAAAGCCGGGCGACGATAATAAAGGCCCATCCCAGGAGGATGAGCCCCAATATCACTGCGCGCTCTTGTGTTTTAGTAAGCGGCGGCAGGTCCATATGTTGCTGTTGAGGGTCCGGGCCAAAAGCGGCCGGCAGGAGCGCCTGCGCCGCGATTCACCGCGCCGTGGGCAAACTGTTGCGCGCTTCGGCGCTAGCCGTGGTGCCGCCTTGCAAAGTCTCTAACTGTTGCGGCTCGGGCTCAGACATCTTCAAGCTTTTAGCCAATTGGCGAAGCCGCTCGGGACTCACTAAGTTGGCTTGCGTGGCCTCTAGCTTGGCTCTCTGCTGCTCGAGCTGCACTTTTTCCTCGCGCAGGTTTTGCAGCGTAAAGCCAGCGGTAATATTATACGCGGTAGGCACCAAGCCGGCAATCACCAAAAGCGCGGCGCCAAAGCCGGTGGCCATGGAGTTGCTGCGAGCGCGGCGCGCCGCCGGATCCACGGCGCGAATCACGCTGCTGTTATCAATTCGCTTCACGAAGAGGTATACATCTTCATTCGCGATCGGGCGTAAGCGCGCGTCATCCGCGCGAGTCCAGACTGCCGGCGGAGCTTCGGCCAGCTCCCTGACGCCGACGAAACGATTTACGAAAGTTGCCAATGACGCCATATTGTTATCCCTTCAATTCCTTAAGCCCGTTCGAGTGCCCGCAACTTCGCGCTGCGTGATGCTGAATTCTCCGCAACCTCCTGGTCGCTAGGCCTGACCACGTGTTTGGTCAGAATCCTTGCGTTACCGGTCCGCTCCAGGCTTTGAAACGCCCGTTTCACTTTCCGGTCTTCCGTCGACATAAAGGTCAAGACTACGAACCGCCCGCCCGGTTTCAACCGCGGCGCTACATTCTCGAGCAGTCCATCCAGCTCTTCTAACTCTTCGTTCACTTTCAGCCGCAGGGCCATGAATGTTTGGGTCGCCGGATGAATTCTCCCCGTTCGCGGCACGGCCTGCTCGATAACCTCCGCCAAACGATCGGTGGTCAGAATAGGCCGTGCGCGAACGATTGCTCTGGAGATTCTTCGCGACCTCCTTTCTTCACCGAACTCATAGAGCAGATCGGCGAGCGCCCTCTCGGGCAGTTCATTCACGAACTCCTGCGCAGTATGCCCCTGGCTGCGATCCATCCGCATATCCAAGGGCCCTTTTTCCATTAGCGAAAATCCCCGTTCCCCGCTACTCAACTGATACCGGCTGACACCCAGGTCCGCCAGCACTCCATCCACCATCGAAAGCCCGTTGCTTTCGAACGCCTCAGGCAGCTTTGAAAAAGCGCCGTGAAAAAACCGTACCCTGGCGGCATAGGCCGCCGTCGCCTCGCGCGCTAGCTCGAGCGATTCCGCATCGCGATCGCAAGCCAGCACCCAACCCGTCGTGAGCCGCGCGGCGATGGCTTTGGTATGACCGCCAAGCCCCGCCGTCATGTCGACGTACACACCGTCCGGCCGGATCGCCAGATACTCCAGCGACTCCGCGAGCATGACCGAATAGTGCTGCCACGTCATACATGCCCGTCACAGTCCTTTCTTCTGCTGCGCTTTGAGCTTTTCTGCCAAGCCCATTTTGGCGGCTTCCAAACGCCGCTCGTATTCACTGCTGCGCAGCACGTTGATGCGCCCTTGAAAGCAGCGCAAACAAACTTCGTTCCCCTCCAACCCTAAAATCTTTCGCAGGTCGGCCGGCAACGTGACACGGCCTTGCGCATCCACGTCCGTGTCCTGGCCGTAATTTGCCGCAATCAGCGCGATATCGCTTCTGTCGTCGAAATCTTCGCCCGGCTCCTGCAACATTTTTTCCGTCTCACGCCACACCAAAAGCGGATAAATCCTGGCTTCCGCCTCGTCGAGCGTAGTGATAAACACTTTTCGCTCGCCTAAACCCTCCAAATACTGCACAATCGAAGCGGGGAGCTTAAGTCTGCCTTTGTCGTCGACACTGATACGGAAAACACCGCGTGGGGCATCCTGTGCCGGCGACGCCGACCTCGACTGGCCAATCTCTTCCACTCACTTCCTATTTGGTCCGAATTGGACCACTGGATAGATAGTTGCATCCAGCTGAAAAGATTGCAATACCTTTATGCAGAATTTTGTTCTGTTGGATCGACCTTCGTCTTTTCTACGCCAAAACAGAAGAAAGACGTCCGCTTGGTACCACTAAATTTCGTAGGAATAAGGTGAGAAAGAGCTCTCAGCGATCCAAAGCAGGGCTAATCGCTGAGAGCGGGATAGCCTGTTTCAGCCTTCGACAACCAAGTTATTCGTCACTTTGAACACGCCGGGAACGCCGTTGGCGCGGATGTTGATGAGATTCTTGTCTCCCTGATTGGCGACCACCCCTTCAAGAGTGACGTTGCCATTCTTCACGATGATGTGAATCGAGGGGAGCGCACGATGGCCGTAGCGATCGCCGATTTGAGGATCGCCGTAAATAGCGCGATAGACCGCTAAGCGGATACGATTATCCTGAGGCGAAAGCGGTAAAACCTCGATTGATTGATAACTTGTGTCACCCCTTCAATGCGCTTGACAACATTTTCTGCATCGGATTTCAGGGTAGGCCGACTGACAGATCCTAGTAAAGTCACCGTACTGCCGTTGATGCGAAAAGCCAAGTCATCAAAAATCGAGTAATACGGCAGCATGATGAGCTCATGACGAACTTGCTGCGCCAATCTGGACTCGTTGGCTGGGCCAGCCACGTAGGGATCGTTGTGCGTAGATTGGGCTAACAACGAGCTTGGCGCCGCAAGAAGGGCTGCAGCGATAAGTGGAGTGATGCTTGCTCTCATAGTTTGTTCCTTTTTTCCACTTATTAAGATTCCGCAAACAAGCGGAAGTTACAACAGGTGGATTACGAGGCGCGCGGCGCTTCTTCGAAAGCCACTAGTGCCTTGCCGCTCGATAACTTGGTTTTTTTGCAGCGGACGATTTGGCCCGGCTGGAATTGCCAAGTTTCTCCCGCAGGCATTTCGTCCACGATACGGTAGAAGTCCCGGCCCATGTGTTCGGCGCGGATACGGCGAAACACATTCAGCCCTTCTCCCACCAGACTAACGAAGATCTCGGTCTGCTTACCCGCCGGCGCTTCGACGGCGGTCGGAGGTGGTGAGACCGGAGCGGCCGGAGGCGCGGAGATCGGAGAGGCCGAAGGCGGTGAGACTTCTTCGACGGGCGTGGGAGCGGGTGCCATAGGAATGGGCGCGGCAGGCGCGGGCGCGGGAGGACGAGATGCCGCCGGAGGAGCAAATACCGGTGTGGCAGAAACTGTCACCGGCGGAGGCATCACGCTTCCTGCCGTGAGCCCAAGACTGGCGGGAGCGCGGCTGCTCATACGAACACGGTCCATGACACAAAAAACGAAAGCACCGGCGAGCCAGGTGAGCGCCAGCCATTTATCCAAAATGTCGCGTGCCGGATGAAGACCGAGAACAAAGACAAAGGCGCCGGCAAGCGCCAGAGAGAGGCCTGTAACGGCGGCAAACGCCAGGCTCTGCCAGCCGGAGCGGTAGCCTTGCCGGTCATAAGCGAACAGGACCAGCAGCAAACTCAAACCGGCAATGCTCGTCATATAGCTGAATTCACCGTGCGCCGCGGCAAAGGCAAGCGCCAAGGCGACGATTGCGACGAGCAGCGCGACGGAATCGATGCGGGAAGTTTCCATAGTGACACTGACGCACAATTTTAGCCCGCCGTTGTCCGATATACTTTGAGACAGAAGTATTTATCCAGGAGTTTCCGTTCTAAATCATGTTTGATGTATTCCGCAGCCGCGAAAAGAGTGTGCGCATTTTGCTGGGGGCTGTACTCCTGGTGGTCGCTGCATCTATGTTGGTTTATTTGATTCCGGGCGGCGTAGGCGGTCCGGGCGGAGGGAGCGACAACGTCGTGGCCACGGTTGGCAAGGAGGCGATTACGGCTTCCGATGTGCAGCGGGAAATACAGCGGATCACGCGCGGTCAGGCCAATCTGCCCAAAGGTCTCATTGCGATGTACATTCCCTCCATTGTGAACCAGCTTGTCGAGCAGAAAGCGTTGGCTTATAAAGCCCGCGAGATGGGCCTGAGCATTTCTGACGAAGAACTGGGCAGCACAATTCAATCCACGTTTGCCGCGCAGATGGGCGGGAAGTTCGACATGCAGATCTATCGCGCGTTTCTGGCGCAACAGGGGCTGACGGACCGGACCTTCGAAGAGCAGGAGCGGGAGACAATGCTAGTGACGCGGCTCGAAAGCATCGAGAAGCAGTCGCTAATTGTTTCGGACGAGGCCGCAAGGGCCGAATACCAGCGCAAGAATCTGAAAATTGGGCTCGCCTATCTCAAATTCGAAGGCAAGGATTTTCTGGCCAAGGTGAATAAAGATCCGGCAGCGGTGAAGGCCTATTTCGACAAGAACCGGGCGCAGTTCCGCATACCGGAGAAGCGCGATGTAGAGCTGGTGGCGGGAACCGTTGCGGATTTCATGCAGAAGGTTCAGATTTCCGACGCCGAGTTGCAAAAGCAATACCAGGAGAGCCTGGATAGCTTCCGCACGCCGGAGCGGGTGCGGGTGCGGCACATTCTGATCAAGACCCAGGGCAAATCAAAGGAAGAGGCTCCCAAGCTGAAGGCCAAGGCGGAAGACCTGCTCAAGCAACTCAAGACGGGTGCGGACTTTGCGGATTTAGCGAAGAAGAATTCCGAAGACACCGGATCGGCCGAAAAGGGCGGTGAGCTGGGTTGGATCGTGAAGGGGCAAACCGTCCCGAATTTTGAAAAGGCCGCGTTTTCTCTGCAACCAGGGACTTTGAGCGGGATCATCGAGACCGAGTACGGCTACCACATTTTGCAGGTGGAAGAAAAACAGGCGGCGCATACGCAAAGCTTCGAAGAAGCTAAGCCGCAGCTTCTCGCGGAAGCCAAGAAACAACAAGCTTCGGACAATCTGAGCAAAGCCATGGAAGCCGCGCATACTGAAGTGCTGCGCACACCTACGCAGGAAGCGGCGATCGCAGCCAAGTACGGCTTGAAATATTTCAAAGTGGACAACATGACGACGAGCACTCCCCTGGCCGAGTTGAATAACCTTCCCGAATTGTCGAACGCGATCTTTGCGGCGGTCAAAGGCGGGACCACGGAGGCAGTCAACGTGGACGCGCAGGGCAAGGCGGCATTCGCCACGGTCTCGAGGATCGTGCCGGCGCGGAATGCGGAATACGCCGAGGTGCAGAACGAAGTGACGCAGCGCTATGTGACTGCGGAATCGGACCGGCTGGCCGAACAGACGGCAAAGCAGGCAGTCGAACGCGCGCGCAAAGGAGAGACGCTCGAGGCGATCGGCAAGGCGTATGGATTGACGGTGAAAACAGCGGCCCCATTTACGATTGACGGCGCCGCCGAAGGCATTGGCGCGGCTACTCAGTTATCGGCGGCATTTGAGGCGAAGCCGGGCGGAATCGTAGGTCCGGTTGCGGCGCAAGGCGGACAATTTGTGTGTAAAGTATCGGAGAAGATTCCCGCCGATATGAGCCAATATGCGAGCAACAAGGCCGCGATCGTCGAAAGCCTCGAGCAGCAGAAATTGCAGATGCAACAACCGCTCTTCCGCGACAGCGTAGTGCAGGATTTGAAGCGCCGCGGCAAGGTAAAGATCAACGAGGCCGCGATTCGTAGGATTGCCGGTTCTTTTGAAGGCTAATCGCTTTTAAGGCGCCCCCTTGATCCAACAACTTATCGATTTCATTCATAGTCTGACCGATCCCGACAAGCTGATCGGGCTGCTTTCGACCGTGCTGACGGGCTGGGAAGCCTACGTGGTTCTGTTCCTGATCGTATTTGCCGAAAGCGGCATGCTGATCGGTTTTTTTCTGCCCGGCGACTCCATGCTGTTCACGGTGGGGGTAGTGGCAGGTGCGGGCAAATTGCCGGTTGGCTCAACCATCGCGCTGCTCACCGTCGCTTCCATCCTGGGTGACGGCTGCGGTTTCTGGCTCGGCAGCACGCTCGGTTATTCGCTGTTCCAGAAGTCACGGATTTTTCGGCGGGAACATCTGGACCGCACGCACGAATTTTACGAACAGCACGGCGGGAAGACGATTATTTTTGCTAAATTCCTGCCGATTATTCGTACGTTTGCGGCTTTCGTTGCGGGTATCGGCAAAATGAGGTACTTGCGCTTCCTGTTGTTTAACGTAGTGGGCGCGGCCGGCTGGGTCACGTCGATGATCACCCTGGGCTACCTGCTCGGAAACATTCCCGTTGTGCGGCGCAATTTTCAAACGTTTGTGATAGCGATTATCGTAGTTTCCCTGCTGCCTGCGGTTTCGCAGGCCCTGAAGACGC
>Ga0068856_100004037_pt1 | contig 14698 bp, 13 predicted proteins | sample KBSCornC62_FD_66595 | JGI IMG/M metagenome (GOLD analysis project Ga0068856, IMG submission 66595) | Corn rhizosphere microbial communities from Kellogg Biological Station, Michigan, USA - KBS Corn C6-2 | ecosystem: Host-associated > Plants > Roots > Rhizosphere > Soil ...
AAACAGAGATAAGTGAAATAATTTTTATGTTGCCGGCAGCAGAATATATGGCATCTCCGAGGAAGTTTATTCTGGCTTGTCGAAGGATCACTCTTCAAAGGAGTCCTTCAGACACTTGAGCGTTCTGAATTTTATTCAACAAAGAAAAGTCTGATGAAGATAAATTTTTTACGAGTTGATTTGTTTAAACAGTTCAGTTCCTTCATAAATTTCTTCAATAGATAAAGGCGTATTGATCGCTTGTATTAAAATTGTTCGAGAGCCTTTGTTATATTCTTCCAATTCCCAATGATTGTTTGCATTCAATCGGAAAATTTCAATATGAATACTTTCTGAATCGACGAGCACATATTCTCTTAGTGTTGGAATATCTCTGTACAATTTAAATTTTTCACCACGGTCATAATTCTTTGTGGAACGAGAAAGAACTTCAATGAGTACAGTAGGATTAAGAACATTGTAGTCATCATTATTTCGCGTGATAATATCGCCGCATATAATCGAAATGTCAGGATAAGTAAAAAGTGTGTTTGCTTCTACATGAATACGTTGATCACTATTGAAAGGTCTGCAGGATTTGCCTTTTAATTTTATTGTTAAAGCAACCACAAGGTTGGTTGCAATTATATTATGCGGAACTTTTGCCCCGCTAATTGCAAATATTTCTCCTTGATAATATTCATGCTTTTCTGAAGATGCATTTTCCATTTCAAGATACTCATCAATAGAAATTTTTTGTTTGCCATATGCTATTGCGGGTTCTTTTACTTCCATGATAATTTGATTTTATTGATACAAGTTACAAAAATTATATCCTGCCAGAACACTGCATTTACTCATCTTCTCGCTTGTTTCTAAGACTTGATAAAAGAATGAAGTGGATAAAATGTTCTTATCTGAAGCATCATTCAATTTTTAATTAAATAACTTGGCGAAAAGTAATTCCCGTTTTAGAATCCATCCTTTATATATTCATTTTAAAAACTGTTGATTGTCTGTGCGATTTTTTTGATAAACGCAAGCTATTTTTTAATGCAATTGGTCCTGATTATCTGATCGTGGGAATTGTCTTGTATTGATGCTTTGGAAATAGGAAGGAGAATTTAAAATAGAAAGCCCTCGTAATTTGCGAGGGCTGATTCTTTTGTTGAATAAAGCTCGGAACGCACAAGTGAGTGATCTTTCGACAAGCTCAAGACAGACTATACAGGCGACGAGAAGTGACTACATAACTATATACTCACCTTTTTTATTCACAGCTATTACAGGCAATTTTTTTTCTTTATCAAAATAATCATACACTTCTTTTAACTTGATCGCAAATTTTTGCATTGGAATATTATCCTTCGCTGCACGGGTAAGATAATCCATGCTCTGCTGATTATTATATCGAACGGGAAAAATGTGTACGGGAATAAAATCCTGCCCGTTATTTTTTGCAGCGGCGGCAATGAGATAAAGCTCTTCAATTTGTGAATCGTTGATAGGGATACAACCAACGGTAACACAACTTCCATGAATGTAAATGCCTCCTCCGGGACGAAGAGAATCACTAAGTACTTTGTCTGATTCGTTTGGATAATTAAGCTTTAAGGCCAGGTGATAAATTTTTGGATTGAATTCGGTGATATAATAAAAACCTTCAGGTACCTGGTAATCGCCGGCCATTCTTTTTGGTCCGAGAGCGCCGGCAAGCGCACAAACGCGATATGTTTTAAACAATTTGAAATCTTCCGAAGTGCTGTTTCTCACCCACACTTCCATCTGGCTATCGTATTTAAAGGAGCGAATATAGATTTGTCTGGGCGGCCACTGCAAACCGGCGGCAGTGAATTGTTTTTGTAATGTATCTTGTTTTGATTTCAGTGCAAGCGCAACATTGGGAAAGGTTTTTTGCGCATCAAGGAAAGAGGGTTGTGAAAAAACATAACCGGACGCAAAAAGAAAAACGGCAAGAAGCATTTTTTTCATACAACGAAAATATTCATTAATCTTTTTAATGAGTGCATAGGGAACTTAAATCTTTATGAAAACGCTAAATTGAAGTAAATAAGTATTTAAGTATTGTAAAACTATACAAACAAAAAATAAATTACGTTATCGTTTCAGTACTTGCGATGGAGGCAAGCGCTATTTTCTGAAGCGAATAAAGTTTCGTGGCTGAAATTTGCTGTTTCATAATTTTTAAATTTTGTAAATAATCGGCAAAGTTCTTTATTGCAATCTTGATTTGATTCTCGGACTGCTGCACCGAAACTTTTTACATATAGACTCACTTAATCGTTCAGAACAGTTTTCTGTGCGCTTCGAGTCATGAACGACGAGTAAGGCTCACAGCTCGCAGCTCATAGCCCGAGCCTTTCATTGTAAAACTTTCAACGAATGTTCAATTATTTCAACACACTCAAGAATCTGTTCTTTATTGATGACCAACGGCGGTGCAAAACGAATTTTATCTCCCTGTGTGGGTTTCGCAAGCAAGCCATTTTCTTTTAACTCTAAACAAAGATTCCATGCTGCTTGCGAATCAGGATGATCAATAACTATTGCATTCAACAATCCCTTGCCACGAACAATTTTCAAGAGAGGAGAATTTAATTTTTTTAATGCACTTCTGAATAATTCTCCCATCATTTCTGCATTTTCTGCCATGTGTTCATCTTTCAACACTTGCAAAGATTCTATTGCAACTGCACATGCAAGCGGGTTGCCACCATACGTTGAACCATGTTCTCCCGGTTTTATATTAAGCATGATGTTGTCATCAGCAAGCACAGCGGAAACAGGAACAGTTCCTCCGCTCAAAGCTTTACCAAGAATTAAAATATCCGGTCGAACATTTTCATGATCACACGCAAGCATTTTTCCTGTACGTGCAAGACCTGTTTGAATTTCATCTGCCACCATTAACACATTATATTCAGTGCAGAGATCACGAATACTTTTCAAATAACCTTCATCAGGAACAAGAACACCCGCTTCACCTTGAATTGGTTCAAAAAGAAATGCAGCAACATTTTTATCCTGCAAACTTTTTTCAAGTGCGGCAACATCGTTGTAAGGAATGATTTCAAATCCCGGCATGTAAGGACCAAAATTTTTATATGCAGCAGGATCACTGCTGAAAGAAATCACCGTACTTGTTCTTCCATGAAAGTTATTTTCACAGACAATTATTTTGGCTTTGTTTTCAGGAATGCCTTTTACACCATAACCCCATCTGCGTGCAAGTTTAATAGCAGTTTCAACAGCTTCAACGCCTGTGTTTATTGGCAGCACTTTATCGTAACCAAATAGAGAAGTAATATATTGTTCATACTCGCCAAGCAAATTGTTATAAAACGCTCTTGATGTAAGCGTAAGTTTTTTTGCCTGTTCAATTAATTTGTTGATGATGCGTGGATGGCAATGTCCCTGGTTTATTGCAGAGTAACCGCTGAGAAAATCGTAATAACGTTTGCCATCAACATCCCAAACGTAAATACCTTCACCTTTCTCAAGCACAACAGGCAACGGATGATAATTATGAGCGCCAAACTGATCTTCCAGATTCAAATAATGCGCAGTCTTCTGCGAAATGGTATGCGTAAGCATTGTATAAAATTTAAAATGAAGGATGAAGAATTACAATAGACTGTTAACAGCAGGAGCGCTGCTGTTTAAAGATCAGAAGGATCGGTGATTGAGAAAATCAAGATTATGTTGAAGAAATTTCATTTTTGTAATTCGCTGCGAAGATAAAAAAATAAAGTGATAGACCTGACAGGTTTTCAAAACCTGTCAGGTTTTGCCAAAATATTTCTTAAAAAGTTTAATTGCCTCCACCGCTTCTTTCACATCATGCGCTCTTAAAATATTTGCACCGTTTAATAATGCAAGTGTGTTCATTACTGTTGTCCCGTTCAATGCTTCTTCCGCAGTTACACCTAGTGTTTTGTAAACGGTTGATTTTCTTGAAAGTCCCACTATTATTGGCTTTTCAAGCATTTTGAAAACAGAAAGATTTCGAAGTAGTTCAAAATTGTGTGTAATTGTTTTTGCAAAACCAAAACCAGGATCTATGATCACATCATTGATGCCTGCTTTTTTGCAAACGTGAATTCTTTGAATAAAATAGTCTAAAACTTCTCTTGTCACATTTTCATAAATTGCATGTTGCTGCATGTTTTCAGGAGAACCTTTCATGTGCATGCAGATGTATGGCGCCTTCAAATTTGCAACTGTTGATAGCATGTTATTATCTAAAGTTCCAGCACTGATATCATTTACAATTGATGCTCCTGCTTGCAACGCTTCCTCTGCAACAAGTGCATAATAAGTATCAACTGAAATTATTGCATAAGGAAATTGTTTATGTACCGCTTCTATTGCAGGACAAACTCTTTCAGCTTCTTCTTCCGCGCTTATTTGCTTGCTGTTGGGTCTTGTGCTTTGTCCGCCGAGATCAAGAATCGTTGCACCTTCGTTTATCATTTGTTCTGCTTTCTGCAAAGCCGCGTCAACAGTGGATTGGCGGCTGCCGCTGTAAAACGAATCGGGCGTTACATTGATGATACCCATTACAATCGGTGAATCAAATGTTAGTAATCTCCCCCTGCAGTTAAGCGTGAACATTGTTTGCTTTCCTTTATTTTTGACGTAATAGTACGAACGTTTTTTAAAACTCGCGTTTCAGTTGCCCAATGCGATACAGATAAAGTGATTGCGACGCAACGAAGACGCCACGAAGAACAAAAGCTGGTATCAAAAAAATTTTTACTCAAATGACGTTATCGGTAATGACGAACACGAACACACAGTTTGATAATGTAGTTGCATCGTGCAAAGATATTTTTGTGAAGAAGGCGAAAGATTATGGCACATCGTGGCGTGTGCTGCGCACGATTTCGGTGGTTGACCAGATTTTTATAAAGGCGCTGCGCATTAGAACAATACAGGAAAAACAGGAACAAAAAGTTGGCGATGATATTGCGAGTGAATTTAAAGGTATTGTAAATTATGCGGTGATTGGGTTGATTCAACTCCATTTGAATAATCCTGGAATAGAAGACTTGCCTGCAGAAAAAGTGAGCAAGTGGTTTGATGAACAAATTGCTATGGCTAAAAAAATTATGCTCGATAAGAATCATGATTACGGCGAAGCGTGGCGCGACATGAGCCAGGAAAGTTTTGCCGATCTTATTCTTGTGAAATTGCTGCGCATCAAACAAATTTTGCAGAACGATGGAAAGACACTTATCAGTGAAGGCATTGATGCAAATTATATCGACATAATTAATTACGCTGTATTTGCGTTGATACTGATTGATGAAGAAAAGCATTGATTTTTGTGAGCAGCGAATCTTTATTCATCGCCTGTTGTGTCACTCACTTGTACTTTTGATTCTGTATGCAGCACGGATAGAAATTCAAAATAAAATTCTACATGAAACGATATCTCACTTTTATTCGCTGGTTTGTCGGATTGCTCTTTATTTTTTCTGGATTAATAAAAGCAAACGATCCGCTTGGACTGAGTTATAAAATGCAGGAGTTTTTTGAAGTGTGGGGCTTGCAAAGCTTGAATGATTATACACTTGCGTTTGCACTTGTGATGAATGTGTTTGAAGTGCTTGCCGGTGTTGCTGTAATTATCGGTTGGAGAATGAGATTGTTCAGTTGGTTATTGTTGCTGCTTATTATTTTCTTTTGTTTTCTTACCGCTTATGCTTATATAACTGGCAACATAAAAACCTGCGGATGCTTTGGTGATTGCATCCCGCTTACACCATTAACATCATTTATAAAAGATTTGATATTGCTGATTTTGATTCTTGTCCTTTTTGTAAACAGGAATAATATCAGACCTTCTATTCACACTCCTTTGCCGCAAATTATTTTATTATTGAGTATTGCCGGAGTTGTTTTTCTTCAATGGTATGCGTTGAATTATTTACCTCTGAAAGATTGCTTGCCTTATAAAGTTGGCGACAATATTGTCGCGAATATGCAAGTAAAACCGGGCGATGAACCTGTTTCACAATTTACCTACGTGTATAAAAAAAATGGAAAAACAATAGAGTTAAGCCAGGATAGTTTGGAGAAAGTAAATCTTGATTCTACTTATGAATTTGTAAAACGCAATGAAAAAGTTATAAAAGAAGGTGTGCCTGCAAAGATTGCCGAGTTTTCGCTGATCAGTTTAGATGGAAATGATACAACCTCAGATATTTTCAATCAGCAAAATTATTATGTGATGCTTTTTGCCAATGATTTTTCCACTTATGGCAAATGGCACAACAAAGATTTTGATGAATTGCTGAATAAACTTTCTGCTAAACATATTCCTTTCTTTCTTGTAACATCTCAAAAAGATAAAGCCGTTGAATTATTTGGCAACGATAAACGCGTAAACATTCTTATTTGCGATGGAACAGTTATTAAAACTGCAGCACGGGTAAATGCTACATACTTCATCATGCAAAAGGCAGATGTAAAAGGAAAATACAGTTATAAAAATTTCGATGAACTAAATGAACAAATAAATATGCTTCCATCAAACGCAAACAGTGCCTTTTTTCGTGAGACGATAGACGACAAACGTGAAAAATTTTCACGTCTCACGTTTATCGTTTCACGTATATCTTACTTGTAAAAACAATGCTCAATCAATGCTCCGCTTCATCTCACGAAAATTATTGTACGGACTTCTTGTGTTGCTTGGAGTAGTTGTTTTAGTTTTCTTTCTCTTTCAAGGTTTTGGTGATCCAACGAGATTAGTACTTGGTCAAACTGGAGATAGCGCAACGATTCAAAATATTCGTAAAGAGCTTGCATTGGATCAACCAAAATGGAAACAGTTTGTTCTGTATTTAAATGATGTTCCATCAATAAGTTTTTATTCAAAAGAAGAGATTGCAAGTCGGGGCATCAAAGGAATTTTTATCGGCGGTGAAAATAAAATCGTAATTAAATTTCCTTATTTAAGAAGATCATATCAAAGCAAAAAAGAAGTTTCAGAAATTCTCTGGGAAGCTTTGCCGGGCACTTTAATACTTGCAATAACAGCAATGCTTATTGCGACAGTTCTTGGAATACTACTTGGAGTTCTTGCCGCAGTAAAGCAAAATACATGGATGGATACAACAGCAATTTTTTCAAGTGTGCTCGGCATTTCTGCTCCTTCATTTTTTATGGGAATTATTCTCGCATTTGTGTTTGGTTTTGTACTGAGCGATTACACAGGCTTGCACATGACGGGAAGTTTGTATGAGTATGATCCTTTCGCAGGCAAGCAATTGCAATTACAAAATCTTATTCTCCCCGCAATCACTTTAGGTATTCGTCCGCTGGCAATTATCACACAACTTACACGAAGCGCCATGCTTGATGTGTTAAGCATGGACTATATCCGCACCGCTTATTCAAAAGGTCTCAGTAAAAAAGCTGTGATATTTAAACACGCTTTGCGAAACGCGTTAAATCCCGTGATCACCGCAATTACAGGTTGGTTTGCTGAGTTGCTTGCAGGAGCTTTTTTTGTAGAATATATTTTCGGATGGAAAGGCATTGGCAAAGTAACTGTTGATGCGCTTGAAAAACTTGATTTCCCTGTAGTAATGGGGAGTGTTTTATTAACTGCAGCGTTTTTTGTCCTGGTAAATTTACTCGCTGACATTTTATACGGCATCATTGATCCTCGGGTGCGCATACATTGAGCAGGATTATTTTTAGAACTGACGGCAATCATTTTTTTTTAATGCCTCATGTATCATATTTGCATCGCCATTCAATTCTTTTACAGTAAAACTTCAGCCATGCGCACCGTAAATGCAATTCTCAAACAAAAAGGTCCTCACTTCAATTTTATTGAAGCAAGCGACACGGTGCTCGATGCGATAACGTTAATGAAATGTGAGAACATCAGTTACCTGATCGTTTTTGAAAATGATAATTATGTTGGCATAATTTCAGAAAAAGATTATGCGCAAAAAGTGATTCTCGATAATAAACATTCCAACACAACACTAGTAAAGGAAGTGATGACAAAGGATCTTCCGATTATTTCCGGAGAAGATACGGCAGAGCAATGCATGCTCCTAATGAATGCATCAAGATCGCGTTATTTACCGGTTTTTGATAACGCAGTATTTAAAGGAGTAATAACCATTCACGATCTTATGCGCGAAACAATTCGCGAGAAAGGGGAAACGCAAAGCATCGAAGAAAAATTTCCTCAGCATTATTGGATATAAGCTTAATACAAAACTCAAACCTGGCAGCTCTGATTGTTTCGATAATCACAATTTCGATGAACCTGCCAGGTTTATTTTACGGTTATTGTATCACCACATTTGTCAGTACTTTTTCACCCATCGCTTCATTGATGCGTTCAATAATTTTATCTTTTTGGTAAACCAATTCATGTTTCAGCGGACCTACAGAAGTGCGGATAAATAATGTTGAGTTTATAATTTCAATTTTATCGGTATAGCGTGCAATCGTTTTTCCCATTACATTTTCCCACACACTTTCAATTTGAACGGCACGAATGCCGTTTTTTAATTTGCTTTTATTTAAAAATTGTTTTAGCGCCTCACCAATTTGCATCTGTGCCATGTGGTAAAAATATAACAAAGCAAGTTGCACGGAAATTAATTTACACGTTGTTTAATTAAAATTTTTTTTATTGTAGCCGGCTATAGTTTTTCATAGCATCGCCTGTTGTAGCGGCTGAAGTTTGCTGTTTCATAAGTTTAATTTTTTAAAAATTAATAATCAGCAAAGTTCTTCCTCATTGCAGCCTGATTAATCATGGACTGCTGCTGCACCGAAACCTTTTACATATAGACTCACTTGTACGTTCAGAAATTTATTCAACAAACAAAAATTGCACAACCGCTGAACATTTAAATTACTTCTTCATCATTTTTATAGAAACCTTCACGCTGTTCAATTTTATACTCGTTACATTTGTTTGATGTGTGATGCATGGTGCGTTGCGATTGCAGATTTTTTTGCGCTTCATATTCTTTGCATCGTAATTGCTGAATGAAGTTCTGAACGTACAATCGCTCATGAAAGCAGTCTTACATACAGGCAGATGAAGGATAGATGCTTCCTTCGTGAGCATGACAAGCTGAAGAATAAGTATAAGCTGAGAATAGATTTTCAGCTACATTAAAGAACTTAAGCTTGTTATGCCGAAGAATGAGGCATCTGCTCTTCGCACTGTTCAACAGAATTACCTTCAGAGGAAGTGTGCGACGCAACGGAAGCGTAATAGTAAATCAAAAGCCGGGCTAAAAAAATTATTAACCACATAACATGACGAACGAGCCAAAAGAAAACGTACCGCTCTTTAAAAAATGGAGCTATTGGTATTTACTGGTGGTTCTTGTGCTGATTACATTGATCGTTTTTTTCTGGTGGTTTACTAAATATTTTTCATGAGCACGCTTGACTGGATAGTACTTGTGGTAACACTTGCAGGCATTGTTGCGTATGGCTTGTACAAAAGCCGCACGACAAAAAACCTGGAAGGATATTTTTTGAGCAACCGCTCGATGCCGTGGTATCTTGTGCTGCTGAGCATAATGGGAACGCAGGCAAGTGCGATTACTTTTTTAAGTGCGCCGGGACAAGCATTCACCGATGGCATGCGTTTCGTGCAATATTATTTTGGACTGCCACTGGCGATGATCGTTATCAGCATAAGTTTTGTTCCTATTTTTAAAAAGCTGCGTGTTTTTACTGCGTATGAATTTCTGGAACAACGTTTTGATCTGAAGACACGAACCTTTACTTCATTTTTGTTTTTGCTTTCAAGAGGATTTTCTACGGGCATCAGCATTTATGCGCCTTCAATTATTCTATCATCTCTGCTCGGCTGGGATATTTTCTGGACAAATATTGTAATGGGCGGCATTCTTATTATTTACACTTTCAGCGGCGGCGCAAAAGCGGTTGCATACACACAACAATTGCAGCTCATCATTATTTTTTCTGCGATGTTTATTGCAGGATATTATATCGTTCATCATCTTCCTGCTGATGTGAGTTTTACTGATGCATTAAAAGTGAGCGGTGCTTCGGGAAAATTAAACGTGATCACTACGGGCTTTACCGATAAAGGTTTTGAATGGAAAGACAGATTTAATTTGATCAATGGTTTGATAGGAGGATTTTTTTTAGCGCTCTCTTATTTTGGGACCGATCAAAGCCAGGTGGGAAGATATTTAACAGCCAAGAACACAACGGAGAGTCGCCTGGGTTTATTAATGAATGGCATTGTAAAAGTACCGATGCAGTTTTTGATCTTGTTGTTGGGTGCACTATTGTTCACGTATTATCAATTCAATACGGGACCGATATTTTTTAATAAAGTAATTGACGACAAAGTTTATTCATCTGCTTATCAGGACAGTTTAAAAATGGTGCAACAACAATTTGATGAAGCTTCATTAAAACAAAAAATGTATGCGTCAAATTATGTAGCTGCGCTAAACAGCAATAACAGTAATGCAAGTTTGTATAAAGACAGTTTGCAAAAATCAAATGAGCAGATCAACACTTTAAGAGATCAATATAAAATCATTCTTAAAAAAGCAGATAGTACAACAGATACCAACGATACCAATTATATTTTTATTCGTTACGTGGTGGATAATCTTCCGAAAGGATTGGTGGGATTATTAATCGCAATAATTTTTCTGGCATCCTGGGGCTCGCTTGCAGCGGCGCTGAACGCACTTGCGTCCTGCACAATGATAGATTTTTATTGCAGGATAAAAGAGCATGAGCCGCATGCTAAAGTGAGTGATCTAGTAGAAGCAAAACATTATCGGTTATCTAAATTGTTTACACTCATGTGGGGAGTTTTCTGCATTATCGTCGCCCAGTTTTCAACAAATATGGGAAGTTTGATTCAGGCTGTAAATGAATATGGTTCGTTGTTCTATGGAGTGATACTCGGTATTTTTCTTGTGGCGTTTTATCTGAAATCAATAAGAGGCAGTGCAGTTTTTTACAGTGCTCTCATCGGTGAAGTTTTAGTGCTTACAATTTATTTGCTTGATAAATTTAATGTGATAGGTTTTGGATTTTTATGGTTAAATGTTGTGGGCGCAATGGCGGTTGTTTTGTTGAGTTGGCTGATGCAAAAGTTAATACCTTCAAAGCAAAGGGAGCCGCAGAAAATTGTTTTGTAATGAGCTTCAAGTCTTTCATAGCATCGCTTGTTGTGTCACTCACTTCAACGTTCGGATCATCTCTCATCAATAAAAAACCTCAAAAAGCGCTTAACTTTCCTGCACTTTTATTTGCACAAATTGAAGTACGTTTGTAATCCGAAAAATTTGAAGGTTTATGATTGAAATAAAAGTTCCATCGGTCGGAGAATCTATTAGTGAAGTAACGCTTTTGAAATGGCTGAAAAAAGATGGTGAATATGTCGATCGCGATGAAGTGATCGCCGAACTTGAAAGCGAAAAAGCAACTTTCGAAGTAAACGCAGAACAAGCAGGCACATTAAAAACAATTGCGAAAGAAGGTGACACTTTACATGTAGGTTCGGTGTTAGCACACATTGACGAAACTGCTGAAAAACCTGAGGAAGAAACCAAGCCTCAAGAAACAAGAGCACAAGAAACAAAAACACAAGAAACAAGTGTCAAGGTTCAGGAAACAAGTAAACAACAAGAAGCAAGTAAAAAAGAAGAAGTAAAACCAGCTATTGTTGTACAGCCACCTCCAATGGCATCTGTTACTGCTGTCCCAAATAACATTAAAGCAACACCTGTTGCTTCCGCAATTATTGCCGATAAAAAAGTTGATCCAACAACAATTACTCCATCAGGACCAAGCGGAAAAATTTTAAAACATGATGTGCTTGAAGCTTTGTCTCATCCCGGTAAAAAAGCATTCGATGGTCAGCAACTTTTTACACGTAATGAGCGGCGCGAAAGAATGAGCAATCTTCGCAAAACTATCAGCCGGCGTCTTGTTGAATCAAAAAATACCACTGCGATGCTCACCACTTTTAATGAAGTGGACATGACACGCATCATGGATATACGTAAACAAAACAAAGATGCATTCAACAAAGCACATGGAGTGAATCTTGGTTTCATGAGTTTCTTTGCAAAAGCTTGTTCAATTGCATTAAGTGAATGGCCCGCTGTGAATGGATATATTGATGGTGACGAGTTAATATATCACGATTATGCTGACATAAGCATTGCAGTAAGCACACCCCGCGGATTAACCGTTCCTGTTATTCGCAATGTTGAAAGCCTTAGCATGGCCGACATTGAAAAGAAAGTTATTGAGCTTGCAACAAAAGCGAGAGACAATAAATTAACAATAGAAGAATTACAAGGCGGAACTTTTACAATCACAAATGGCGGTGTGTTTGGAAGTTTGATGAGTACGCCAATTATTAATCTGCCTCAAAGCGCGATTCTTGGAATGCATAAAATTGAGGAAAGACCAATGGCAATAAAAGGACAGGTTGTTATCAAACCTATGATGTATGTTGCAGTAAGTTATGATCATAGAATTATTGACGGAAGAGAAAGTGTAAGCTTTCTGGTTCGTGTAAAAGAGTTATTGGAAAATCCTGAACTATTATTGTTTGGAAAAGATCCGGTGAAGACGTTACTCGAGTTATAAAACAATTGTTCAAGAGATAAAAACCAATCCCGCTACTAAGCGGGATTGGTTTTTATCAGGGAAACTATTTATTCTATTTTTTAGCTTTCCTGCCATAGCTTTCAATAAAATCTATCTTACCGTCTTTTATTCCGTTTATATCATGAAAATACATGGAATCAACTTTTCCATTCTTATATGTATCAGTTTCTGTATACCATGCTAATACAGCATCTCCATTTTTATCATCGGCATGTACCGGCATCCAAACATTCATATCAATCTTCACAGAAGACAAGCTATCCCTATACTTTTTTGCCATAGCTATAGCTGAATCACGTGTGCCTTTGAATTCGGAACCATCAGAAAAAGTGATGTCCATCGAATCACTGAATGTATTTGCAAGAGCAGTCATATCACCGTTCTCCCATGCTTTATACGAATTTAAAACAAGTAAGGCATTGGAGTCTTTGCCTCTCGAAATTTTAGAAGAGAAGCTGGCAGTGTAAGGATAAGAAATTGATGAAGTGCCCGAAGTAGTTGAAGCGTTCGCAGTACTGTCGCTATTTTCTTTTGAACCGCTTGTAGTTCCTGTGCAAGCTGCATACAGAACTGAAACTACAAGAACAAAAAATAATGTTTTCATTGAAGTTGTTTTTGGTTTTAGTAAATAATGAGAGATAATTTATTGTGTTTGACAGATCAGCGGTACGGCAATCACAGGAAGTGAATCAAAAGCATACCAAGTTAAACTTTAAAATGAAGAAACGCAAGCTTTTTCAAAATTATTTATCAAGGCTACATTAAGGTGTGCCTTTTTTTAAACTGCGACGGATTTTCTCCGGTGATCTTTTTAAAAGTTTTATTGAAATAAGATAAATTCTCAAAACCGCTTTCATAACAAGCTTCGGTTACATTTTTATCGTGCAGCAGTAATTTTTTTGCCTGATTAATTTTGTATTGATTTAAGAAATCTGTGAAAGTTAAATGTGTTGACTTTTTAAAATACCTGCAAAACGCAGCGGTAGTTAAATGTGTAAGCTTAGCTACTTCATTTACATCAATAGATTGCTGGTAATGTGTTTCAATAAAATGATAAACCTTATGCATGCGCTGTTGTTCTTTCAATAAAGAAGCGTTGGCAATTGGTCTGCTTTGCAAATCGATAAACTCTTTACTTGTTGCAAGCAATTGAAAAATGTTCAACAGTTCTATTAATTGTTTGAAGTGGTGTAGCGATGAAAGCATTTTTAATTTTTCACTCATCAATTTTTTTGTTCCGCCATAAAATGCAATTCCCGTTTTAGCGCGCTCAAACAAATGTTTTACTTCATACATTTCGGGCAACGTAAAAAAATCTTTGCCTAAAAAATCTTCTTTCATTTGAACTACAACAATCTCACAAGACGTTTTCACTCCATAATCAAAATTCAAATGAGGAATGTTCGGACCAATAAAAACAAGATCGCTTCCCTCATATTTTGAAATGTGATCACCTACATGCCTCACTCCATTTGCCGCTTCTGCATACACAATTTCATATTCAGGATGAAAATGCCAGTAAAACAGATCATTCAAATTTGGTGTAAGTAAGATCTTGAACGAACTATCAACATCAGGTTTTATTTCCTCCAGTTTTACTTTCATGGAACTTATTGATCACTTTTATTGTATGGGTCTTTTTATGAGCCAAACTAAATTACTACTATTGAGCTTTGTTGCGTCGCACTCTTATACATATAAAGCTTAACTGTTCAAATTTATATGCCTTTGCATGAATTTATTTCTGATTAAGTTAACAACTTTTTTAAAGTTATCATTATTCAAAAAAAATTTTGGTACAGCATTTGGTAATTAGGGACGGAAAAATCTCTCTCACCTTTGAAAAACAACGTGACTTCCTCTTTACAGAGGAAGTTTTTTTGTGCACCTGTTTAACAAGCTTTATTTTTTATTGCGGTGATTTAACATGCGAAATGAAAGAATATTTTATAAATGTCCAGGCAAGTATTAGAAGCTAAATCAGTTGTGCAAAGAAAGGAAATATCATTAAGCAGGAAAACCGGAA
>Ga0068856_100004042_pt1 | contig 14694 bp, 16 predicted proteins | sample KBSCornC62_FD_66595 | JGI IMG/M metagenome (GOLD analysis project Ga0068856, IMG submission 66595) | Corn rhizosphere microbial communities from Kellogg Biological Station, Michigan, USA - KBS Corn C6-2 | ecosystem: Host-associated > Plants > Roots > Rhizosphere > Soil ...
GCCTATCGCGACTTCGTCCTCGAGATCGTGCGGCGCACCGATACGGAACCTCGCTTCAAGGTCCTACCCCGACGATGGGTCGTCGAGCGAACTTTCGGGTGGATGACAAGATGGAAGCGCTTCGTCCGAGATTACGAACAACGCCTCGACGTCTCCGAAGCCATGATCCACGTCGCGCTCGGAAGCCTCATGATACGCAGAATTATCCATCCCTGACCATTCTCAAACGGACTCTAAGATGCGCGGATCTGACGACAACGGGGCCGGTGTATGTCGCAAAGTCATGGTGCAACCGGAACCAACGGAACGGATGCCAGCGGAGCCGACCGAGGCTGGGGAAACCGGGTCGAACTGTCGAGCATTGATGCGAACAGCCTTCTGGCGCGATCAAAGCTTCACGTTCGGTGGCAGCAATTCTCCCACCTGCCGGGCAAGCTGATCCAGACTGTCTCGGGCGACGGTTATCTCTTACGGGGCGGTATCAACAGCGACGGCAAGATCGATTTCTCGATCATGCTGCTTAATATGGCTGCACCTTTAACGATGAGCGATTTGATGCTTTAGAATGAGGTGATCCGACGTCGAAAGAAGCAGCGACAGCCAGTTCGGTAGAGCATGGTTATCGAGAAAAGCAGCATGCAGATTACTAACATATTGGAAAACTCATGCATATATTTCCTCTCATTGTACCAGATCACGTTGTAGTTTCATTGACCGCTGGAGCGAATTCGGGTCCATTGATTGCGGGTTTGTTTTATAGTCCGACTGTCGTGGCTGCCGTTTGCACAGCTACGCTCGGGCTGGTCGGCGCAATCTCTGCAACTTGCATCAGTAAAAAATCTAAAGAAAAGGAACTTTTTCAAAGTGCTCTTCAGCATTTAACTGGAAAAAGTCAAAACCGATCCGTCGGCATATCCATAATTAAAGATTATGCCGAAAGATATAATGTGAAAGAAATGGTATCTACGATATTCATAGCGCAGATGCTTCATCTATATGATAGCGGATATGGCAGAGAAGATGCCACCAATCGTACAATAAGCATAGAGCCCAGAAAGATAGAAGAATTCAACTTTTATGTGATGAAGAACGCTTTGGAAGCGTGGGGACTGCCATCGGTAGGTCAATGCGCGGCCGAGGTTGCGCGCCCCCTGAACATACCTCGATCGTTACAATTAGGCGGTAACCGGTAGGCCATTATTGTGGTAATACGTTAAGATAATTGCGCTAGTAAAAGCAATAGCGACGTAATCCCATGCGTTCCGGTTTTTTCCAGCAAACGTCTCACCTGGGTGCGGATCGTATTGATGCTCACCTTCCGCTGAGCGCTGATTTCTTCCGGCGATTGGCCCGCAATCAAGCTTTCGGCGACGACTACCTCGGTCTGGGTCGCCCCGTAATATTGGCGCAGCCATAGTCGTATCCGGTTCGGCTTCGTGGCACCGTCGCGGATTACGACGATGCATCCGGATATCCGGGCATTGAGGCTCGGTAGGACGAGCAGCCGCCAAGGCGGTACCCCCGATGCTCGCAGACATGTGAATGTCACCTGCGTCACATTCCTCCGGTGAATGGTTGCGTTTGCGGCCTGCCGGAGAGCTTTCGCCAGCCCGGCGTCCGGAAAGTAAAGTCTGCCGTTCTGGATGCTCATCCCATCGGCTTGCGTCAATATCATTCCGGCGCCGGGACTAAACTCGATTAACCGCAAATCGATCCCGACAAGTACCGTCTTGACATCCTCTGCCTCAAGCATCTCTTCAAGATTGGCGATCTTCTGGTCGCGCCGGCGGAGCAGCAGACGAGCACGGTAGATGCGGTGCAGATCGGTGGCGAGCGCGTTGAACCGGGCCGTCTCCACTTGCCCGAACCGCCCTGAGACAAAAGGCCGATGAATGGATGTCCCTAGAACAGCACCATCGAGCTTGTGAATCAGCCCGATGCTGTGGCCGGTGTCGTCGCCGTGCGGCCGGAGGACGTCATTCCACAATGTTGAAGCGCGGAACTCGATTTCAGGAACGAGATCGTCCAACGGAACGGGCCGGTTGACGATGCCGCTGGCGAGGCCCGAGGCCGTCCAGATATCCCTCCCATCGGGAAAGCGCGCGGCGAAAGCATTCATCGCGTCAGCCGAGTAATAGGAAAAGTGGGAGGCGACGAGGCCACCATTTCCATCGAAATGATGGATGATGCCCGATCGTCCGCCGACGAGTTCGGCCGCCATGGCAGGCAGATTCGCATAAATCTCGTCATCAAGGATGGCTTCGTAGAGGTCGCCGATCTGCATGAAGAGCCCTTGTCGGTAAGCGACTCGGTCGCTACGAATTTCACCAGAAAATCTTATCATTTATGCTTCCGTGACTCTATCGGGTTTGCTGGTGGAGATATTGCGACAGCACCGGGTTTGATCATGAACGTGGGGCTACTGAGGCATTCGGAGTCATCTTATTTCTTGCTCGACTATTCCATGGCGCTCTGTCGGAGCGCGGCGCGCGCGGGCCAAACCACCAATTGAACTCCTCATTCTCACAGCAGGCAAACTTAACCTGAACGCCCTAATTGACCGGAATGGACCCGATGGATCTGGCTCAACTTGAAATCTGAAAAGCTGCGGCTCCATGATGAATGGAAGCGCAGCAAGCGACAATGCACTCTGCGGGGATAGGCCTGATGCAGCGGTAACGATGACACGAGACCAGCTCCGTGTGCCAACGCATAAATCCATCTGCCGCATCGAGTGTTTCGCAACGCCAACGTTTCCCTTCGGGCGCTGCTTGTCATCGGATCGCTTTGATGCCTTCTTCGTCCCCGGCGATAGCCAAACCGCCGATGCGCTCTGCAATGAAGCGCGGGGCATCGTGGCCGTGCTGGCGTTCAACCTGAAGGGCGCAGGCCCAAAGTTCTCGATCGTCAACAGTCGCGGCTAAGAGGATACACCGCTGTATACATGGCCCCAATGCGCCTATTGGCGCGGCGGAGGCGCGCCGCTTCGCTGCCCGGGCCCCCTGCTCAGCTAGCAGAGGGTCGTCTTTTCTCCGCGGCGCAATCTCGTCGCGCTTTCCCATACCATTTCGCGGCCTAGCCTGAAGAGCACCGGGATGAATATATCTCCATGGGCACCTGGGCGATGACGAGGCATTCAGAGGTACGGCTCGATCCGGCGCATCTGCGCATCGGACAACCAGATCAGATTACTCATGGCAGCGCCTCCTCACGCCACCATTGAATCAGCCCATCACTATCTCCGCAAGCGATTTAATAGGTCCTGAGCTTAGGTAGTTCCACTGAGTTCGGACACACCGTGCGGCGTATATGCTTAACGCAACCTAACAGGGATGAAGCCAATGCGAGTCGGGATTGCCTTGCTGGTGGCTGCGGTGCTCGGTGCCGCGCCGGCCAATGCCGCGGTGCTTTATTCGATCAAGGATCTCGGCACGTTGGGGGGGAGTACCAGTCTTGCCGGCGGCATCAACGCTTCGGGGTGGGTTGCGGGAGCCAGCAGTCTTGCCGGCGATACGACGCAGCACGCCTTCCTGTATGACGGTTCCAAAATGAAGGACCTCGGCACGCTCGGTGGGTCCAATAGTGAGGCTTATGGCATCAATGCTTCTGGTCAGGTGACGGGATGGAGCGAACTTCCCGGAGATCAGGTTCGCCACGCCTTTCTGTATGACGGTGCCAAGATGATCGATCTCGGCGCGGTCGGCGGAATCAACAGCGAAGGGCGCGGCATTAATGCCTCGGGACAGGTGGCGGGATACAGCTACACCGAGCTCCCTGGCGGGCCGGAGTATCGGCCCTTTTATTGGGGCAGCGATCCCCACGCCTTCCTGTATGACGGCAAGACCATGGTGGATCTCCGCACTATCGGCGGGGCCGGGGACTACAGTGTGGGCATGGGCATCAACGACTCGGGGCATGTGACGGGATGGAGCTATTCCGTCGGCGACCCGGAACAGTACGCCTTCGTGTATGACGGCACCAAGATGGTTGATCTCCTCCCGAACAGCTACAACGTTGGTTATGGCATCAACAACCTAGGGCAGGTGACGGGGTGGGGGTACCCAAACTCCTTTCTGTTTGACGGCACCAAGATCATCGCCATCGGTGCGCTCTACTGGGATGGCGCGAATTCCGAGGGCCATGGCATAAACAACCTCGGGCAGGTGGTGGGTTTTGGGTATGACTGCGCGGAAACATATACCTATTGCGTCGGAGAGGACGCCTTCCTGTATGACGGCTCCAGCATGTTCGACCTCAACAGCCTGATCGATCCGCGCTCGAACTGGTCCATAACCGACGCGACAGGCATCAACGATGCGGGGCAAATCGCTGGATGGTCGGGAGATCTCTATAGTGGCGTCGGGCACGCCTTGCTCCTCACCCCGCTCTCGACGAGCGCCGTACCCGAGCCCGCCGCCTGGGCGATGATGATCGCCGGGTTCGGGATGATCGGAGGACTCGCGCGGCGGAAGCCGATTTCGGGGGCACCCTCAAACACGTGAAGCTGCCTGCCGGTGGCGTTGGAGCGCGTCGAAGCCGTGGCCGCGTTGTGGACTAGCGGGCGAGAACGTTCTCGATCAGCGGGAACGGGTCTGCGTCGGGATTTCGCCAATCCGCCCGACCGGGGTGAGTAAGAGTTAAAACAGCGAGACCCTCGGAATTCAGATGCGCCTCGTTCAGCCAGCCTCGTGCGTTTGTCTCTCGAAACCGCCCGAACGGCGTGTCGGCGCGCAGGATCGACCTGACCCAGCGGCCAGCCGTACCGCCGAAGCAGAGCACGGTGCGGCACTGGAGGGCGTCGATTACCGCCTCGTGCACCGGCCAACAGGCTTTGAGAAGCGCTGCCTTCTCGAAATTGAGTTCTGCTTCCGTTGCAGAGCGCACAAACACGACGTTGCTGGCCGGCACTTCGTGAGGCTGGAGACCGAGCCGACGCATCATATGGAGGACACGCGGCTGCATTCCATGCGACCCGGGAGCTTTTCCCCGCCAGCTTTCGTCGCGGTAGGCCGACCAATTGGCGGGTTGGGACCGAAACTGCGCAATATCCGCGGCTATAGTCTCGTCGCGCTGCAGATCGGGGTCGCCGCCTGGATTTAGGCCAAGAACATAGAGAGGGCTTCGCCGTTCGAATGCGGAGCGGCCGGTATAAAAGACAGAGCCCGAGCGGCGGGTTATCGAAGATGGCAGATTGTCCAGAGAGCCATTTATCGTATCGAGCATTATTCCCGTTCGTCCAAATTGCGTCATAGAAGCTCGCCGCGCGATAGAGTCATTGTGGCCGACGTACCTCGCCATCGCATGACGTTCCGCCATCGCGCGGTCGTAACAGACTGGCTAAGCAGGGTTCGATATACGGCCGTTTACCCAATGCCAAACGGATCGCCGTGGCACCGTCGTCGGATCGGAGGGGCATTCGAAGATTGCTCCGCTAGCAGGGGGTCGATCTCAATCGTATGCCCCCGGCGCGATAAATCAGGCCGTAGCCGGTGTATCCCGCCGGCGTGTGCACCAGCACGAACCCCGGCACGCCGCCGAGGTAACGATGCTTGATGCAAGTGGGTGGCGTTGCCGCCAGCTTTTCGATCTCTTTGACGGTCAGAGGTTTCAGACGGGAAATAGTCATCGAAATGCCACGTGCTGCTAGTTAAAAAAACCGCCTTTATAGCACGTAAGACATTGATTTATCAATATTTATTATTGGTTTCCTGTCACTTGTGCAACATCGCGAGCCGCATTTTTTGGTCGAATCCTCATCTGCGTGATCAGATTATTGGCGCGAGTTTGAATCTATTGATCGAACTGCCGAGCGCAGTAGCGCCTTTGCATACCGACGATGAAAACCGAGCAGCAAACGGAATGTAAGTGGCATGGTTTTGCGGCCCGTCCTTCGATCCGTCGCCGAAACGACGCCGGTGCCGAAGAAAAGTCGGGTGGTTGCACCGGCGCCAGCCGTGATTGGTTCCACCATCAGCCATGATCGTGTTCGCGCCTGATAATCGCACAGGAGCAACTGGTCCGGCTTCCGGCCTTCCACAGTCCAAGCTGCAAAGCTGTCTATTGATCCGGAAGCCAGCAGATCAGCTTCCCGATCGGTCGAGGGCTTGGCCACAAGCCATTTCAGGATGAAACGCTCAACCTTGAACAGGCGGCTTGTGTAGAAGGCCGTCACGAACTGCTGCTGCGAGATGTCACCATCAATATCCACCGTCAAACAATCGGTGTAATCCCCGTTGGCATGATAGGCGTAGAGCAACGAATGCTCTGGAAGCGCAGTCATTGTCCTGCTCCTTGCGGTACAAGCAGGGGTGTCTTCAAGATCGTACTCGCCAGCCGCCTCCCCGTGATCGCGCCGAGAGCTTCCTCGATGGTTTCATACTGGAAGCTGAAGCCGCTGCGGAGCGCCACTTCAGGATAGACGCGCTGGCCGCTGAGCAACAGTTCCTCGGCAAAGCCGCCCAGCAATGTCCGCAACGGCCATGCCGGCACCGGGATGATCGCCGGGCGGCGGAGCGCACTCCCAAGCGCTTTGGTGAAATTGCGATTGGTGACAGGTTCAGGCGCGGTACCGTTCACCGGTCCAATAACCTTAATATTGGCGATGCAGTGGACGATCATCCGCACCAGATCGTCGCGATGGATCCAACTCATCCAGTGCCGCCCATCGCCGAACGGCCCACCCATGCCGAATTCGAACGGGGCAAGCATCCGGGCCAGCATGCCGCCGTCATTGTCCAGCACGAGGCCGGTACGGAGCAGGACGGTGCGCACGCCCAGCGCCTCTCCCTTTCGTGCTGCGCGTTCCCAGGCAACGCACACGCGGCGTGAAAAACACGGCGTGCCAAGATTGTCTTCCGTCAGCATCTGATCGCCCCGCAGGCCATACCAGCCGATGGCCGAACCGCTGATCAGAACCTCCGGCCTGTGATTGAGACGGCGGATCAGGCGGAGCACATCATGAGTGACGGCAAGCCGCGACCGGATGATGCGGATGCGTTTGGCCTTGGTCCAAGGGCTGTCGGAAATCGGTTCGCCTGCCAGATTGACGATTGCATCAATCCGAGCGTCGTCCTCAATTTCTTCAAGCGAGGTTATGACGCGCACTGGCCCGGTTTCGGCCAGCAGCAGTGCCTTGCCGCGATTGCGGGTGAGGATCGTCACATCATGACCCGCGCCGGCCAATGCTGCCACGAGGCGCGCACCGATAAAGCCTGTGCCGCCGGTCACCAATATGGCCCTGCGCCCAGTGAGCGCTTCAGCCAAACGCGCGGGACGCTCGCGGCGCAGCTTCGGACAGCGTCGGGCGGCGGCAAGATCGCGCAGACCGGAGATGACAACACCGGCCGCTGCGATGGCGCACAGCCAGCTGATGATTCCATAACGAGCCGGAACCAACGCGGTCGGTTGCCCCGCTAATTCGAGCAGCCACGGCATCAGCAGCGCCAACACTACACCATAGTTGAGCGTCAGCAGCGTATGTGTGACGCGCTCGGTCGCGGGCAGCTTGCGGGTGCGATCCTCTTCAACGAAATCCCACAGCGTGATGAGAAGTTCGCCCGCCATCAGGGCGATGAGGCCGGCCGCCCATGCGCCGTGGGGCTGTGTCCACCCGAGCATCGCGAACAGCACGGCATAGGCAAGGTTGCGCACGCCATGAAGCCTGAGCTCGTGCTGCTGATCCGGTCGCCACGCCAGCCGTTCAGTGCCCTCATGATGATAGACCGTGTCGAATGCCCCCATTGCCATCTGCAGGAGAATGGCCGCCCAGAGAATGTTAGTCATGGCAGGGTTCCTTGTCCGGATGGTTGCCGGTCTGAGGTTGATCGCTGAAGCGGCTGTGCTGGGTCATGAGGTCGCCGAACAGCGCGTGGCGCAACGTCAGCGTGAAGGTGAACGCACCGTCCCCGAGGTCCGCATGGTCGATCCGCAGATGACCAGGGCCAAGCCATGCCGGCAGCCGCAACCGCCTGCCGGCCAGCATCAGGAAATAGTGGTCGCTCGTGAAATGGATCCCGTCTTTGTCGGCGGCGGTATTAAGGGCAATGCCGAAGCCGCCGCCCAGATATTCCTCAAGGCCGGTGGGGCCGGCAAAGCGCTTCGCGCTATGGATCACCTGCGGAAACCCCCGCTTTCGGGCATAAACGCGGGTCCACACTTGCCCTCCGGTCGCACCATCCTCGGTCACCGAAACGACTGCAGCAACCCCGCCCTCGCGTTCCAGCGGCAGCGGCGCGCCGATCAGGCGGCAGCCTTGAGCGATCAGCCAACCGAGTGCGCTCATGCGGCAATGCAGGACCTGCCCGGCATAGTTGACCGATTGGCCCGGCCCCAGCCGCTTGGCGAAGCGCAGCTTCACCGCTTGAGGCAGGCTATTCCAAGCCTCGGCGCCGACGAGGCTGCGGAAGCGCAGGTCGAGCAGTGTGGTATCGGCCGCTTCGCCATAAGGCGGCTGCTCCACCTCATGTATTTTCAGCAACGCCACCATTCCCTGAACTCCTGTATGTTTTGGTATTTCTGTAGTAAGAGAAATTATCACTCAAAATTTTTTCAGCCGGTTTCTTTTTTCGATCCGCCTTTGCCGCCGACGAACTTCAGCAGGCCGACGACCTTCGAGCCGAGACGGATCAGCGTCATGATCTGTGATGGGGGCACATGGAGCATCTGGTTGTACCAGCCCTCCACCGTGTTGACGAACTCGTGCATCGCGTTGAGCCGCGCCCGCACCGCCGGGCTGATCCTGGGATCGTCGGCATGCTCCATCGCTGCGCGGATCGCTCCGACCATTGGATCGATTTCACGCTCCTTGCGCCCTTGCGCAACCTTGCTGGCCATCTGCCAAAGGTCGGTCTCCGCAACATAGTGGTCGCGACGGTCGCCTAGGACCGGCACGCGCATCACCAGTTTCCAGTTTAGCAACTCACGCAGCGAGTTCGACACGTTCGACCGCGCCATGCCCAGCTTCTCGGAAATGTCCTCGGCGGTGAGAGGGCGATCGGAAAGGAACAACAATGCCTGTATCTGCGCGACAGAGCGGTTGACGCCCCATTGTCCGCCCAAGTCACCCCAACGCAGAACGAACGCCTCAACGGCCTCCGGCAGCTTATCCGAATCGATGGTTATTTCTGTCATGACAGAAACATCTGCTTAAATAGGATGGGAGTCAAGGGTGAGCGATTGCTTCATTCCGTCGCCATCGCTTCCTCTTCGCGATCTTGCCGCGCTCCGACCAGGGCCTTGACCGTCGCGCCTGAGGCACCCGTTTTGTCACGAAGGAAGAAACCCGCAATCTCGTGAAACCACACGCGCCGTCCCATGCGATAATACCAACGGATGGCATGACGCATCTTTGGTTCGGGGTTCCACATCAACCTTCGCAGCGCGCGTGGACGCGTCTGCATCGCAACCTCGATAAACTTCACCCATAGGAACAGGCGCCAGGGCGGCATCTTCGCCATGCCGAGCACCTGATGCTTGTAATCCCATTTCGTCTTGTCGGTCTGGACCACCTCGCGGTTTTCGGCCTCGCGATAATAGGGCGTCCAACGGTGTGGCGTCACGTAGAGCGCCTGGATCTGGTCGGGATCATAGGCGATCAGCCGGCGCAATGAATGCCACATGTCGCGGTCGGTCTGGTCGACAAAGCCCGCGACCCAGGTCGCCATCGACAGGATATTGTGCTCGCGCAGCAGGCGGATCGCCTCACGATCGGTGCTGATCGCCCCTCCCTTGCGGATGAGCTTCAGCGTATCCTCGTCGGTGTCTTCGGTGCCCATCAGGAAGCGCTCGAAGCCTGCCTGCTTATAAAGGTGCAGGAATTCGGCGTCGCGTACGATGTCGTCGGCACGTGTCGACCCGACCAACGTAACGTCGATGTTTTCCGCGATCAGCGCCTCCAGAAATGCCTTCCATGCCTTGCGCCCAGCCGAAGGGTTCTCGTCGGCAAAGTTGAAGACCTGTACGCCATGCTCACGATGGAGACGGGCAATCTCCTTCGCCAACAAGACCGGATCGCGATGGCGCCAACGGGTCCAGAAGCCGCGCTGGCCGCAATAGGTGCAGAGATGCGGACAACCGCGAGAGAACTGCACCACTACTGCCCGCTTGCCGCCCCAATAGCTGTAGCGCGTATGATCGATCAGTTCCCAGCCGATACGATAGGCATCCAGATCGCGGATTACCGGCGCCGCGGGCGTGCCTATGACCTCACCACCCCTCCGGAATGCGATGCCGCGGATATCGCCCAGCGCTTGACCAGCCGACAGAGCACGGATGAGCTGACGGATCGTTTCCTCACCCTCACCACGGACGATGGCGTCAACCCACGGTTCTTCGGACAGGATTTCGCGCCAGAAATAGGTTGGATGAACGCCGCCGTAAATGATGTGTGCTCCGGGCAGCGCGGCGCGGACCATTCGCGCCGCCTGGGCAATGATGGGATGTCCCGAGGAACTGCCGGAATGGCCGAACAGGACGGCGTCGGGATTGCGCCGCACAGCCTCAGCCACGATGGCATCCAGGCGCATGGGGCCGAATTCGCCATCGAGCAGGCTTACCTCGTGACCGTCGTCGATCAGGGGACCTCCGACGCACAATAGGCCGTAGGGCGGCAACTGTTCGCGCGGAATGCGGCTGCCGATCGCCGGATGCGGTACATTGATTAGAAGAATGCGCATGGATCAAACCCTCCCGCCGCAGAGCGACGCCGTCGCGGAATTCGGCACAAGTTCGACTGGCCACAGGTGGGGGATGAAGATGATGGCGCCCACGATTGCAGCGGCGCCTGCGGAGACTAGCACTGCCCCGGCCGCGACATCCTTGGCGTGGCCGACCGCTTGATTGAAACCGCTGCCATACACGTTGCAAGTTTGTTCGACGGCGGTGTTGAGGGCTTCGGCTGCAAGTACCAGTGCGATCGCCAGGACGAGCATGGCCCATTCCTGCGCCGAGATGTGCAGGAGGGCACCAGCCAGAACGGCTGCGACAGCTGCGCAGAGATGAATGCGCATGTTCGGCTCTTGGCCGACGGCGAACCGCAGCCCTGCCAGCGCAAAGCCGAAGCTTCGCCAGCGCGTGGTGCGATGGGGCACGGAGTTGCTTGTCGCCTGCCCCGAATTAGCGGTGAGCCGCCAGGCGAGCGGTGGCACTTTGCCGAACGCGAAGATCGGACGCAGCAGCAAGCCGGCCAATGCGGCAATCACGGTACAACAAAGCATGAGGGTCGCCTTCATATGACCGGGACGATATGGAGCGCCGTCCTGCCGGAGAGCGTCAGCGGGATGTTGGCGTCACCGTTGGGATCGCTTTTCACGAATGCCGTGTCGCACAGACCGGTGCGATAATGCCGTTCGGGCCGCAAACCGGACACCTCGATCATCGTTCGGCAATGCTCCGCCGCCGGATACAAGACGAGCTTCAGCGTATGATGATCACGACAGCGGGCTTCCGAGATGAGAACATCCCCATAAGACGCACCTGATAGGTGCGGTCCTGCGCTCGCAGGTGGCAGCGGCTTGTTGACGATGCGCCGTAGGCCATCCGTGCATCCTAAGAGCGCCATCAGCTCCAGTGCATGCGCCCAAAGTGACGCCTTTTCCCGATGCGCTACACCATCGATGATTTGGGCCGGGCATTCGGCGTCGAGGCGATCGAGCAAGGCGCGGGCCGTATCTCCGTCTCCCATTTCCACCGCGGCCGCAGCGCTGGCCGCATAGCTCGATGCGCGCGACAGGCCATAATTGCCGACATCGATCGGCCAGAAGGCCCGCCCCCAATCCCGCTTCGCGAGATCGCTTCGAACATGGTCCCATTGGGCCGATGCGAGGTCAGGAAACAGGCCGTTGAGGAACAGGCATGGCAGCGCCTGCATAACTGTTCCGCCAAGCCGCGCAGGACCAAGCCCCGTCAGTGCGGATCGAAAGGCGACGTAGCCGCCGTCAGGCCCGGCAAATTCCTGCGTGAGGCTTTCGCGAAATCCCCGTACGATCGTTTTCCATTCGTTTCGTCCGGTCCGTCGATCGCAAGCCAGCACGGCTGATCCGGCGATCATGTTGCAGAGCGGGTAGATCCAATTGGGCTCGCAGGGTAGCAGTCCATAGGATGCGCTGCGATATTGGTCGGCGAGTAGGACCGTCATCTCGGCGAGGCTGTATCGCCGCCACTCGCCCTGGCGATCGAACAGCCGCAGATCTTCAGTCAAACCGGCATAAGCCATCTGCGCCGCGACGAAGCCGCTGTACATAATGTTGTCGCGCTGGACCGGATCGCGATCCCGCCGGAGATTGCCCCAGGCATTTTCGATAGCCCAATAGCGCCAGATGCGCGGATCACCCTGCTTCAGCAAAAGCCGGCGTTGCGCTTCGATCAGATAGGCCGTCGCAGCGGGGGCGAAATTGCGCTGCGCCATCGATAGCGCATAGGAAGTGAAATTGATCTGATAGCGCACCGCCGCCGTTTGGAACTGGTCGCGCCATTCGAACCCATTGAACTGATCCACCGGTTGAAGCGATCGATCGAGCAGCAGGCGAAGCTGCTTGAGCTGATCCAGGGGGATTTCCTCCGCAAGGTCGGCGCAGGCGTATCGCGGCTGGACGTCGCGTGCCTTTGGCAACGGCGGCGATCGCCAGCGATTTACGCGCCAGATCGCAATCCCGGCGATGAAGGCAAGGGTGGCGGGAAGCATGGTATCGGCTCGAGGCCAAATGGCGGCCGAGTGACCATCGAGCCCGAGCAACGCCGGGTTGCCAGCAAGCAAGGCCGCTCCACCCCAGACCAGCGGCAGGAGCAGGACATTGCCCGTTGCGAACCAAAGCAGCAACGCCAGCAGGAAAGCGAAGCCCGCAGCGAACGCATAAAGGAGCGCCAACCCTTGAGTAGCGCTGTCTGGGCCAGCCCAGTGAAGAAATCCTGCGCCGGGAAAGCTGAGTCCGAGAGCGAAGCCAACGAGCGGGCCATCGTGAGTCGCCAAGTTGACTCCGATCGACAGCAGGCAGGTCAGACCGAAAGTCCAGAACGTCCGCTTTTGTCTGACACGGGTGATGGGCCCGTTGAGGAACAGCGGCCTGGTTGCCATCTCCGCTAATGGCAAGAGGTTGGTCCTGTCTTTCCAATAACTTTGCATTACAAAGTTTCCTCACGCAATTTGGGCAGATCTTTCCCGTGCTCTGTTCAATCTGATCTAGAAGCTCTCGCTTTCCTTACGTCGCGCCGGGCAGCAGCGATCGCTTCTCGGTTTGCCGCGCAGCCTTTGCGGCATCCCTCAACACCTGCTCCAGAACGCCAAGATATTCGGTGAAGCGCAGCCGCCCCTGTTCGGTCAGCTTGCAGCTGGTGTGGGGGCGCTTCCCCTCATAGCCCTTGGTCAGTTCCACGAGCCCGGCCTCCTCCAGTACCTGCATGTGCCGGCTAAGATTGCCGTCGGTCAGCCCGCATAGCTGCCGCAGCTCGGTGAAACCGAGACCATTGGGATGGCCGGCCAGCGAGGTCAGAATGCCGAGCCGGGCCTTCTCATGGAACACCCGGTCCAGTCCCTCGAACGCGAAGGGAGCAGTTTTCCTGCCCTCAGCCATGCGCGCCTCGTTTGCATGCGTCGTGGAAAACGAGCGCAGCCAACAGCTGCCCAAATCCGAATGGCAAACCCATCATCCATGGCGAAGCATGTTCGTTGCCGCTGGCCAATGTCAGCGAGACGGACCCGCACAGGAAATACCAGCCCGCCACGATCACGGTGCGTCGCGGCAGGTTGCTAAGCGCCGCAAAGACGCCGATCGACACGAGGATCTGCCATAGACCTGGCAGCACCCACGCAGCTTGTGGTGCGCGCGTCAGCAAAACGAACGCCATGACCCCACCGGCCGCGCAGACTGGCAGGAAATGACGCAGTGTGGTGTTGAGCATTGTATCGGCCATCGCGCGATGAAGACGCCGGGCACGTGCGATCGCGTCGGTGGCGATCAGGCAGGCGCAGATCAACGCCAGCAAAATCCATGCGACAAAGAAGAGAGGCGGATCTTGAGCCAGATCGCTGCGTACGGTCTGCAATGCTGCCAAAGCAATTGCCAGACAGCCGGTCGAAGCAATCACCGCAGGCGTAAATCCCTGAAACCGCGTGCTCGCCGCCAGCTGATCCCGAATGCGGCTGATATCTGACAATGCGGACTCGATATCGGTCATATAGGGCCCTCTATATCAAATAACTTTGTAATGCAAAGTATATTATCGATCATGATCGACGAGGGGAGAATCTTGTCCGATTGTGGGATGGGAGCACAGCAGCCCGACGTTGCGTGGAATTCTCATTGGAGCCATAATCGGGAAAAGGTCGCACATAGAAGATCGGGATTTGGGTTAGGGCGCTGTTTTAATCGTCATGCCCTTTCGATCTTTGAGGATAGCTGAGCGTGGGGCAAGCGCGTTAACTTGCCATCGTTCGGCTGCGTGGGGTGATCTTGGGGGTTATCTGATGATTTCTTATATCTGGCTGGCCGTTTATGCCGTGTCGGCCCTTGCCATAATCATTGTCTTCATCGCGTCGGGCGTGGTCCGTTATGTCGGCAACAGCCGGGTTGCCATCGTCGAAAAGCTGTGGAGCGGGGCGGGGTCCATCACCGGTGGTCTGATCGCGCTCAATGGCGAGGCTGGCTTTCAGCCTGCGGTCCTCCGTGGCGGGTTCCACTTCTTCTTTCCGTTTCAGTACCG
>Ga0068856_100004044_pt1 | contig 14692 bp, 24 predicted proteins | sample KBSCornC62_FD_66595 | JGI IMG/M metagenome (GOLD analysis project Ga0068856, IMG submission 66595) | Corn rhizosphere microbial communities from Kellogg Biological Station, Michigan, USA - KBS Corn C6-2 | ecosystem: Host-associated > Plants > Roots > Rhizosphere > Soil ...
TTGCAGGCCATTGATCAGGACAAGTAGCTGCTGGAACTTCGCCATGGATTTTTGCGCATCTTCCTCATCCTGGCCTAAAAGGGACGCTGCAGCAGATGCGGCGCCATAGGCACCAACCAATCCGTTGAGGGCGTCCGTAACGCCAGCAATAACCTTTGCGTCCTTTGCTTGGAAAGCAGTAGCCGCCTTGATATCATTCATGGCGTTTTTTACCTCTCCCACAGCTTCATTGAACAAAAGAAACTTTTCGTCCGTCTGACCTACGGCAAGCCCCAGCTGAACGGCGGCTTCCTCGAAGGCCCTGGACTCCTGTCTCGTAGTCGCGAATCCCTGACTTAAACGGGTAAGGATAGATTCAAATAGTTGGATATTCTTTAATTGGGCAGGATCAGTGCCTCCCGATTCATCAAACTTGACCTTTAGTCCGTCCAGCTGCCCCTTCAGATTATTGAACGCATGGGAAAAGGCTCCAGGATAATTACCAATATTGATCTTAACCTTCTCTAATCCGGAAGCGTTCTCCCGGATAAAGTCATTGTTCTGATCGATCAGCACATTTAATTCCGCAATCTTCGCCTTTCCTTCTTCTGTAGTCGCATTCAGGCTATTACGTTCAATGGTGAGTTTCTTTACGGCCGCTTTTGCAGCATCAACGCTTCCTATCTCTGCAAGATATGCGGCCGCTTCCGCCTTTAGTTCTGCATTTATCTGCCGTATTCTTTCCGCCTCCAGCGCTGCATCTTTTGCGCTATCACTGCTCGCCTGGGAAGCTCTTGCCTTTAGTTGGGCGGCCTTATTTAGATTATCGATCTCTGCTTTCTTGGCAAATGTTTCATCATCGGGCCGTGATGGAGTTGACGACGGTGTATTCGATTTGCCGGAGCCGCCGGTTGCGGAAGGACCACCGCCAGCAACCTTTTTTTGAGAAGCCGCTAATTCGTCATTGGCCTTGGCTAAATCCCGCGACCTTTTTGCCTGTTCGAGGAGCGTTTGATTAAATTTAATGGCGATATCTTGGTATTCGCCCATCGCTTTAGCGCCATCATTGATGGACTTTCTCAGGTCACCCAGGCCCCCGCCGCCCAACGGATTGAACTTCGTGCCATCGTACTCCTGCAGCTTACCAAATAAATCCACGAAAAGATCAAGCACCTGTTTCTTTTCGGCACTGATCGTCTCGATATCGAAACCCAAATCCACAATATTTTGATGCGCTGCCATGCTTATCTTGGTTTAAATGATTGTTGCGCCCTCATATCCTCCTGTTGATCCCGCTGGTCCTTAATCATCAGCGCCACTTCCTCCATGGAAGTATTATTCTTGTCGATGACGAATTTTGATTGCTGCAGTCTATTGAGCATCATTACAAACTGCTTCCTGCTTTCCAATAGGTTAAATTCCCCCTGGATCTTTTTCCGCTGCATATCGAACAACTCTTTCTTCTTCGCCGCCAGATCGGTCTTATATTTTGCCTCTTTACCAGGGATGGCATCCAACTTAGAAAGGAAAAGGTCTATATCAGGGCTTTCGTGGTTCCAATAGAGCTTGTGCCCGTACTTTTTTACCAGGCCGAAGCCGGTAACAAATGGGATATTGAATTCCGCAATGAATGCCTTCTGTAACTCGATAAACCTGGCAACGGTATTGATCCTGCGCTCAAGGGAGCTGATATAAGCAGAAAGCTCAAATTCCCGGGTAATAAAAAGGCCGGATAGGTCAGTATATTGGTCATAAATAAGCTCGAAGGCACGCTTCAATTCGTCATCCGGCGGTTCGCCATCAAGGATAAGCACTGTGTACTTGCCCTTGAAAGCGCACTCCATGAATTGCTTCACGCTGCAGTCGGCCGCATTATCAATGCACCTGCTCATTTTTCAGTTATTACCAAGCCCGTCTTTTCTCTCAGTCGAATGGTGATCTGCGGAAGCGTGACAGTTGCGCCAAATTCCTTCCGACTTTCCTCGTCTAACCCTTGGGCATTTTTATGTACTTCAAATACCTTGTCGCCAAATGATGCACCTGCCAGTATTGAGAATGTCTTATCCTCTACCTTTGCGAACAGGGATTTATGCAGGGTACCGTCTATAAACAGATTAGGTACGTCCAAAGGCCTTTTAGGATTGGGAGTTATTTTTTGCTTCCATGCTGCATATCTCGCGGCCGCCTCCACTGATTTGAAATAAGGGTTCTCGCTATAAAATGGACGGATAAATTCCCCGTCTTCTCCCCGCCCCTCCAACATTTGCTGACGTTGCAATTCCACCAGGCTTTCGGCGCTATCCGCAACAATCTCCTGTAGCTCCTGACCGAAGTCAAAAGCACGTAGATCGTTTATGAGTTCTTGGAATTGACCCAGCGGCATGGCGAATGTTTTGAAACAAGGGGCAACTCTCGCCGCCCCTTGTCATGTTACGATTTGACTGCATCGCCGGAAGGAGCAGGGCTTGCAGCCTTTGGCGCCGGGGAGAACTCTTTATACAGTTCCTCATAGGCCGCATTTTCCTTGTCACCGAGGTGGTCGAATATATGCGGGTTGTTCTTTTTGAACTCAGCCAGGTCCTTGCCGGGCTGTACCAGGCTACGGACTACATCCACATCGTAGATGCGCGGGGCTTTTTTATTTTCTGCCATGATGAAAGTTTGAAAGGTGATGAAATAGGAAATCAGCCAGTATTACCCGGCTGAAATCATTACGGAATGAGCAATTCAACGGACTTGGTGACCTCGTAGCCTTCAATGCCGGCCACAAGCCATACGCTGGGAGCGGCGCCGGTAACGACGTAGGTAGCGCCGCTGACAAAAGTGCCCGTCAGTTCAATATGACCGGATACGATCGCTGCAGCCGTAACCGACGGCGTTGTCCCATCGCTCTTTTTCTTTACTACGAAATTGGAGGTGGCCGCCAAGGGAGATCCAATCTCGGCAACGAGGTCCGTTTCGCCACAGATCGTCTGAACGCCAAACTTCAGCTTGGTCGTGCTGGATCCCGTGGCATCCGTAAGCTCAACGTCTGCCAACCCGATCAGGTCCATCAGGCTTGCGTCATCGGCTTGGAAGATTATGCCATTGTTAACATATTCTTCCGGCTTGATGGAAACGGCGAAGTTGGTAAACATCGGATTTTTGAAGTCAGCCAAGTCGATAGACGGGCTATACATGAATGTGGTCTTCATGGCGCTGAAGCTGCCGTCCTCATTCTCGCGGGCCAATACCTGGTTGGCATTGTCGATCTCCAGAATGTCATATCCCGCTTTGTTAAGGGACATTAGGAATTTGGCAAAGCAGATGCCGCCTGAGGTCGTTCCAAAAGCGCGGTTCAGCACTCCGTACCGGATGAAGATCTGCGTACCATCGTCCGCGGTAAAGATGACGTCAGCCTCCTTGTTATTCGTGATCTTCCGGATAGGAACATCGGGACCAAAGAACACATACCACCGGGCACCCTTGGCAGCATGGATCTGTGTGTTGACATACGTCGTGAAATCAGCCATGTCGGCTTTCTGCCATTTTGCTCCGGGAGGAACGGCAACAAGTCGGTCGGTGGGGCCCATGGAGTCGTTGCACTCCGAGCGGCTGTTTTTTATGCTCAGGCCTTTTTTGCAGGCCGAAAGTAAAGCTCCCATTGTTTAAGAATTTAATGATTTACAAACATTTACATTTTTGAAAGTGAGCTGCAGGTTTTGCAATTCCAGCGCATCGAGGTAGTCATTCATGTTTTGACCTTCCGGTTGATTCCCCGGGCGCTCCCATAACTTGTGGTTGAAGGCATCCGGGTCGTTACCGACGATGTTCTTATGTCTGGCCAGTTGCCGCAAAAATTCAAAGTAGATCGGATAAAGGATCGGTTTGAATGTCTTGGGATATCTGTCCAGGACCTTGTCATTCATGTCGGTGAGCGTCGCAATGGATAGCTTCGGAATGGTTACCGAGTAGGCGTAATACCCGCTCTTATCCTGCGGAAAGTCATAGAACAGGGCGACCAGCGGATATTTACCGCTCCTGGTGTTCGTGCTGATGGCTTGCGTTATCTTCTGCAGCTCTTTAAGGATTTGAGCCGACCGCCCTGGCTGGAAATCGATGGCAGTAGTCGAACTATACAGCTTTAAGGCTGTCTTTTCGACTACCTCTTTGATCACATCGACTACCAATATGGGCGGCTGCTGGATCATTAATCCGTGGTTTTTCTGGCTACGAGTTTTGCGACAAACGATCCGGCCATGGTTCCCGTACCAGTCCATTGCACGCCGTAATAAGCATATCCCAACGGAGGGGCGAAAAGAATCCCCTGTGCGGCCACGTCTGTTACGGTTAATGAACCCGATCCTGCTGCATACCAGGTAACACCGTCGTTACTGGCTACCGGGATCAAAGTACCGCCCAGTGTGCCGGAAATCTTGGTAATGTCTACCTGAATGCCTATCGTTGCTTTGTATCCTTTCAGGACTGTGGTGAGCCGTTTTACGCCGGTATTTGTCACAGTATCGCGGGCCAATCCATTTGAGGCACTGACCAGACTAATCGTCTGCGCCGCCGATTTCTCGGGAATAAAAACGGCCATGATCCCAATAGCAGCCATTAGTCCGATTAAAAGAAACTTTTTCATTATTTTAATTAGTTAAAGCGTTAAAAAATTGGATTGCTGAACTGAAATTCTCTCATCGTATCCCATCGATAGACCCATAGCCATTCCGGGTAAACTTGGGGAGAAAGAGAGGCATTGACATCCATGAATTCTATGAACTCGGCTATCATGCCACTCATCTCGTTCCAGGCTGTTGCCATTTTTTGATTAGGGTCTTGGTTGGTTGCATTTTCTGCATTGGTCCTGACCTCACCAATACCCGTATCTTGCGTGGCTCCCGCTCTTCTATACCAGTAATAGATGTAATTTGCAATGGGGCTTTGCTTCGGCGATACATCAATCGAAGTGATTGGATCAGACCTCAACTCAAATTCAACGAAGAATTTTTCACCAGGTCCAATCTTATCGTTATCGGGCAGTAGCACCCATTGACCCGTTTCTTTATTCCAGGAGTAATCCACGTCTTTTTCCATAGGGGCACTCCTGAAAAATATAGGATCCCATCCCCGCCAATCCGGCGTTCCGTTCGTTCCATCAAAAATGACAGCTTTGACGCCAGCTGTAAAGCCGGGCGTAATGCCGCCTTTGATGGTTACGGGCGGCTTATAGACATATTCTCCTGCCATATTAAAGACCGGATTGTCTGTTCTGATAAGCCCTCGCCATTGGGCGAGATATCCTTGCAGGTTTACATATTCTTTACCGTACAGAATATCCAAGAACCTTTGATCTGGCGTAGCGGGCGGCGCCACATTGAGGCCGATAATAAAGGCTTTATATAGGGGATATCCCAGCAGCTTCCTAAGAAACTCCTGTTCATATTTCCCTATATACCAATTAAGGCGCTCGATGACCGGCTGATCATTGGTATTCGGAATGGTTAGATCTCCGACGAAATATGATATGTCGATGAGAGACATGTTTATTCCTGTTCGCCGCCTTCGCCGGCATTGGTGTTATCGGATGCCCCGCCCGGTTTTCTTCCCCTGGTTTTTGCAACAGGAATGGCGATAGCGGGATGCGCCTCGGCATCTTTTACTTCCGCTTCCGTTTCCACATAGCCCAGCTTCAGGAACTTTTCCTTTTGCCTGGACTGCACTTCCACCTTTTGACCATGAGAATGAAACTTTGCACCCTTCGGCGCATAGAGCGTGACCTTTTCGGTTGTGAAGAAGGGTTTTACCTCTTCTTTCTTTACTTCTGCCATAATTATTAAATTAAACTGTTATATATTTTTGTTCTTTTGGCGTCAACCTCCGGGGCTACTTATGCGGCCGTGATGGCCGTTTTGACGACGGCGAACGTGTCATACACAAAAGCGCCGGTATCATTTGCAGCCACAAAGGCATGCAACCTGCGTTCTCCGATGATCGTCACCAGGTTCTTTTCGAAATCGTCGTTTACCCATCCATAGCTGATGCTGAACGGCTGGTAATTGCGGATCTTGAACCTCGTCATATCACCCAACAGGAAATATCCAACGGGTATCTGGTTCGTCTCTACCACGGTCAGGCGGTACAACTTACCATTGGCGTCCTTATATTCCATGGCCAAGGGGCGACCCTGCAAGTCCTTGGTAAGGTCCATGTTCGCGCCATCGATGGTATTAATGAACACGATATTGGGCGAGAAATTCAGGGATACAACCTGGGCAGCAGCGGCGCGGATAGCGTCGAAGTCGTTGGGAGTGCTGGTCTGGATATTCGTCAGGGTATATCCACCTACATAGGAAGTAAGTCCTTTTAGGTCAGTTGCGCCACTGGTGCCGTCGCCGGCGCCGGTCAGCAAAGAAGCGTCTACCTGGATGTCGATCTTGTAACGCAATTCCGTCTCGATTTCCTGAGCAATGAAATCGATATCGTCCAACATCTCAGTAGAAACCTTGATCTTGTCGGCTACCTTTTTAGCGTAGCTTTCCATGGTCCTGATCTCAAAAGAGATGAGCGGCTTTACGACGCCTTCACCGATAAATCCTGCATTTCCCTGGGGATTGTACTTTTCCGCCCAAACTATCCGGGAACTTGCCGTGTTGCTGGTATTGGCATAATTTTCCAAGAAAGGTTGGTTACGCGCCAAGTCTACCAGGCCGGGAGTGATTTCAGGAGTCGGCACAAAAGCGCTGCTGCCGGTAGATCCGCCAACGGTCATTGTAATGGCGGCGCGGGTGCCTTCCAGCGCAATATTTGCGTTACCCTTTCCGTCAGTACCGAATGAATTGCTTTCATGCGCCTTGAAACGAGCCCAGGCTTGTTTGGTGGCGTCATCTTTTTCCAGCGCTACGCGGATCTGAGCGGCAATCGTTTTGCGATCCGGAAGGGCGGCTTTCTGGGCTTCTTTGAGCGCCTTGAGTTCCTCCCCTTGCGTGATCATAGCCTGACGGAGCTCGCCTACTTCTTTGGCGGTAGCTTCCTTGTCGGCCTTGTGGGTGCGCAGTCCTTCGAGGTCAACGCCCTCAAGCGGCTTCATGCGCTCAACAATAGCCCTATCGATTTCCTCTTTTGAGGCAAATCCTCTTTTCTGCAGTTCTTCGGCCAGCTGCGCCCTGATATCGGTCAACAGCTTTTCCCGAACCTGCATTGCATCTTCACCGTCGCTTTTATAAGCGGCAGTTACAAAATCTCTGATAGCCATCCGGCGGCTCTGTATTTTGAGCGCATTACGGGGCTGACCAGAAAACGGAATGAAAGTCCTTTTCATTTTAGAAAATTTTTTGGTCAAGTAATAGTGATACATAGTCCACGGCCCCTGCCGGCTCATCCTGATCGAGTGCTGTTTGCCTTTGCTGCAGCGGCTCTATCTTACTGAGTGACTTATGGCGTGTAAATAATTCGCGTAATTCGAGTTGATGTTTGCGCGGGATAGACTTGATAAACCCTTCTATCTCGTCGTTCAATTCAATCCAGGCATCATCAATATTGCCAGCAGCTCGGAGAGCCATGGTGCCGGTATCTGCGCCGATGGTGACGACACTGCCTTCCCACAATTCCACCTCTTTAAGGACCAGGCTATCGTCATTGGAATCCCATTCAACCTTATCCCATACATAGTCAAATCCGTAAGAGAATTGATTCAGCGTCCCGCTACGTATCTGCTTGATGCAGCGGTCCGCGTTGGGGACATCATCCAATGGAAGCGTTTTAAATCGCAGGCCGTAGTCGTCTTCGATGAGTTCAGCGAATACAGCCAGCGGATCATCTGTCTTATGCTGCCATAAGAAGGTGATCTTATAGTTGCTATTGCTGGCCGGCCCGCGTTCCTGTATAGATTTTGAAAAGGCGCCTTTGATGACCTTTTCTCCGTAGTCGTTGACTGTGCCCCATGAGCATAGGTAGCCGTTGATAATCCGGTTATCCAGGTCCTCCTGAAAAGTGCTGATCAATTTGCCAGATGCAGAAATTGACATTGCCCGATAATTGATCGGGGTAGCTTTGGCCATTGCGGCCTTTATTTTCGGGTGTAAGCTCATGGCTCGATAATTTATACCGGCGCAGCCTGAGATGGGAATGTCCCCGGAGGCGGCGCTGGTGTTTTAAGTTGAAAACTATACATGTCCATTTCGGGTATGCCGGTTACTTTAGGCTTACCCTGCGCAACCAATATGTCGTTGCGCGTCATCAGTCCCAGGTCGAATTGAGCTTGGTAGGCATCGGTCTGCGCCTTTGCCGTCACCGCTTTTGCCTGCTGGCTCTCCTGTAGTACTTCCACATGTGAGAAATCCGTCTTGATATAGAAATTCTCTCCTTCGGGAATAAGGTTTTCACTCAACTGCTCAGTGCGCGCCTCATCATCAGGGATAATAAAATCCTGATACTGGCTTTTCTTGGCCTCATTTAGGTTGGTGAATGTGGTCCCCTGGCCTGATTTATTGTTCATCAGGTAGGTATACATGCCCATGCCGTCGCATATCTCCGCCTGGCTTGCGGTCATGGTCTCAAAAAGCATCAGATCTTTTACCGGAAAGCTCATGGACTGCCAATTCAAGGCGGCATCCGTGATAATGATTTGCCATTCTTCCCCAGTTATCCCGTACCGGCGGAAATCCCGCTGTATAGATTCTTTTTCTGAACCTACTTTCAGCGGCGCATACTGGCCGCTTCCTGGATTATTGCTGAGAATCCCGATAGCACCCTTTTTTGTGATAAGTGTATTAAGCGACTTCTTGCTGGCTACATCGTTGCTGATGGAATATTCCAGCGATTTCACCCGGCTGTCAGGCATAAGTAGATTGCCGTCATTGTCTGTGCCGATAGAGTTATCCAGCACCAAGAAGACCGCGTTCATATCGAGCGTCCTCTTTTGGCCGCCCCAGTTGAGGCAAAACTGCTTGTAGATCTTCTTTTTGTCAATCTGGCCGTACCAATCCCCGGTGAATTCGATATCAAATAACCAGGGCGGGAGGTTCCACATCGAAGAAACCACGCCCGGAAACCCCACCGGCGATACTTTTAGAACAGGGCAATAGCCGAACAGATCCACGTAAATATCATGCTGCGCCTTCCATTGCTTACCCGTCTGCAGCACATTGGGCCGGTCCAGTAGCTTTTGCAGGTCCTTTACGAATTGCCCACGGCCTTCATTATCGTTATTCGCATTGAGGATGGAAAATTTTCCGTTGACGAACATCTGGGCGCGTCGGTTGACGACGGCTTTGAGAGGAGCACAGGCCAAATAGGCTTTGCGATAATCATCTTCGCAGTTCAGGTTAAAATAGAGCGTCTTGCCATTGAATTCAAAGAATGATGATCCCGGCGTCCAATTATTATAGGACCAGGGCGTTGCCATGGTCGGAAAATCATCTCTGCGAGCCGTTAGCGGTATAGAGCTGAGGATGCTCATTTAGCATCCTCCTTCTTTACCGGCGTCTCTGTCTTTATCGGGCGCGCCCAATAGCCGGTTTGCCCTATGCATTTGATCCATGTTATAACCAAGATAATGACCACGGTCACCAAAGAGCCCAAAGAGAACGTGAAGCTCATAAACCGGTCTCCGTGGGTGAAGGGTCGGCCCTCTGCCTCATGTTCTATGCGAAGCATGCGCAAGGAGAGTAAGTAACCGATCATGTAGATCAAGGCGATTATTACCATGGGTATAAATGAAAAAAGCGCCAGCACTACCTTTCGGTAATACTGGCGCTCAACTATTTTTTGGCGCACTAAATTTGTAGTCTACAACGCTGGGGCTCTATTTGAAAACAATCCTTTTGGAGAATGCGTCCGGCATCAAAATATCGCCGTGGAAATCCGGCTGACCGTAACGAACACCAAAAGAATGCAATTGGCCCTCGGGTTTCTTTTCAGCCTCAATCTTGTTGATCACACCGCACTTGCATTTGATCTCAATCTTTCCCGCGCTGATATGACCTTTGGCGATAACCTTTCCACAGCTTACGCAGCAAATAGATTTATCGCCTATGTTCTGATTATGAGGCATCCTGAAAATAAAAATACATTAATTTTCAGCGCACTAAAGAAAATGGCAGGATATTTTTTGAAATGCTAATTATATTAGACATTTAATTATCCATCGAATGAGTGCAGGCGGTGGATTCAATCCCCACGCTTCGCTGATTAAACAAGGTCGCGAGGGGATGACCTGCGTCATGTCAATGCATGGAACGTCAGTCATAGTTTTTCTGTTTTTACGCGAATGGACGAGTTAGATATGTGACATATCGACGTGGGTCTTTGCCATGATTATAGCTTTACATCCAGTTCTAGCCCGGCAAGCGAAAAAAACAAATTTTGCAACTGATGCAGGTTTTCTACACGGGTATCCCAAGACAATACAGTTTCGCCGCTTGTTATATCCATAAGCTCAAATCTGCGATTGTCTTGGATGATCAACAAAGAGTATTCATCCACTCTATTAATCCAACAATGTAATCCTGATTTATCAAACCCACACTTCTCCAGGATCTCAGGCGTGAGGGGGATGGGATCCATTTCCTCATAATCCACAAAGGTAAACCCGAAATGATCCTTGTCGGCGGGATAAGGATTCAACCTGATTACCTTAACATCGCATCCCTTCTGGACAACGGAAAGACATGTGCATAACATCTGTTTTTGGCGTGCGTAGAACATATTGCCGCGTCTGAGCTCATTTGCTTTGATCATGTCGTTTTATTTTATTCTCAAATCTCCACGCTATTATAACGAGCAACGCATACCCGATTAGAAGAGCAGATTCCGAGGCCCACAAATCCCGCGAACCTTATTTTGAATCTGGGCGTGTAGCTTATTTTTTTCTGTCACATCGAGCATGGTGCTTATTTTTCTTTTTGATAGCCATAGTCGGACAAAATCGCCTCAATCTTGCTCAAATGTTTTTCAGGAATGTCGGCGCCTTTTAAATACTTATGCATATTGCCCCTGTCTATATCGCATGATTCAGCTAAAGGAGAAATCAGTATTAACGGATGAGAGTTAATCCATTCAATCAAATTTTTCACTTCGTGACTGCACGGTATATGAGTCTTATTGATAACATCCGCCTCAACATCTTCCCTGCTATAGAAATCAATCAAATATTTCTCGTAGAGAAAAGCGTCTACTTCAAGCAAATTACTTAGGGCAATCCTGACCTCAAAAGATCCATTATTCATTAATACCACATTATGCCAGTCTGCGTTGCGACCACGCTTTGTGAAGCATCTGCGTCCCTTTCCCTTTCCAATATAAAATATTCTACCTGTGTCGGGCCTCACATGAAAATAGACGTAATAGGGACCTTGCATGACGTTATTTTTTTGTTTCGTTCTCCGCCTTCCAGATGGCAAGGTCAATGCCCTTCAGTCCTGGAGGCGGGATTTTTTCTTTCTTCGCGGGCGCTGGAGCCAATTTCTTTTCTTTGTGACCAGCTGGCGCCTTCGCCTGGTAGTTGTCCATCAGATAATTCAAAACCGCCTGCGGCGTATCAAGGCGCTGCTCCTTTTTGATCAACTCCAATTTCTCCAGGTCGAACCGAACACCGATAGGTTTACTCTTTGCCATTTGTAGCTACAAGGTACGAAAGTGTTACCGGATTGTAGCTACATTTAAGCCGCCGTTCTAAAGCTGTCCGTATATATCCCATACCTGGAAGCCGCACAGCAGTGATCATTTCCGTCAATAGGCACATTGGTCATCACCTGCTTTCCCGTGAGCACATCCTCCGCCATCATCCACTTCCAAGTATTGACCTCCTTTTCAAAGTTTACGGAGGTGGCCGTATAAAAACATTCGAACTCTTTTACCTTGGATATACTGGCAATGAGGCTTCCCGGGCCTTTTATAGCGGGATAGACCGGTAGTCCGAGCGTCCGCATCTGGTTGATCATATTCGGGTCCGCCTCACTGTATATCTCCTGATCCTCTTTCCATCCATTTACAATAAGGATTTCCCTCAACCGTTCCGCACTGATCCCAGGCTCATAGCAGCATTCGTGATGATACCGCTTGCGCTGCTGGATGCCGATCTTTACCAGGGCGGTGGGGTCATTAGTATAGCCGTAGTCGATGCCCCAAATAATCCGTGCGATCTGTTCGGGCCATGTCTCTATCCGCTTGAAGTGTCCGAATATTAAGCCTTTTACCTTACCCGTGCGACCCCGGCTATACACCTGGAAAAGCTCGGGATCTCCTATGTTTTCATAGTTTGCGTGTTCCTCCGGAGATAGAAAGGGGTTATGCCGGTGATCCGTGATATATAACTGCACCTGTCCGGCAAACTGCTTTTCCATGGTTCCTAGCGTCAGCAGCTTTTCATGGCACCAAAAAAAAGAGGTGGGATTATAATCGAGAAAAACTTGCTTTTTGGTTTTACGCTGCAGCTGCCAGAAATAGGAATAGGTTCTACTATTCGCTTCATTGATATATAGATAATCCCGCTCTGATCCCCTTGCATCTTGCTCATCCTCAAAGCTGACGAACTCAATAATGCTTCCGTTTTTGAAAGTATAAACCCGCTCAGTTTTGTTGTAACCACCTGATGTAGGAAGATGAGCGGCGATTTCCGGATCATTGATCACGTATCGCTGAAAGGTCCGAAGAGCCCCTACTTTTAGATTAGGAATATCCTCGCCGTCGACTGTTATTATCGCGCCCGGCTCCATGACGGCTTTTACGGCCAGCACTTGGAGAATAGCCACCGTCTTACCCGCATCTCCCCCGCCCTGGCAGACAATGATCCGTTTAATGCAGTGGATAAGTTTGTGGAAAAGTGGTCCGGTCGTCATTTCCTATTCCTCCGATTCTGCTATAGGGGCGCCAGTCCCCTGGACGGTTATATTCAAGGATGGTGCAGGGGGCACGTCATTTCCATCCTTGTCCACTTGCCGGGCCTCCTGCTTATCGGCCAAGCCTAATTTCCGGGCAATGATGTTTTCTTTGTAGACGCCGACGGCTGCCCCTTCGAACTGATCCCGCTCTATGTACACCTTTATCGCGCGTATGATGGTGGTAAATTCTGAATATCTTTTCTCTTTATTCCGCTCGTAATCTCCTAAATCGCTGATTATCATTCGTTCAAAAAGATACTCTTCGAAACCAACCCAAGACAGGGGTCTTTCCAATCTCCGCGTAACCTCATCTGCGTCTTTGCCCACAAAGTCCTGCTTTTCGTAAGGGTTAGCCTTCGCATATGTGCGGTATTGCCGGAAGAGCTTCCATAACTGCTCCGGCGATTCTATATTTTTGGGCCTGCCTACCGGGTTCGGCTTATTGTCGGTGTCCATAACAAAAGTCTAAATATTTTAGCATTACGCTATAAGAACAAATTACAACGAATATTCTGAGTTTCAACAAACCAAGGGTTCTGTTCCTATTCCGAGGGCAAGATCTACGATGGCTTGCGCGGCTGCTGGCGCCTCCCGGTACTTTTCTTCCAGCGGCGTAGCAAGTTCAATAGTCCAACCTTCATCCTGGTTGGCGGGATCAAACTCGGTATTTTCCAGAAATGCCAGGAGGTTGTAAACTTTGAAGTTGTAGGCAATCAGCGGGAGTAGTTTGAGATCGGGGTTTGCTCTTCCTTCCTCCCAGGCGGCGTAGGCTTTTTGCTGGACACCCAGCATGTCGGCTGCTTTCTTTTGGGTCCACCTGAGAGCATTTCTGGCTTTGATTAGGTTCTGGGACAAGACGGGGCGAAGTTCCTTTTTCATCGTGCATTGACTTTTAATGGGTTATTCATTTCTATTTCAGCTGCACCTCGTTCATGATAGCCCGGAGCTTTTCCAGTACCTCATCGAAAGACGTGCAGGTTCCGGTCTCTTGCATGCCGGCAGTTAAACCGGCTCTGAAATCGACCTGAGCATTCCAGCGTCCCTGTCCTCTGAATACCTGGCAGTGGATATTGATGCTGGAGACGTGCTCTGTTTTGAAAGGGTCGCGGATAATAGATAATTCTGCTTTGCCGGGGGTGCCGATGAGCGCCTTTTCGTCCTGCATGAAAGGAAGATTTTAGGCTCACAAGGTACACTTTAGCCGGGTTTTTTACAATCGGCCACCTCTACAAATCCTCCAATTGTTTCTTCTTTCTGGCGATAAGTTCATTGAGGCTCTTTTTGTAAGCCTGCTTGTCGATACAGCATTCAACTACCATTATTTCCTTTAGGTGATTTTCCTTTGGCTCATAGGTTTTATACGCATCAAAAGATGTGGCATGCGCCGATAACGCCTCGATTTCTGATGTCAATTCGTTCGCTCTTGTTAATGCTTCCTTAGTCATAATATTTTGATTTTAAGTGTATATAATAATAAATATCGAAATGGCGATCTTGTTTCACTCATTTCAAAATCCTCTTCCTCCACGCCACGCTGACCGCCTGGGCCATGGTCTTTGCCCGGAGCTTGCCGAGTATCCGGTAACGGACGCTTTCTACGGTCCGTATGGATCTGTGGACCTTGCCGGCTATCTCCTGGTTGGAATATCCCTCCGCGCATAGCTGTAGGACGATGGCTTCCAAAGGGGATAGTGGGCCGCATTTATCAGGGTCAAGGTCTATGCCCTCATTTTTTGATCATCTCCTGGGCGTAGCGCAGCTGGGTTATGATGGCTTCTATGGGGTCGGTCATGGGTGGTTTGATTTAGCTGCCCTATCCTGTATATAGATCAGGCAATTGGCACAAACTTTAA
>Ga0068856_100004045_pt1 | contig 14688 bp, 15 predicted proteins | sample KBSCornC62_FD_66595 | JGI IMG/M metagenome (GOLD analysis project Ga0068856, IMG submission 66595) | Corn rhizosphere microbial communities from Kellogg Biological Station, Michigan, USA - KBS Corn C6-2 | ecosystem: Host-associated > Plants > Roots > Rhizosphere > Soil ...
ACCGCGCATAACGATTGCAAGGGCCAGAACAGCTGCAAGGGCCAGGGCTTCAAGGCGATGACCACCAAGGCTTGCAAGGCCGCCGGCGGCAGCCTGACCGCGCCGAGCAATTGAGCCGCCTGCGCCCGGCCGCGAAGGCGCGGCCGGGCGCATTTCCTCCAGCCGTTCCGGGAAAATCACTATGCCGCCTTCGCCTTTCGCCGGCTTCGGTCTCGGCTTGCGCAAGCCGCATTATGCCGATTTTCTCGGGCCGCGCGTCGCGGTCGATTTCCTTGAGGTGATCTCGGAAAATTTCATGGTCGACGGCGGCCGGCCGCACCATCTGCTGCGCGAAATCCGCGCGCGCTATCCGGTCGCGCTGCACGGCGTATCGATGTCGCTCGGTTCGGCCGAGGGGCTTGATCGGGCCTATCTCGCCCGGCTGCGCGCGCTGGTCGACGAGATCGAGCCCTTGTTCGTATCGGATCATCTGAGCTGGACGCGGATCGGCGGCTTCAGCGCGCACGATCTGCTGCCCTTGCCTTACACGCGCGAGGCGCTCGATATCGTCGTCGCCAACGTGGCGCACGCGCAGGAGGTGCTGGGCCGCGCCATGCTGGTCGAGAATCCCTCGACCTACATCGCGTTCGACGGCAATGAGATGGCCGAATGGGAATTCCTCGACGCGCTCTGTGCCCGTACCGGGTGCGGATTGCTGCTCGATATCAACAATGTGTTCGTGTGCGCGGCCAATCACGGCTTCGACGCGCGCGTCTGGCTGGATCATCTTCCGGCGCAGCATGTCCGCCAGATCCATCTCGCCGGGCATAGCGCAGGCGAGTATCTGCTGATCGATACGCACGACCAGCCGGTCCCTCCGTCCGTGTGGGATCTGTACGCGCACATCCTGCCCCGGCTGGGTCCCGTCGCGACAATGATCGAGCGTGACGATGCGATTCCGCCGCTGCATGACCTGCTTGCCGAACTCGGCACGGCGCGCGCGATCGCGGCGGACGCGGGAAGGCTGGCGGCATGAGCCTGCTCGCGCTGCAACGCGAATTCGGCGCCTGGCTGCGCGACGGCGACGGCGAGGACGGTCCCGCCGCGCCGGGAATGCGCGTCTACCAGAACAATTATCGCGTCTCGCTGTCGGCTTGTCTGGAGGATGCGTTCGCCCACACCCGCGCCTGGATCGGCGAGGAGGCGTTCGCGCGCGCCGTGGTCGAGCATATTTGCCGCGTCCCGCCGAGCAGCTGGACGCTCGACGCCTATCCGCACGATTTCCCGGATACGCTCGCTTTCCTCTATCCGGACGATGTCGAGGTGGCGGAACTGGCCTGGCTCGAGCTTGCGCTGGGGGAAGTCTTCGTCGGGCCGGATGCGGAAACGCTGATCCGGGCGGATGCGGTAAATGTCGATTGGGATAATGCCATATTGCATTTCATCCCCGCGCTCGACCTGCGCGCGGTGCGGAGCAATGCCCACGCCCTCTGGTTGGCGCTCGATGCGGAGCAGATGCCGCCGACGGTGGAGCTTCTCGGCGCGCGGCATGCCTTGCTGGTTTGGCGCCACGATATGATCTCGCGCTTCCGGCTGGTCGACGAACGCGAGGAGCAGGCGCTGGCGCTCGCGCGCTCGGGCCTTTCCTTCGCCGATCTCTGCGCGGCTGCGGTGACCGTCGCGGGCGAGGCCGATGGAATCGCGCTGGCGGGCCGATGGCTGGGCCAGTGGCTGGCTGACGGCCTGCTTACGACAGACACGGGAATAGCAGACGCATTGCCGCAAATTCAAACGAGGTGAACGATATGAAGCGCTACTTCCTGCCCCTCCTGCTTGCGGCGCTGGCTTTTCCCACATTGGCTGCCGACCGCGATCATCCCGCGGTGGTCGAACTCTATCAGAGCCAGGGTTGCTCTTCCTGCCCGCCGGCCGATCTGGCGGTGAACAGCATCGCTGACCGGCCCGACGTGCTCGCGCTGAGCTTCGCCGTAACGTACTGGGACCAACTCGGCTGGAAAGATATTTTCGGCGATCCCGCCTTCACTGCGCGTCAGTGGGATTATGCTCGTGCCGGCGGTCGGCAGAATGTGGCGACACCGCAGGTGATCGTGAACGGGCGTGGCGCGATCGTCGGCAACAATCGCCCGGATATCGATGCGGCGGTCGCGCGCTTTGATCGCGGAGCAAGCGGACCCACGCTGGCCTTTGACGGAAAGGCGGTTCAGGTCAGCGCGGGAAAAGGCCATGCCACGCTCTGGCTGGTACGCTACGATCCGCGCACGATCCCGGTCGCGATCCGCGCGGGCGAGAATGGCGGCCGCACCATACCTCACCGCAATATCGTGCGTCAGCTCGTCCCGATCGGTCGATGGACGGGGCAGCCTTTGCACGTAGCCCTTCCGCCCGCGCGGCCGGGGCTTGCTTCGGCGCTCTTGCTTCAGGCGGGCAAAGGCGGCCCGATCGTGGCCAGCCGAAAGCTCTGAGGGCTCAGGCCGCGGCGCGGCGGAGCCGGTCGTTGATCGCCACGCCCAATCCCTCATCGGGAATAGGCGCGAAAGCGATACGGTGCGTCTCTCCCGCGTCCGCCTGGTGCAGCAATTCGAACAGGCGGGCGGCGGCCTCCACGAGATCGCCGCGCTCGGAAAGCGAAGCGTCGCCCGCAATCCCGCCGAAGCCGATCAGCCATTCGCCGTCCACTTTTTCGGTCGCGTTGAGCCGCACCGGCTTCGAAGGTGCATAATGTTGCGCAAGCTGGCCGGGCGCCTCGATCTTTCCCGACGCACCCGCGCCGACGGGAAATCCTGAGACTTGCGTCAACCGCTCCGCGCTGACCGGGCCGGGACGGAGGATGCGCAACCTGCCGGCATCCACTGCGACGATGGTGGATTCGATCCCGACCGATGTCGGGCCGCCATCGACGATAAGCTCGATGCTGTGCCCGAGCGAACGCAGAACATGTTCGGCGCGCGTCGGGCTGATCGTGCCGCTGGCATTGGCGGATGGCGCGGCGAGCGGTGTGGCGCAAAGCCGCAGCAGGTCGCGCATCGCCGGATGCGTGGGCGAACGCACCGCGACGGTTGGCAGGCCGGCGGTAGCAAGCGCCGCGATCGGCGCGCCTGGTTTCAATGGGGCGACGATCGTGAGCGGTCCCGGCCAGAAGGCGTCGGCGAGCTTGCGCGCGGCATCCGGCAAATCTGCGATCTTTTCCGCGGCGGCGCGGTCGAGCACATGCACGATCAATGGATTGAAGCTGGGCCGGCCCTTGGCGGCATAGATGGCGGCGACCGCATCGCCCCGCGTGGCGTCGGCGGCAAGGCCGTAGACCGTTTCGGTCGGCATCGCGACGGGCTTCCCGTCCGCGATCAGGCGCGCGGCTTCGGCGATGGCATTATCGCCATGGGGAAGGATGCGGGCCTTGGTCACGGCCCGCGCCACTAGCCTTACGCGACGACGCGGTCGAGCAGTTCGGAAGGATCGATGTCGAGCCGGCGGATTCGCGAGGCGATCTCGGGCCATTCCTGGTCAAGGAATTGCGCGCGGGCGGCGGCGCGCAATCGTTGGGCAGCACCACGATCGACGAACATGCCCACGCCACGTCGAACGGTGACCAGACCGTCCTCCTGAAAGCTCTGATAGGCCTTGGCGACGGTGAGCGGATTGGCACCCTGGTCGGCGGCAAAGGCGCGGACGGACGGCAGCGCGTCGCCCTCCTTGATCCGGCCGTCGAGGATCATCGCGACGATCTCGTCACGCAGGCGGAGATATACGGGGCGGTCTGATGTGGCCATGGCGTGATGGTGTCATAACACACCATTGCAGGATTAGGCAAGCGAGACTGTCATAATTTTGTCCGAATACGGACACGCATCGCCGCGCCAGCTCAGGAATTCGGGTTATGATGGTAGAGCCCGAAGCCCATGAGGATCAGGGAAACGACCAGCAGCAGCCATCCGAACCGCGCCGCCTCCCGGTAACGCGGTTTGCCGCTGTAGATACCCAGCCACAGCACCGACAGCACCATCACGATACCGCCCGCGAAGAGCGCGATATCCTTCAACGTCATGCCGGTAACGGCTTGCAGCCACGAAGAAGCATTTTGCGCCCAGGTCGAAACGGTCGCCAGCCACATGTCCATGAAAAATGCCCGCTATCGTATCGGCAGTGCCGCGCCAAGCAGCACGCGGCTCAGCCTTGCCAGACCTTCACCACCGCGTCGCGGTCGGGCCGTGGCCTTTCCTCCAGATCGCGCGTCGGCGAGCCCAGGAAAAGGAAGCCTGCGATCCGCTCGCCATGCGTGCCGAAGGCGTCGCGGACGATATCCGAATAGGCTGCCCAGCCGGTCAGCCAGCCCCCGGCGAGCCCTTCCGCATGCGTCGCGAGCAGCAGGTTCATGCAGGCCGCGCCCGCCGACAATTCCTGCTCCCAGATCGGGATGTGGCTGGCATGGGCGGGCGTGGAAAGCGCCACGATCAAGGCCGGCGCCTGATAGGCGAATTGCCGCACCGCTTCGATCTCGACCTTGCCCGCCTCGGGCCGCTCGGCCCGATAGGCGCGTTCGAGCAAAGCGTGGAAGGCGTCGCGCCGGTCGTGCGGCACCACTACGAAGCGCCACGGTGCGAGCTTGCCATGGTCGGGGGTGCGCGTTGCCGCGGCGAGAATGCGATCGAGCTGTTCTGGCGTCGGCCCGGGCGTGCCCAGATCGCGCGGCTTGCCCGAACGGCGCGTCGCGATCAGCGATGCGGGGGAGGAAAGGTCGTTGAACATGCCGCGCGCCTAGCAGCCACGCGCGCGCAGGGCGAGACCAGCCTTTGCCGCCTCGCCTTTGCTGCGCAACAATCTTCTTCCCACGCGCAATTTCCAGGCTAGTCTGCGCTCCCATGCCGCGCCCACGGGCGCCCACAGAAAGACAAGGTCCGCATGGAGACCCCCACCGACGCTTCACCCGCCCAGCCGGATATCAGCCACGTAAACCCCGTGGCCGAAAAGACCTGGCTCGGCCACCCGCGCCAGCTCGCCCGCCTCTTCTCGATCGAGATGTGGGAGCGGTTCGGCTTCTACGGCATGCGCGCTTTGCTGGTGCTGTATCTCACCAAGCACTTCCTGCTGGCCGATCACGAGGCGAACGGCGTCGTCGGCGGCTATCTCAGCCTGGTCTATCTGACGCCGGTTGTGGGCGGCCTGCTTGCCGACCGGTATCTCGGCTCCAAGCGGTCGGTGAAATTCGGCGCGATCGTGATGGCGGTGGGCTATTTCCTGCTCTGCTTCGGCGGCGACCAGGCCAAGCCTTATGCCACGATCGAAGGCCAGCGTTACGAGGTTACGCAGCCCCAGGCGGCTTCGCCGATGGGCGACAGTGCCAGCCAGTCGGTCACGATCGGCGGCGAGCAACTCGCGCTCCACGGCCTGCCCGACGGCTCGGTGCAATTGCTGGCGGGCGACGGCCATGTCGCGCGCACGGTCGCGGCCAAGGATTTCGTGCCCGGCGCGGTGCGATCGCCGCTCTATACCTCGCTGATGCTGTTCGCGCTCAGCCTGGTCGTGATCGGCAACGGTTTCTTCAAGCCCAACATTTCGACGATCGTCGGCACGCTCTACAAGCCGGGCGACCGGCGGCGCGACGCGGGTTTCACCATCTTCTACGCCGGTATCAATATCGGCTCGATCGGTGGACAGGTGGTCTGCCCCTTCTTCGTCGATCATTTCGGCTGGTGGGCGGGCTTCCTGGTCGTCTCGCTCGGCATGTTGATCAGCTATGTCATGATCCAGTTCGATGGCGGCCGCCTCAACGGTTATGGCGAACCGCCCGAACAGACCGGAAGCGACAAGACGCTGATCGTCTACATCCTCTCGCTGCTGTCGGTCGCGCTGTTCTGGCTGATCTTCCACAACGTCATGACCACGCCCGCGGCCGAGGCCGGGAGCGGCCTCATGGGCTACATCAAGGCGACGCCCTTCCTCGGCAAGGTCCTGTTCCTGGTCTTCCTGGCGGCGGTGGTCGGTATCCCGATCTGGTCCTGGAAGGTCGGCACCCGGGTCGAGGCGCAGATGATGCTCGCCGCGATCATCCTGGTCGTATTCAACGTCACCTTCTGGACGTTGTTCGAGCAGGCCGCCTCGTCGCTCACGCTGTTCGCGGATCGCAACACCACGCTGGAACTGTTCGGCTTCTCGATGTCGGCCGCGCAGACGCAGAATTTCAATCCGATAACGGTCGTCCTGTTCGCGCCGGTGATGAGCTGGCTCTGGATCAGCCTTGCCAGGAAAGGCTGGGAACCGTCGATCCAGGTCAAGTTCGGGATCGCGCTCCTGCTGGTCGGCCTGGGCTTCGTCGTGCTCGCCTGGAGCGGCCCGACTGCCGATGCGGCCTTCCGCGTCTCGCTCTGGTGGCTGGTGCTGACCTATTTCCTCCATTCGATCGCCGAATTGTGCATCTCGCCGGTCGGGCTTTCGATGATCACCAAGCTGTCGATCGCGCGCATCGTCGGCATGATGATGGGCGTCTGGTTCCTGTCGATCTCGGTCGGCGAATATCTCGCCGGCGCCGCCGCGCAGATGGCGTCGGTCAAGACGGTCGGCGGCCAGGTCACCAATCCCGAGCTCAGCCTGCACACCTATCTCGGTACCTTCATGACCGGGGGCGAGCTGACGATCGGCGCGGGTGTGGTGCTGTTGGTGATTTCGCCGTTGCTTAAGAAGCTGATGCACGGCGTGGATTGATCCTGTCGGGCGGCCGTTTCCGCGGCCGCCAGAAAAAAGGGGGAAGAATGTCCCGAAACACTGCGGCGCTTGGCGCCCTGATCCTGCTGGCCGGTTGCGTGGGAAGCGCGCCGCCGCGTTCTGCCAGCGCCTCGGCTCCGTCGGGGGATCGTGTGGTCGAGCCGTGGAAAACCGATCCCTTCCCCTCGACCTACCATGCCTATCCCGGCGTGCCGACCTTGATCGCCAACGTCACCATCTACGATGGCGAGGGCGGACGGATCGACGGCGGATCGGTCCTGCTCGCGGACGGCAAGGTCCAGGCGGTCGGCCGCGACATCCAGGCGCCCGCGGGCGCGATGGTGATCGACGGCACGGGCAAATGGGTCACGCCGGGCGTGATCGACGTGCATAGCCATCTCGGCGACTATCCCTCGCCCGCGGTGAAGGCGCTGTCCGACGGCAACGAGGCGACCTCGCCGACCACGCCCGAAGTCTGGGCCGAACATAGCGTCTGGCCGCAGGATCCGGGCTTCAGCCGCGCGCTCGCCAATGGCGGCGTGACCACGCTCCAGATCCTGCCCGGTTCGGCCAATCTGATGGGCGGCCGCTCGGTGATCGTGAAGAACGTCTATGCGCGCACCACGCAGGGAATGAAATTCCCGGGCGCGCCTTACGGCTTCAAGATGGCGTGCGGCGAGAATCCCAAGCGCGTCTATGGCGACAAGGGCCGCGAGCCGTCGACCCGCATGGGCAATATCGCGGTCGATCGCGAGACGTGGCAGCGCGCGGTCGAATATAAGCGCCGCTGGGACAAATATGAAAAAGAGGGCGGCGATCCGCCGTCACGCGACCTTGGCATGGATACGCTCGCGGGCGTGCTCGATGGCCGGATCCTGGTCCACAACCATTGCTACCGCGCCGACGAGATGGCCAACGTGATCGATATGTCGAAGGAGTTCGGCTATCACGTCACCGCCTTCCATCACGGCGTCGAGGCTTACAAGATCGCCGATCTGCTCAAGGCCAACGATATCTGCGCCGTGGTCTGGGCCGACTGGTTCGGCTTCAAGATGGAAAGCTACGACGCGATCCCGGAAAATCTGGCGATCCTGCAGAAGACCGGCACCTGCGCGATGATCCACTCGGATGACGAGAACGGGATCCAGCGCCTCAACCAGGAAGTTGCCAAGGCGTTGGCCGCCGGGCGGCGCGCCGGCATCGTCATCCCCGACGAGGTCGCCTGGGAATGGCTTTCGATCAATCCGGCCAGGGCCCTCGGCATCGCCGACAAGACCGGCAGTTTGAAGCCCGGCAAGATGGCGGACGTGGTGCTGTGGAACGGCAATCCGCTGAGCGTCTATACCCGCCCTGACAAGGTCTGGATCGACGGCGCCCTGATGTACGACGCGCATGACCCGAAACGACGGCCGGTTTCCGATTTCGAGCTCGGCCAACCCGGCGAAGGAGACGTGAAATGAGGGCGCGCAAGATCCTGGCTATCGCTACCCTCCTCGCCGCCCCCGCATTCGCCGACACGATCGCGGTCACCGGCGGCACCGTCGCGATCGGCGACGGATCGCAACCCATCCCCAACGGCACGGTCGTGTTCCGCGACGGGCGCGTGGTCGCCGCCGGCGCCAACGTCGCGGTCCCTGCCGGGGCGCGCGTGATCGACGCGCATGGCAAATGGGTCGTCGCCGGCATCGTCGCGGGCTTCACCAGCGAGGGGATCGTCGACGGCGAAGGCATAGAGGAAACCTATGACGGCGCCGCCGGCAAGTCGGTGTTCAACGCCGCGATCGACGTCTCGACCGCGATCAATCCGACCAATCAGTCGATCGCGGTCGACCGCAGCTGGGGCGTGACCCGCGCGGTGGTCTCGCCCGAGGCGAACAACAGCGTGTTCGCGGGGCAAGGCGCGATGATCGACACGGGCGCGGACGACACGCCCGTCACCAAGGCGCGCGCTTTCCAATATGCCGAGCTGGGCGAGGACGGCGCGAGCCATATCGGTAGCCGCCCTGCATCCTACGTCATGCTGCACGACGCGCTCGCCGCCGCGAAATCGGCCGCGCACCAGGGTGGCGATACCAAGAATGCGCTGGTCACGCGCGCCGACGCGGCCGCCTTGCTGCCGGTGGTCCAGGGACGGATGCCGCTCGTCGTCCATGTCGAGCGCGCGAGCGACATCCTTCAGGTGCTTTCGCTGCGGCAGACCTATCCCGATCTCAAGCTCGTCCTGCTCGGCGCGGCCGAAGGATGGATGGTGGCGCCCAAGATCGCCGCTGCGCATGTGCCGGTGATTGCGGGTGCGCTCGCCGATCTGCCCGAGGCGTTCGAGCGTACCGCCGCGACCGAATCTAATGTCGGTCGGATGGAGAAAGCGGGCGTGACGGTTGCCATCTCCTCCGTCGACGTCTCGACGATGGGCGGCCAGCGCAACCTCAGGCAATATGCCGGAAACCTGGTCGGCATTTCCCGCGTGCCGGGCATGACCGGGCTCGACTGGGGCGCGGCCTTCGCGACGATCTCGTCAGGGCCGGCGGCGGTGTTCGGGCTCGACAACGAGATCGGCTCGCTCCGTCCCGGCCGCCGCGCGGACGTGGTGATCTGGGACGGCGATCCGCTCGAATTGTCCTCGGTCCCGGTCGCGGTCTGGATCGATGGCGTTGCCCAGCCGATGACCAGCCGACAGACGCGCCTGCGCGACCGTTATCTCAATCCGCAGGAAGGCGTGCTGCCCAAGGCCTACGAACGGTAAACGGGATGCACCGACCCCTGTTGCTGGCTTTGGTGCTGATCGGAGCCGCGGCTTCGGCTGCGCCCTACCAGCCGCCGGTCGAAGCCGCGCCCAAGGCGCGGCCCAACGCCTGGATCGTCAGGAAGAAGGGCGAGGGGCTGTGGTGCGCGTTCGCCAGCCTCAAGACGGTGCGGGCGGCGCTCGATTCGGGCGACTATGAGGCTGAAAACCGCACGGTCGTCTGGCTCGATCACGGTCGGCTGACCGCGATCATGGTGTCGAACGACAGCGACGATGCGATTGCCGACGATGTCTATCATTTCGACGCGCACCAGAAGATCGCGCGCATGGTCCGCACCGGCCATTATATAGGGGATCCGATGTTCAGCGTGACCTTCGCCCCCGATTGGACGGGGCGGCTGGAGATGACAGCTGCATCGCGTGAGGTCGTGCGGCTGATGGAGCAGGCCGAATATGATCCCTACATCACCGACTGGCCCAAGTTCGCCAGCTTCGACCGCATGCCGTTTCGCGGCCTGATCCAGCTCAAGCCTGTTGCTGCAGTCAAAACGGGATGCGCTCCGGCCGCGCCTTGAGCGCCCATTCATCGCCCCGCAAGCCGACTCGGCGTAGAAGCCTTCCTGCGGACCGGGCCCCTCTGGCGGCGGCTTCCTGAAGCCCCGTGATGTCGGACCGCATCGAGCGCGCTCGGTGCAGGTTCGGACGACCCCCAAGGTCCTCTCCCACCAGAACCGAGAGCCTCGATCGAAGCCACTTCGATTGGAGGAATGACATGAACGCCCTTATCGAGCGCCTGATCGCGACCCACCGGATGCTCAACCGTGAGATCCGGCGCGAGCTCAGCCGTCGCTTGCCCGATCAGCTCCGCCTGACGCGGCTCAAGAAGCAGAGGCTGGCGGTCAAGGATCAGCTGTTCCGGCATGTGCCGGAGGCTGCCGAGCTGCGCCGCCTGGCGCGCAAATTGTTCAGGCGTTTCCGGCCCGATCCGCGCCGGCTTGCGCGGGCAGGAGCTTGAGACATGGACAATATCTGGCAAACCCGGCCGCCGGTTGCGGCCGAGATCGTTCATTATGACGCCGGGCTAAGGCGCCATATGGCGGGTATCTACCGCATCATGGCGCAAGGGCTGATCGTCACAGGCGCGATCGCGTTCGGCGTCGCCCATACGCCCGCGCTCGCGGCGGCCATCTTCGGCACGCCGCTCAAGTGGGTGGCGATATTCGCTCCGCTCGCCTTCGTGATGATCTTCTCGTTCCGGATCGAACGCATGACCGCCAACGGCGCGCGGATCGCCTTTTACGGCTTCTCCGCGCTGATGGGCGTGTCGCTCGCCAGCCTGTTCCTCGTCTTTACCGGGATCAGTATCGCCCAGACCTTCCTGGTTGCGGCCACGATGTTCGCCGCCATCAGCCTGTGGGGCTACACCACCAACCGCGACATCGGCTCGTGGGGCAGCTTTCTGATGATGGGCGTGATCGGGGTGGTCGTAGCTTCGATCGTCAACATCTTCCTCGGCTCGACCATGCTGCATCTGATCGTGTCGCTGGTGGGCGTGGCGGTGTTCGTCGGGCTGACGGCGTGGGACACGCAGCGCGCGAAGTCCGAATATCTGGCCTTCGCGGGTACGGAAGCCGCCGGGAAGCTTCAGGTGATGAGCGCGCTTGGCCTCTATCTGAACCTGGTCAACCTGGTTCAGCTGTTGCTGACCTTCACCGGCCAGCAGCGCGATTGAACGGATGGGCGCCGGCGGGTTCCGCCGGCGCCCCTCTTTCAAAGCGGCCACGGCTCGACCTGCCATTTCCTCGCGTCGCCGGTCCGGTCGCCACCCTTTGCCTCCCACGTCCGTTCCGCTGTAAGAGCGCCGCTCAAGCGAAAGACGGGTATCCATGGCACGCAAATATTTCGGCACCGACGGCATACGCGGCCGCACCAACGAAGGCGCGATGACCGCGGAGATCGCGATGAAGGTCGGCCAGGCGGCGGGCGCGCATTTCGTGCGTGGCAGCCATCGCCACCGCGTGCTGATTGGCAAGGATACGCGCCTTTCGGGCTATATGATGGAAAGCGCGCTGACCGCGGGCTTCACCAGCGTGGGCATGGACGTGGTGTTGGTTGGGCCGATGCCGACGCCGGCGGTGGCGATGCTGACCAAATCGATGCGCGCCGATCTCGGCGTAATGATCTCGGCGAGCCACAATCCCTATGTCGACAATGGCATCAAATTGTTCGGGCCCGACGGCTACAAGCTTTCGGACGAAACCGAGGCCAAGATCGAGAAAGCGATCGACGGCAAGGTCGCGCTTGCCCCGGCCGAGCAGATCGGCCGCGCGCGCCGTGTCGACGATGCGCAGGGCCGCTATATCTCGATCGCCAAGTCGACCTTTCCCGATCATCTCCGCCTCGACAAGCTGCGCATCGTGATCGATTGCGCCAACGGCGCCGCCTACAAGGTCGCGCCCGATTCCCTGTGGGAATTGGGGGCCGAGCTGATCCAGATCGGCGTCACCCCCAATGGCACCAACGTCAACGACAAGGTCGGCTCGACCGCGCCCGCGGCGCTCCAGGCCAAGGTGGTCGAGACGCGCGCCGATATCGGTATCGCATTGGACGGCGATGCCGACCGGCTGATCGTGGTCGACGACAAGGGCCAGATCGTCGACGGCGACCAGCTGATGGCGCTGATCGCGGTCAACGCCGCCAAGACGCACACGTTGAAGGGCGACGGCATCGTCGCGACGATCATGTCCAATCTTGGTCTCGAACGCTTCCTTTGGGGGCAGGGGATCGCGCTCCACCGCACGCCTGTGGGCGACCGCTATGTGGTCGAGGCGATGCGCGCGGGCGGCTATAATGTTGGCGGCGAGCAATCGGGCCATATCGTGCTGTCCGACTATGCCACCACCGGCGATGGGCTGATCGCCGCGCTGCAGGTGCTTGCCGCGCTGGTCGAAAGCGGCAAGCCCGCGCACGAGCTGCTCAAATTGTTCGACCCGCTGCCCCAGCTCCTCAAGAATGTCCGCTTCACGGGCGGCCAGCCGCTTGAGGACGACAAGGTCAAGCAGGTCATCGCCCAGGCCGAAAAAGAGCTGGACGGCAAGGGCCGCCTGGTCATCCGCAAATCGGGCACCGAGCCTTTGATCCGCGTGATGGCGGAAGGCGAGGACGAGGCGCAGGTCAACGACGTGGTCGACCGCATCTGCGACGCGGTGCGCAAGGCGGCGTGACGATCGCGCGCATACTCTCGATCGCCGGATCGGATTCCGGCGGCGGCGCGGGCATCCAAGCCGACATCAAGACGATCACCATGCTCGGCGGCCATGCCATGACCGCCATCACTGCGGTTACCGCGCAGAATACGCTGGGCGTGACTGAAATCATGCCCGTGCCGACCGCGATGGTGCTGGCGCAGATCGAGGCGGTGATTAGCGATATCGGCGTCGATGCGATCAAAGTCGGAATGATCGCGTCCGCTGAGACCGCATACGCTGTGGCGGATGCTTTGGCCGGTCTGCCGGCGGTCGTATTCGATCCGGTGATGGCCGCGACATCGGGCGCGGCGCTCGCGGATGACGCAACCATCGCGGCCTTCGCCCGCCTGATGCAGGTCGCGGCTGTGGTGACGCCCAATGCGCCCGAATTGGCGACCCTGTCCGGCCATCCTGTCGCGGACGAGACGGGCATGGAACATGCGGCATGTGCCTTGGCCCGGCGCCACGACGTGGCGGTGCTGGCCAAGGGCGGGCATCTGTCCGGCGATCCGCTCGTCGATCTGCTGATCTTGCCTGACGGCGCCGTCCACCGCTGGACCGGTGACAGGATCGACACACGCCACAGCCACGGCACGGGTTGTACCTTGTCGAGCGCGATTGCGGTCGGTCTGGCCCAGGGACGTTCGCTTTCCCAGGCGATCGAGACCGCCCGCCTTTATGTCAGGGCGACGCTCGAGGCCGCGCCGGAATTGGGCGCGGGCCATGGCCCGATGGGGCATGGCCTCGGCCGGGCGCATTTCGCCGCCTGAAGTGATGGCGATAACGGCTGGCGTCAGGCCGCGCCTGCTGGCAAGGCTGCGCCGGAATCGGGAGGAAAATGCTCATGTATCGCAAGGCCGGACGCGCGCTGATTGCAACATTTTGCCTGGCGGCAAGCTCCACCCTTTCTGCCGCGCCATGGGTGCGCACATGGGAGGCGCCGCCGGTGGAGGTGCAGAATCCCTGGCCCGGCCATCCGGTTGTCCCCATGTCCGACGTGACCTTCCGCACGGCCGCGCGGATCAGCGCAGGCGGCACCAGCCTGCGTCTGCGCCTCTCCAACGAGCTGACCGATTTTGCGCTTGCGATTGGTTCGGTTCATGTCGCGCTCGCGGCTCCGGACGGCACGCTGGTGCCGGGGACCGATCGGGTCGTAACCTTCGACGGCGCGCGTTCGCCCAAGATTCCGCCCTTCGCGCCCTTGGCGAGCGATCCGGTCACGCTGGCCGTGCCGCCGCTTTCCAAGCTGGTGGTCAGCATCTACGTCCCGGGCGAAGCCACGCTCGTCACGCTGCACGGACTTGGGGTGGAGACCACCCAGATCGTCCCCGGAGACCAGACATCCGGTGGAACGCTTTCGGGTGGCCGCACCACGACCCAGCGCTTCATCTTGAGCGGGATCGACGTTTCGGGCGGCCCCGCATCGGGCACGATCGTCACGCTCGGCGATTCCATCACCGATGGCGCGCTCTCCAGTGACAATCAGGATCACCGCTGGCCGGACGCCCTGGCAGAACGGCTCAAGCGCGCCGGCATCCGCTTCGCGGTCGCCAATGCCGGCATATCGGGCAACCGGCTGCTGCTTACCGGTGCCGGGCCGGCCGCGCTTGCGCGGCTCGATCGCGACGTACTGTCGGTGCCGGGCGTGCGCTACGTCGTGGTGCTGGAAGGGGTCAACGATATCGGCGCGGCCAAGAATGGGCATATAGCGCCCCCTCGGCCCGAAGAACTCATCGCCGCTTATCGCCAGATCATCGACCGCGCGCACGATCATGGGGTCAAGGTCTTCGGCGCGACCATCCTTCCTTACAAGGGCGCCGGCTATTGGTCGGAAGAAGGAGAGGCGGTTCGCCAGGCGGTCAACGCATGGGTACGGGCGCCCGGGCATTTCGACGGTGTGATCGACTTCGATCGTGCGGTGGCGGACAAGGCCGATCCGCTGACGATCGCCGCCGCTTACGATAGCGGCGACCATCTCCATCCGAAGGATGCGGGCTATAA
>Ga0068856_100004051_pt1 | contig 14664 bp, 9 predicted proteins | sample KBSCornC62_FD_66595 | JGI IMG/M metagenome (GOLD analysis project Ga0068856, IMG submission 66595) | Corn rhizosphere microbial communities from Kellogg Biological Station, Michigan, USA - KBS Corn C6-2 | ecosystem: Host-associated > Plants > Roots > Rhizosphere > Soil ...
AAAGCGCAACGAGGAGAGCCACAACCATCGCGCCAAGAACTTTTTGAATTTTCATAGATCGTCATTCTCCTTCAAATCAAGACTAACGTTAATAGATCTGCGTAGGTTGGGCCAACGTCCTGTTCAGGACACTCTAATCACGCTAATACTGAATAAAAGTTCCCAATTGGTCAGATCTTTGCCACAAAGACACGAAAGCACTAAGACACGAAGGATCCTTAACGAAAATCAGCTCTTTGTGGCTTTGTGTCTTCGTGCCTTTGTGGTTGAAATGATTCGGATTCAGCTTGCCTCGATCGGTACACGCAATTGAAAAAGCGCACCAGATCCGTTTCGCGTCGAAGCCAGTGACGCGGAGCCGCCCACCTCCTGCACACGCTTCCGCACAATCGCCAGGCCTAATCCCGTCCCGCGTTGACGTGTTGTAAAGAACGGCTCCCAGATTTGCTCGCGTAATTCCGCGGCAATGCCTGGACCCGTGTCCTGCACACTAATCAACACTTGCGTGCCCTCAACCCTTGCGGAAACGTAAACCCTGCCACCATTTTCCGTGGCCTGCAGTGCGTTCAGAAGTAGATTCGACAATGCGTCTCTCAACACCGAAACAGACTTACCTGAGAGCGGTGCGTCGGTCGTCACAGTATATTCAAGTTCGATTCCTTCTTCGCGTGCATTTGCCTGAAAGAGGTGAACAACGGAACGTAGCAGCTCACTCGTATTCAATGGTTGCTCAACGGGCGTTTCTCTGCGGGCGAAACTTAAGAGTTGGGTAACACTCTGACTCAAACGATCCGTCTCACCAACAATCAGGCTCAAGTCCCGGGAATACTCCTGATTCAAATTCTCATCTTCACGCATGACCTGCGCGATCGACTTGATTGCAGAAAGAGGATTCTTGATTTCGTGCGCAACTGTTGCGGCCATCCGTCCGAGCGAAGCCAAACGTTCGCGTTCCGCCAATTCCCTTTCAAGGCGCACGTTCTCTTCCATCAAGCGCGAGTCGTCTATGGCAATTGCAACCTGATCAGCCAGTGTGGCGATTACTGAACGAACGTCAGGAGTCAAACTTCCACCTACGGCATCGATGGCGAGCAAGCCCGCCACTTGCTCCTCTCTCCTCATTGGATATGCGAGCTTGAATCCATGTTCAGAAAGCAACGGCTGATCTTCAATTGGAATCCAGCCACCAGCGCGAGACCTTTCGAGGACCTGTTCCACCCACGGTTCACTGTTTTGATCACCAGTAACGAATATCTTGAGTCGTCTTAAAGCAAGAACCTCAGTTGTTCTCTCTTCAACAAAATGCAATAGGTCCATAAGATCCTTGTACTGGCCAGCATATGAACCGATACGCGACACGATCTGCTTGTAGAGCGCGGTTTCACGTTCGAAAAGCTTTTGGAAACGCCGAGCCAGCCAGCCGCGAAACGGCGCCGCAAAAAGAGCGAGCGCGAGAATCAGAAGTGCCTCTATTAACCCGGGCTTCACGCCGTAACGCTGCGTTGCCCAATCGCCTATCGTGCGAATGCCGAAGACATAAACCGTCAGGACCACAGTTGCGAACGTAACGACAACCAAACTCTCCTCGATGATGATCTCGAGATAGCGGTAGCGATAGATGTAATAAGCAAGCAGGGCCGAAGGAAGAAGTGAGCCAAGATTCGCGATTGTCTTCAGGTAAAGACCTGCAACAGTTCCTTCACCGACTCCAGCAGCCAGCGCGGCAAAGATTACGACGCCCACACCAATGAAGGACGCGGCGAGCGTTCGCATGATTATCTGTTCGCTACGGCTGGAAGTCTTACGAGCAATTAACAATTCCGTGACTGCGATAAGCCCCAGCACGTAAGCGATCCAGAAGGCGAACGGAATCACGAAGAATTTCAGCTTCACGAACATCGGCGCGTACGTTCCTGTCCATAGTCGAGGAATAGCAACGGCGAGAAAGATCGTCGGCAGGTACGAAAGGTAGACGCGAATCCGTTCGCTCTTTGTCAATGGTCGCGAATAGGCGTTTGCCCAAAGATGTAAATGAACGTGCAGAAGAAATGAGTAGGCGAAGGTGATACTGACAACGGCTACGGTGTCCGCGATGCGCAGTAATGTGGTCCAGCGATCAAAACCAAAACCGAATAGCCCGTGGAGTGTGATGACGAGATTGCTCGTATGCCAACCAGCCATTGTCAGCGCGAGGAGCGCCAGCATTCGTTCGAGCGACGTTAGCTTGGCGCGGTGCGACACCAGCTGGATAGCCATCCAGGTGGGTAGCAGAGCGCCGATGCTGTAGCCAACGATTTGAAGGATTTGAAGTGGATCGAGAGGGGACATGGGAAGTGGTCTTGGGTTTTTGGCCTTTGGTCCTTGAAGCGCTGATTATGAAGGCGCTCCGACAAAGGGACAAAGGCCGAAGACCAAAAACCAAAGACCAATCGAATTAATTTGCCGCGGTATTGCGCGGCAGCGGCGATGTGAATGTGATCTCAACGCGGCGGTTCTTAGCTCGATTGGCCAATGTGGTATTCGGCGCCACGGGATTTGTCCCGCCCATTCCATTCGCCTGGATCTTTGTCGGATCAACGCCGGCGGTTTGAAAACGGTCGGACAAAATACGCGCGCGCTGTTGAGTCAACTGCTGAAGAGTGACTTCATCACCTTTATTGTCCGTATAGGCTTCGATGAGGATTTGATAGTCGGGATTGTTCGCCAATAGTGCGGCGAGAGGCTCCAGCTTTGCCGACGCCGAAGCTGATAAAGTCGCCGCGCGAGCGCTTGCCCAAATCGATTCCGCCAGGATCAAACGAAAGCCGCTGTTGGTCTCCTTTAAAGTTCCAAACTTTGCGAGCGACTCCTTCAAAGCTGCTTCCGCGTTCTTCTGTTCCAACAAACGTCGCTCGGCGTCGGCGCGTGCAGTTTCCGCCTGCTTCTCGCCTTCGAGCCGCGCCAGTTTGATCTTTGCTGCGTCGCTGTCAGATCTAAGCTGCTGCAATTCATCGCGCAGCTGCGCAACTTCAACGCGCTTCTCTCTCAGCTGATCATTTGCATTTCCGAGATCGCGTTCAGCCATTTCGCGGGCGCGTTGCTCCTTCTCCAGGGCCGCCGTTAGATTATTAACTTGACGCTGTAATTCATCAGCGGTCTTCTCGGCGGTTCTGACTGCCTCGTCACGTCGTCGAATCTCTTCACGATTAACTCGCGCAGCGTGGCGGGCAATCGCAACCTCTTCTGCGTGCTGACCGGAGGATGTTGCTTTCCGCGCAAGAATATCGACCTCAGTGGTGGGTTGATTCAATCGCCAGGCTTTCTCGGCAGCTTGTAGATCGTCTTCGGCGGTTTGCAATTCATCGGCAGCGTCTTGCGATGCGCCTGCGTACTTCGCGAGATTTAGAGCTTGTCGCGCTCCAAGCAATGAAACAGGAGTTTGCTTGTAGTCAGCATCTGCAATTTCCGGAACGCGGGCATTGCGAAAGTAGTCACTTGAGTTTCCGATATAGCGGACGTCGGCTGTTTCTATCTGCGCACCGGAAACGCGCTGAGGCGGGAGATTCTCCATCACCACCATGCGACTGGGAACTTTCATCAGGAAGTGAGGCTCAGCAGTTACGATCATCGCAAAAGTCTGGAGAGGCGTAGTGACGTCAATCTTTGAATTCACAAAAGAGCTGCCACTGCGTTTAATCTCGCCGAGGTTATCGACGTGACCGTCAGGAGAGATAGCCCAAAGAAGATATGTGGTGTAGATCCCGCCCAACTCAGAAGCTCTCGGCAAATCATCGATGCTCAGTTCGACGCGTGTGCCGCGGCGCCCAGCCCGCTTGACCTTCGCCTCGCCCTTAAGACGTGGAAGCAAAGTCGTTCCCCTGAATTTCACAACTACCGTCTCGTCGAGTGGATATGTAACGGCGATTGTCTTCCGCTCCAGGTCACTCTGAGCGAACACGACGGCGGCGCTAACAAAAAAAAGAACCAAGGCGACCAGGCTTCGGCTAGTGCTTCCTAAAGTCATGGCTAACTACTCCCTGTTTTCAACTCAAGTGGTTTACGGAGAGCGGGCGAACAGAACCTATATTGCTCTTGATGCCGCAAACGACCGCATTGTTGCCGAATGGTAGGGCGAGGTCAACCCCGGTCTTTGGCCTTTGGCCTTTGAGCTTTGCCCTTCGAAGGTTGGGAGATCATGAAATCAAGACCGAAGGCCAAAGGCCAAAGACCAAAGGCCAAAAGCCAACGGCTTATTTCCCCGCCTCATATTTAGTTTTCCGATAAGCGAGCAGGTGGATGAAGAGAAGTGAGACGCCACCCAGAACGAGCATGTGGATCCATCCTCTTTTGTGAAGAAGGAAATAAAGAATGGCCCATGCGATCAAAAGACCACTGCCGACTTTCCAAATCATTTGTTAGGCTCAGGGAGACTCGTTAAGTTTGTATCCGACGCCGCGGACGGTGAGTACGTATCTGGGATTCTTTGGATCGGTTTCAAGCTTCTTCCTAAGTCGATTTATATGGGGATCGATATTGCGTTGATAACCTTCGTAGTCTGTGCTCCACACGCGATCAAGCAAAGCATTTCTCGACCATGCTCGGCCAGGTTCAGAAGCGAGAAGTTCAAGGATCTGAAACTCCAGCGGTGTAAGATCGATCCTCGCGCCGTCTCTTAACACTTCGTGTCGCCGTTTATCGATGACCAGATCCCCCACCTCGATGCGCTCACCGTCTGTCGGTTCGATGACGGTTGTTCCACCACGTCGCAACAACGCTTCGACTCGATACTCGAGCTCGCGGGGACTGAACGGCTTCGCGAGATAATCGTCGGCGCCGGCCTCAAAGCCCGCCACCTTGTCTGCGAGTGCATCGAGTGCGGTCAAAAATAAGGTGGGCGTTTGGATCCCGCGATCACGAACGCGTTTGAGAAGATCAAATCCAGACATCCCCGGCATAGAAACGTCGAAAATGAAACAGTCAAACTTACCAGCTAATGCTGCATCGAGTGCGGCGTGGCCACTTTCGCGTTCGTCAACGTGAAAACCAAGGCGACGAAAATATTCCGCCAGGAGCAGACGCATATCCGTATCGTCGTCTGCTATTAGTAGACGCTTACCGGCGTACTTGCTGTTCACTTGTGCTTGCTGTCCCAAGTTTTTTGATCCAGTCGGGGACGGATCCGGAGTTTCTTACTAGATCGTGTCAAAAGTATAACTTAGTTTGTTGAAGACGCCTCACAATAGCAACTCGATAAAACGCACAAGCAAATAAAGGTAGGGCAAAATCAGACAGCCTTGACGCAAAAAGGCGGGGGTAAGTATAGTCTGCTTTTAGAGCTTTGGTCCGTCTTCTACCTTCCTTATAGCAAGTGATGCAAGAGTTTAGCAACCTGAGATGCGTGATCTTCGCCGACTGTTAAAGTATTTAACTCCTCATTGGCCAGTCTTCTTACTAGCAACAGTAGCAATGGTTGTTGTGGGGCTGCTTGAAAGTGCAACCGGCGCCTTAATAGTTCCGATCTTCGATCAGGCTTTGCAGGGAGCCGGGCACCGCACCTCTACTCTGTTCGGGCTTCAGCATCTGATCCCTGAGGCTCCGTTTGGCGCCTGGCGGATGATCTCTATTTTGCTAATCGTTTTTACGTTAGCGAAAGGGATTGCTGAATATCTTTCAACCTACCTGATGGCTCGAATTGGTCAGGCTGCGGTATTGAGACTGCGGCAGGATCTCTACGGGCATCTTCTATCTCAATCAGCCACATTCTTCGAGCGCCACCGAACGAACTATCTTGTTTCGAGACTGGTCTCGAGTGCCGCTGCGATCGAAATTGCTGTAACAAGCACAATCAGGGACATGCTTCGGGAGAGCTTCACACTGATCGCATTCTTGGCTGCCGCTTTTTATTACAGCTGGCGCTTGACTCTTGGCTCACTTGCGATTGCTCCAATCATCGCCGTGCTCACTGCCAAATTCGGCAAAGCGTTGCGAAACCTGGCACGCGAAAGTTTTGAAGGAAGCAAGAAACTGACTGACACAGCGCAGGAGGCGCTAGCCAACCAGGGCATTGTAAAAGCGTATCGTGCAGAACAACGAGAGAAGGTTCGTTTCGCTGAAGTAGCGAAGACTATCGTAAGGGCCAATCTTCGTAGTGCCAGCATCGCCGGTATTGCACCTCCCACTATCGAGATGATCGGGATTCTGTTCGTTGTCTTGCTGCTTTTCTTTAGTCAAAACGAGATCATTGCCGGGCGCATGACCACCGCTCAGTTCGTGACGTTTCTGTTCTTTCTATTTCGTAGCTACGATCCCATGCGAAAACTCTCACGTCTGCAGAACAGTTTGGAACAAGCACTTGCTGCAGCACATCACGTTTGGGAGGTCATGGACGAAGACATGGCTATTCCTGAAAGGAAGGATGCTAAAGAGTTACGACCGCTCACCAGTGAGATCGAACTGCGAGACGTCTCGTTTGGATATGCAAACGAGAGCCGCTCAGTGCTGAAGGAGGTGAGCCTCAAAATCAAAACGGGAACGATGGTGGCTCTCGTTGGTGAGTCTGGTGGTGGTAAATCAACTCTAACCAAACTTCTGCCACGTTTTCATGATCCGACATCCGGATCAGTTCTGTGGGATGGCGTTGACCTGAAAGATGCGAAACTCTCGAGCTTGCGTCATCACATTGCGCTAGTCACTCAGGAAACCGTGCTGTTCAATGATACTGTTCGTCATAACATCGCTTACGGTAAGCCCGAAGCAACAGACGCTGAGATTCAGAACGCCGCGACAGTTGCTTTCGCGCATGATTTTATTCAGGAAATGCCTAATGGCTACGAAACGATCGTTGGCGAGCGCGGCATTTTTCTTTCAGGGGGACAACGTCAGCGCCTTGCGATTGCGCGTGCAATTCTGGTAAATGCTCCCGTGCTGGTTCTGGATGAGGCGACCTCAGCCCTCGACGCAGAGTCCGAGCGACTGGTACAACAGGCTATTGCTAATCTTGTTCGTAATCGTACGACCATTGTCATCGCGCATCGACTTTCAACGGTGCGCCGTGCGGACGTCATCGTCGTGATGGAAGGCGGCAGGATTATAGAAATGGGAACACATTCTGAATTGCTGGCACGAAACGGACAGTATCGACGTCTATACGAATTGCAATTTGCGGATGAGGAAGAGGAATTGGCTGGAATCTCATAACTGCGTTTGGCCTTTGGCCTTTGGTCTTTGGCCTTTGAACGTAACCAAAACCTAAAACCAAAGACCTAAGACCAATTGTTTATGAAATCAATGACTGGATACGGTAAGGGAACGATAAATGGAGACGACTTCTCCGTCTCTGTTGATCTAAAAACCGTCAACAACAGATTTCTCGATATTCACTTGCGGGTTGGTACGGAACTGACCTCGCTCGAGCCTTCGATTAAACGTCGCATTAGCTCGCGGTTGTCGCGCGGCCGTGTAGACGCGACTGTTAGTTTGGAACGGACCGCTCAGGTTGCATACGAATTAAATCGACCACTTATTGCGGGCTACGTCAACGCGCTTAAACAGATGCAGCAGGATTTTTCGATTGGCGGTGAGTTGGATATCAACGTGCTGGCGCGAATTCCAGGTGCGCTTCAACCGGCCCGCGATGGTATCGATGAGCGAATGATCTCAGCTATCGATGAAGCGGTTGATCTGGCTCTTAATGAGCTCGAGAAGATGCGCCAGCAGGAGGGCGAAGCTCTTCGCAACGAGTTGCAAGAGCGATTGCGCAAAATCGAAGCACTCGTACCAACGATCGAGAATGCCGCAGCGGGTTTGGCAGATGCCTATCGGCTTCGATTACAGAAGCGAATTACCGAACTGCTGAACCGCGGCGGGCAGGTCGTTGAAATCGATCCCGCTCGGCTCGCACAGGAAGTGGCTTACCTTGCGGATCGGTCCGACGTGAGTGAAGAAATGGTACGCCTTCGAAGTCATTTAGCGCAGTTTCAGGAAGCATTGGATGCACCAGGCGAAACAGGCAAGATGCTTGACTTCCTATTGCAGGAACTTAACCGGGAAGCAAACACCACGCTTTCAAAATCAACCGATCTGGCAATTAAAGAGGCAGGTTTAGCCATCAAAGCAGAAGTAGAGAAACTTCGCGAACAAGTTCAGAATGTCGAGTAAAGTGCAGGACGTATCCTCCGAATGTCAGCAGGCGACATCCTCACCGCATGGCATTCTGTATGTTGTCAGCTCACCATCGGGTGGCGGCAAGGGCACTCTGATCCGGCGCGTGCTGGATGTTGTGCCGGATCTTAGTTATTCTGTGTCGTACACGACTCGCGCGCCGCGTAACGGAGAAGTTGATGGCCGCGAGTATTTTTTTGTAGACCGCGAACGATTCGGAGAAATGATTGCGTCCGACGAGTTTCTGGAATGGGCCAACGTTCACGGTCACCTTTATGGAACTGCTCGGCAGCAGGTTAAGGACGAAATCGAAAGAGGCAAGGATATCGTCCTCGAGGTAGATGTTCAGGGCGCTGCCAGCGTAAAACGATTGGGCCTGGACTCGGTGAGTGTCTTCATTCTGCCGCCGTCACTCGAAACTCTGCGAGAACGACTACTAACGCGCGGAACGGACAGTGCTGAAGAGTTAAGAGTAAGATTAGCAAACGCGCCGGCGGAACTTAGGCAGTACACGAACTTCGATTACGTTATCTTCAACGATCGTGTCGACCGTGCATCGTCCCAACTCGCTGCAATTGTCTCGGCTGAACGAGCGAGACAATCGCGGCAGGACTCGCTTATCAAGGAAGTAATGCAGAAATTCAATCACATGTAATAGAAGGCTCTGATTAAGTACGACAGGCCGTTAGCCTGTCGTGGTTACATTTGCGTAACATCGGGCTAAACCGCCGACAGGCTAACAGCCTGTCGTACTTAATCAGAGCTTCCAATACCTTTTCTTATTGAAGGAGCAGCACATCAGAATGCCGACAAGTATGGATGACATCGACAACTCAGTTGATGGAACAGAGAGTCCCGAGGTGGATTCAAAGTATCGTTTGATAATCCTTGCAGCAAAGCGCAGTAAGCAATTGCAACGTGGCGCACAACCTCGCATCGACATCGACCCTCAGAAACACAAGCCTACCAGGATTGCTTTGGAAGAAGTGATTCGTGGCCGCGTGCATTTCAGTATTAAGGAAGAAGAGATCAAGTCGCCCGCGGTTTAGGTGGATTCCAGGTTTGTAGATCGTTTCTATCTGTCATTTTTCATTTGACATTTATCGGTTGGTCATTTTTCGTTTGCGGGGACATCTTGCGTGCCGATCCGCGGTTCGGAAAATGAAAAATGAGAAATGGAAAATGACCAATGACAAATAATCTTGTTACCCCGCCGAATTACATGCCTTTGTAATCCGGGCCCCCGCCTCCTTCCGGCGTCACCCAGTTAATAATCTGGTACGGATCCATAATGTCGCAGGTCTTGCAGTGCACGCAGTTTGAGAAGTTGATCTGCAAGCGTCGTTTACCATTCCCACCATCGTCAACCATTTCGTAAACGGCGGCTGGGCAAAATCGTTGACACGGGTTGGCATACTCTTCAGCACAGCGAGTCGAACAGATATTCGTGTCCAGAACATGAAGATGTGCCGGCTGGTCCTCATCGTGACCAACCGCAGCGTGGTACACGTCAGTGACTTTGTTGAATGTGAGTTTTCCGTCAAAACGTAAGCCATCGTAACGCTGCTCAAGTTTATCTCCGCGGTATCCATACGCGGAAAGCTTCTGCATCTCCTCGTGCCCCGGGTTTGCACTATCGCGATTGAACAGACCCCACGCGCGTCCACCGGTGAAGAACTGAAGACCGGTATTTACGATACCCAACCAGCGGCCATGCCTGAATCCAGCGTGGAAATTCCTGACTTTCTTCAGCTCCGGAATAACCCAGCTGTCATTAACAAGCTGCTCGTACTGCTGTAGTTGTTTTGCTGAGAAGTCTCCTGCAAGTAGCGATGCGAAAATGGTCTCAGCCGCTAACATCCCGGTCTTAATCGCGGAGTGGATTCCTTTCAACCGCTGAGAATTTAGAAAACCAGCGCAATCGCCGACTAACAAGACGCCATCGGCGTAAGTGCGGGGTATTGCAAAATAGCCACCGGCAGCAATCGTCTTAGCTCCATATCGAATCATCTTTCCGCCATCGAGCAACTTTGCGATGTGCCGGTGTGTCTTGTAACGTTGAAATTCAGCATGCGGATCGAGCAACGGATCTTTGTAATCCAGGCCTGTGACGTACCCGATGTTGACGATGTTGTTCTGCATCCCGTAGATCCAGCCACCGCCATAAGTCATGCTGTCGGATGGAAAACCCAGAGTATGGGTAACGGTACCCGCTGGGTAACGGTTGTCAGGTAGTTCCCACAGCTCCTTAACGCCGATGCTATAGATCTGCGGTTCGCGACCGTCATCCAAACCCAATCGCTGTACTAACTGCTTAGTCAACGATCCGCGCGGTCCTTCACCGAGCACTGTGACTTTCGCACGTAGATCAACGCCCGGTTCGTAATTGGCTTTGCGCTTCCCTTCCTTGTCAATTCCTTTGTCGCCGGTCCGAACACCAAGCACTCGATCCTGCTCGTCGTAAATCAAGTCTGCGCCGGGAAACTCCGGGAATATATTCACGCCTGCTTCTTCGCACTTTTCACCTAACCAGGCTGTAAGACGATTAAGTGAAACGATGTAGTAACCGTGATTCTTTAATGGCGGCGGCGTAATCGGAGATCGAATTGCTCTCTTCGAAGTTAAATACAGGAACGAGTCGGTAAGTACTGGAGATTCGAGCGGTGCACCCTGTTCAATGAAATCCGGCATCAGTTCTTTAAGCGCTTTCGGATCCATTACCGCACCCGAAAGAATATGAGCGCCAACTGCTGCTCCCTTCTCGATCACCGCAATCTCAATGTCGCCGAGTGCATTCCCGGACACTTCATTGTGGTCCTTAATAAGACGATTAAGATGCAACGCGCCGCTAAGGTTTGCTGGCCCAGCTCCAACAAATACGACGTCAAAGTCTAAAGTCTCACGATCCATTAACTAACCTCGCAAAAAATGAATGGCCATTCAGTGATTGGAGTATAGCAAACGCTTTCGGTCCGACGAACTTCAGTTTGTCGTGGTGGCCAGACTGAGACCGGCGAATACTAGAACCGCTTGAATTCAGGCGAGCTGAGTTGGCAACCACGACAAACTAAAGTTCGTCGGACAGTGATACACTCTCACAAATCGCGTCGGAGGACCCGAAAACAAAATGCAAAGACTCGCACAATTACTCGTCTCTTTGCTGTTAATGCTCGCCCTGTTTCCCCAAGTTTTTGCCTGTGGTCCGTTTACAATGGAAGCGGTCTTTGTCTTTACCGTTCATCCCGCCTATCCACTCGAAAACTACGCCCAAGGTGAGCTCGGGATCATTCAACCAAGTTATGCGCGTTCTTATCTCTACGCCGCATACCGTTATCTGAATAACCAACCGTTTACTTCATCAGAACAAAAAGCGCTGACAGAGTTGTGGAAGGAGCGACTTGGGCAGGATGACACCTGGGAATCTGGCGAAAGCTGGATCAAGAGTTGGCTCGAAGCGCGACAGAAGCTTCCTGGATTGCCCGAGTCTCCGAAGATCGATGTGTTTCGGCATCGGGAAAAGCCTAACGAGTACGACACTTTCCTGAACTGTCCAAAAGATGCTTTCGAGACGGCTGTTTCAACCTTAAATGCACGTCTTAGATCTTACGGAACTGACACATCGTCGGTGCGAACGTGGGTTGAAGCGCAGGACCAGGTGTTTTCGAATTGCGGCGAGGGTCAGAACATCCCTCCGATGTTGGCAACAAACGCTGATCAAGTTGCGCGCGCCGACCGGAATTATCAAATCGCAGCAGCAAATTTTTACGCAACTAAGTTCGACGATGCTCAACAAGGCTTTGAGGCAATAGCCGCCGACTCCTCCTCGCCATGGCGACCACTTGCGTCATACCTACTCGCGCGTACCCTGGTGCGTAAAGCGAGCCTTGGGGCTGACCAAGACAAGACGAATTCATTATCAAAAGCAGAAGACCAACTCCATAAAATAGCCGCTGACAAAAATCTGGCGATCGTCCATTCGCCGGCAAACCGGCTACTGGACCTCGTTCGCCTTCGCTTACACCCCTCAGGGCGCATGCACGAGTTGGCGCGCAAGCTGGTTGATAAGAATACAAACGATCATCTCAAACAGGATCTTTGGGACTACACGACGCTGCTTGACGGCGTACTGGAAACGGAAGGTCAAAAACTTTCAGCAGCACAAAAGCAAGATCTCGAAACGGATGATCTAACGGATTGGCTTTCGACCTTACAGGGAAACTCACCTGAAGATTTCAACCATGCCCTATCACAGTGGCAGAAAGACCGCTCGAATGCGTGGTTGATTTGTGTGCTTTCGAAAGTAAACGGCAAGACCGCAAACGTACCGGACTTCATAACAGAAGCACTTAAAGTAAAGAGCGGGACTTCTGCATTTCCGTCGGCGCGATACCACGCAGTTCGCCTGATGATCGAATCTGGAAAGCCGATTGAGGCTCGTACACTCCTGGATCAAACCCTAAAAAACAATCGTGCTCAGTTTGATGCCTCATCGCTAAATCTTCTTCTTAACGAACGAATGATGCTGGCGCCCAATCTGTCGGACTTTTTGAGCCATCTTCCGCGTATTCCAGCCGCACTCAGTTGGAATGATGATGGTCGCGAAATTCCGACTGAGCCTTCGGACATCTCAGATGAAGCGAAAGCGCTAATTGGAAAACCGTTATATGACTACGACGCGGCACGAGTTCTCAATGAGCAGCTTCCTCTGTCAGTTTTGAAGGAAGCGGTCAAAGACTCATCTCTTCCAAATCACCTAAGACAGGACTTAACACAAGCGGCATGGATTCGCGCTGTTTTGCTCGCAGATTATAAAACTGCCGATGACTTAGTACCGACACTTAGGAGCTTCGTTCCCACACTTTCCGCCTCGCTCAATGATTTCAGTATCACACAAGGTGACGATAAGAATTTTTCCGGATTGTATGCGTGGCTTAAAATTCCGGGAATCGAGCCAGTCGTTGATGCGGGTATCGGCCGCAACATGCCTTTGAATCAACAGGACAGTTATCGTGACAACTGGTGGTGCGGCGCTACGTTCGGCCCCTCAACAGAAACAGTCGCTGAAGATAAAGAGGAGACTGCTTCATTTACGAAGAGTTCGATTTCCAGTCCACTCTTTTTGAACGAGGCTCAGCATCAGGCCGGTACGAAAGAGTGGGCCAAGCTAAAGAGCCTGGGCGCGATGCCAAACTATCTCAGCAAACAAGTCATTCAATGGGCTACGAAGAACCCAACCGACAAGCGGGTCCCGGAAGCATTGCATCTGGCAGTCAATGCAACTCGCTACGGTTGTACTGATAAAGAAACTGGTCGTTGGTCTAAAGCTGCTTTTGATCTCTTACATCAAAAGTATCCAAACACAACCTGGGCAAAGAAGACCAAATACTGGTTCAAGGAGTAAACATTGAGCGAGCAAGCAGGAACGGCGGAATCAGCCGAATTCACAAATCATCTGATCAACGAGAGCAGTCCTTATTTGCTGCAGCATGCGCATAACCCTGTCGACTGGTATCCCTGGGGTGAAGAAGCATTTGCCAGGGCGCGTCACGAAAACAAACCAGTGCTGCTGAGCATTGGTTATTCAGCGTGCCACTGGTGTCACGTGATGGCGCACGAATCATTTGAAGATGAACAGATCGCGCAACTGATGAACGAGAACTTCGTGAACATCAAAGTCGATCGAGAGGAGCGTCCCGATCTGGACCAGATCTACATGAATGCCGTCCAAATGATGACTCATCATGGCGGTTGGCCAATGACAGTGTTTCTCACTCCTGACGCCGTTCCATTTTATGGAGGCACGTACTATCCGCCACAGGATCGCTACAACATGCCAGGCTTTCCGCGAGTGCTGCTCAGCATTGCGGAGGCTTATCGAGAGCGGCAGGCGGATATCGCTGAGACGTCGCAATCACTGATTAATGAGTTGAGACGGCTAAGCGAGACAAATGCAACTGCTCAACCGATTGAAAAAGAGCTTCTTGACGCAGCTTACGTTGGGATTATCCGGAGTTACGATGCAGTAAACGGAGGGTTTGGCGGTGCTCCTAAATTTCCACCGGCCATGACTCTGGAGTTTTTGCTTCGCACTCATGTTCGGACCGGCAATCCGCAAGCGCTCGAAATGGTTCGCCACACCGCGCAAAAGATGGCCCTGGGTGGAATGTACGATCAGGTAGGCGGAGGTTTTCATCGATATTCCACCGATGCGAAATGGCTCGTCCCGCATTTTGAGAAGATGCTTTACGACAACGCACTGCTTTCAAGATTTTATCTACACTACTTCCAAATTTCTCAAGACAAGCTCGCACACGATACAACGACCGGCATACTTGATTACGTGCTTAGCGAGATGACCTCGCCGGACGGCGGCTTCTATTCAACTCAGGACGCAGACTCCGAAGGGCATGAAGGAAAGTTTTTCGTTTGGGACTACGAGGAAGTCCAAAAGTTACTGGACGAGCGCGATGCAATGCTGTTTTGCGAGTACTACGACATCACGCCAGGCGGCAACTTTGAAGGCAA
>Ga0068856_100004052_pt1 | contig 14661 bp, 8 predicted proteins | sample KBSCornC62_FD_66595 | JGI IMG/M metagenome (GOLD analysis project Ga0068856, IMG submission 66595) | Corn rhizosphere microbial communities from Kellogg Biological Station, Michigan, USA - KBS Corn C6-2 | ecosystem: Host-associated > Plants > Roots > Rhizosphere > Soil ...
CGACGGAGGGGCCAGGCGCCGCGTTTATTCTAGCTCAGACCTCGACCTCGTCGGCATGCAGGTCACGGGCGGGATCGTGAGTCGGGTGCGAGACGGAGGCGTGGTCGTCTATGAATCACCAGGAGCGTCGCCTAAGCTTCGCTTCATTTCTCGTGACACGCTGGTTCCCGCCAGCGGGGTCGAGCTGACGCTAGAGGGAACTGATTTCCGCGGCGTCTCTGATTCGGCCGGCACTGTGGAGATTCCGCCCATTTTGGATGGCGACTTCGTACTCAAGTACCGCCTCGGATTGCCTGTACCGCTGCGCGATATCGTCTTCGAGGGCGAGATCGCGCCGAGCGCGAGTCCGATCGACTCGATCTTTCTCCCGACGGCCGACGAGATTGCGCGACGAGTGTGCGGAAAAAGTGTGGGAAGCCGATCGGGTTTGCTGATTGGGACGATTGAGGATACGCGCCCGCGCCGCTCCGGCACGCCGGTGATCCTATCGTGGCAAGAGCCGATGCAAGACAGTACTGGGTCATCTCATACCGAACGCACGCGTGAAGCCACGGTGGACAGCGCAGGACATTGGTGGGCGTGCGGCGTGCCACGACAGACGATCGTGACGGCAAGCATAAGCAGAGCGTCCGGCGTCGCATCAAACGTCGCTACGATCCCGCCGAATCAGGCTTGGAGGATGGTGAATCTGGCCATTCCATCGGAACCGGCGAAATCGGCGGCGTCATTCGGCACGACACCCCCTGACCAACGCCTGGAAATCACCGTTTTGGACGAAGGCGGACTACCTATACCTGGGGTCGAGCTTTCGTTATTGAAGGCGAGCACTCTGCAGCAACGCGCAAGTACCGATTCGGCGGGGCGTATCGTCGTCACCGAAATCGATTCCGGGCTCACGAGGGTAACCGCACGCAAGCTCGGTTTCGTCCCGGGCGCGATCGACATCCGGTTGGGCCGCGGCACGACTCGCGCTCCAATCATCCTCTCGCGTACGGCACCACCGCTCATGGACACAGTTCGCGTTTTGGCGACTGCGAACACCGACGCAAGAGCCCCCGGATTCGAGGAGCGGCGGCGCGATCATATCGCGGCGCTCAGTTTGGATGAGACGGACATCCGGGGGCGCAATGCGATCGGCCTTTCACAACTGCTAGTCGGAGTACCGTCATTATCGATATCTCAGGCCGGTGGCCGAGTGTCCTTCGAATCGACCCGTGGCGCGGTTTTTGAGCGCGGCAAGCTGGCCCCATGCCGCATGGTTGTCGTCGTCGACGGCATCGCGCTCAATCCAAGCGGCGAGGAGGTGCAGGCCGCTGCGTTGCCGCGTCCCGGCGACATTCATGCGCTCGAGGTCTTTGCCGGTGGCGCGACGTTGCCGCCGAACCTCGCAGTCCTCAGTACCTACAACCGGTGTGGGATGGTCGTGGTGTGGACTCGGTAAAGGTGAGCGCCGGAGTCGACAGAATTTCGAGCGAGACCGCGGCACAACGTTTGTGATCTGTCCCCGGCCGTCAGGCAGCCTCGGCATTTGTTGTCCGCCGTTATCCCCTTGACTCCCTCCGCCGCCGCGAGCAGGCTAAGACAGGGCAGGGTTTGGAGTCGCATGCCGAGGATCTCCACTCGCAGCACGACATACCGGCCATCCGGGGGCGAGCGCGTGTTCGCCGATGACAAGGGACGACTCTGGTCCGCCGCACACACGGGCGAGGCCGTGGTCTTCGCCTGCATCAGCGACGGCCGCCAATCCGGACGCGCGATTGGTGTGGATCTCGCGAGCCTCGACGAATCGGTCGGCGATGAGACCCTGCGTGCGTGGCTGAGTGCAGCCCCGCGTATCGGCACACTGCCGTAATCCGCGCCCGGCGCGGAGGAGGGATTCGTCGCTATGAGGGAGTATAAGGGATCTGAAATCCGCAACATCGCGGTGGTGGGTCACGGGGCGAGCGGCAAGACCAGTCTGGTCGATGCGCTCGCCTTCGTGTCAGGAAGCTCCAAGCGTCACGGATCGGTGAAGGACGGCACCGCGCTCACCGATCACGCCGCCGAGGAGATCGAACGCGGGTACTCGATCAACGTCGGGTGCGCATACGCCGAGTGGCAGGACACCAAGATCAACCTGCTCGACACGCCCGGGTACCTGGACTTTCAAGGCGACGCCGTCGCCGGACTCGCCGCCGCCGACGGCGCGCTGTGCGTGATCCCCGCCACGTCGGGGGTGGAGGTCGGCACGGAGCGCATGTTCCGCGAAGCGGTGCGCAGCCGCGATCCCGTCCTCTTCGTCGTCACGATGATGGACAAGGAGCACGCCGACTTCGATCGCGTCTACCAGCAGATCAAGCTGCGCCTCTCGAACAAGGTCATCCCGGTCGAGATTCCGATCGGCGAAGGTCCGGATTTCCATGGCGTGATCAATCTCTTCACGAAGAAAGCGCACCAGTACACGCGCGGGGTGAAGACGGGCGAGTATCAGGAAACTGAAATACCCGCCGAGGCCAAGGAGCAATTCGACCGCTACTACAGCGAGCTGATCGAGTCCATCTCGGCGACCGACGACAACCTCCTCGAGCACTATCTCGAGGGCGCCGAGATCACGCGCGACGAGGCCATCGCCGCGATGAAGGAAGCGATGAAGCGGATGGAGCTCTTCCCGCTCTTCTGCGTCTCGAGCGAGTTGAACTACGGCATGCAGGCGGTGCTGAGCACCGTCGTGGCGCTCATGCCGAACGCGTACGAGATGGAAGAGATGCACGCGTTCAAGGGCGCCGAGGGCGACGCGACGGTCGAGATCCACGCCCGCGACGACGCCCCGTGCGTCGCGCACGTGTTTAAGACGATGTCCGAGCCGCACGTGGGCGACGTGACGTTCTTCCGCCTCTACTCGGGCGTGATCGCCAGCGGCGACGAGCTGTACAACGCGACGCGGAGCGGCTCGGAGAAGCTCAATCATCTCTCGGTGGCGCAGGGCAAGGAGCGGATCGAGATTCAGCGGCTGCACGCGGGCGACATCGGCTGCGTGGCGAAGCTGCGCAACACGCACACGAACGACACGCTCTCCACGCGCCAGCATCCCGTGCGGCTGCCGCTGATCCGCTTTCCGGAGCCGACGATCCAGATGGCGGTGCACGCGCCGAACCGCGCCGACGAGGAAAAGCTCCAGTCGGGCATCCACCGTCTGCACGACGAAGACCCGACATTCGAGGTCTCATACAACGCGGAGACGCACGAGACGATCGTCTCCGGCCTCGGCGAGCGGCATCTCGAGGTGAATCTGGCGAAGCTCGCCCGCAAGTTCGGCGTGCACGCGGAGCTCACCAAGCCCAGGATCGCCTATCGCGAAACGCTCAAGGCCAAGGCGGAAGGCCAGGGGCGCCACAAGAAGCAGTCCGGCGGCCGCGGCCAGTTCGGCGACTGCTGGGTGCGATTCGCGCCGCTGCCGCGCGGATCCGGCTATCAGTTCGTCGACGAGATCGTGGGCGGCTCGATCCCGCGGCAGTTCATCCCCGCCGTGGACAGAGGCATTCAGGAAGCGGCGGTGCGCGGCGTGCTCGCCGGCTATCCGCTGGTCGACTTCAAGGTGGAGCTGTACGACGGATCGTTCCACACGGTCGACTCGAACGAGATGTCGTTCAAGATGGCCGGCATTCTCGCGTTCAAGGCGGTCGCGGCGCGGGCGAAGCCCGTACTGCTCGAGCCGCTCGACGAGCTCGAAATAGTAACACCTGATGACTATATGGGCGACGTGCTCGGCGACCTCTCGGCGCGCCGCGGGCACATCCTCGGCACGGAGCCGGACGACGCCGGGACGCGCATCCGCGCGATCGTCCCCCAGGCGGAGCTGTACGGCTACGCGAGCTCGATCTCGTCGATGACGCAGGGCCGGGCGACGTTCAAACGCTCATTCAAGGGTTATGAAGAAGCGCCGCACGAGGTGGCGCAGAAGGTCGTCGAGGAGCACGCCAAGGAGCGCGAGGAGGAGCTGGTGGCGCACTGATGCGGGCCTCGCACACACGAAACGCGGCACAGCGAGCGATCGCTGTGCCGCCTTTCGCATCGACCGCTCAGGCAATCACGGTTTCATGCCGTTGGGCCAGACGGCTTTGCTCAACACGTAGGTGTAGATGTCCTCTTCGGCGGTGAGCGACGCGAGCAGCGCGTTCAGCTCGTTCTGCTTCACCGCCGCCATCTGAGTCTTCAGCATCGGAGGGACCGGCGCGCCAAGAGACTTCGTCGCGCCGTCGATCGCCGCCTGACCTTGCGCGGCGATCTCGTGGAGGTGGTTGCGGTAGTCGTCGTACGCCGGCGCGACGGACCTCAGAAAGTCATTCGCCGCCGCATTGACCGCGGCGTCGTACTCGGCTTTCGGATCATCGCCGCACGATGTCTCGATGCAGCGGTTGATCCGCGGATTGTACTCCTTGAAGAGTTGATCGAGCTTGCGCTCGTACGGCGCCTCGAGCGCGGGAAGCGTCGTCAGGCCGAACGTCTGAACGGTCTTGCTGAAGTCCATCGTCATTGGGCCCGCGACCTGAAGGATGCGCCCCATCGCCTGCCCGGCCGCGGCCGTCATCCGTCCGCCGCCCCGCATCATCGCCGCGTAGTCCGCGGAGCTCGGGCCTGCCGCGACTCCGCGCATCGCGGCTTCGATCGGGGCCATCCAACCTTTGATGCGCTTCCGCAGCGGCTCGCCCGCGACGTCGCCTTTCGCCGTCGTCTCCTTGTCCGACGTGGGCGTGATCGGCCCGTAGCGCGAGAACGCCTGGGCGACCGTCGTCGGCAACGCGGGCACGTCGGCGAACGATTGCAGGGCGGGAATGTCGCTGATGCCCTGCGCCACGCTGGACGCGACGCCCTGGCCGCGCGCATCGCGCGAGCCGGCGACCATCGTCAACGCGCAGATAATAATACCAGTTTGTACGTATGCTCTCATCGTGTCCCTCACGGTCTCACCATCGTTTCCAGCGCGGCCCAATCCAGATGGTCGCGAATGCGTTCGCCGTGCGCCCGGCGCTCGGGCTCGTCGGGCGAGTGTGCGGGCGCGATGCCCGATTGCACGAACGGCAGGTCGACGATGATGATCTGCGCCTTGCTCGCGGGCAGCGTTCTGTCGAAGAACGCGGGATTGAGCGTGATGAGCCTGACGGCGTCGGGATCGCCGGGAGCCGCGAGTGTCGAGTCAGCGATGTCGTTGTGCCGAATCGCGGCCGGCGCGGCGCGCTCGCTCGGGCTCATCGCGTCGAGCGTCGCTTGCCGTGCGGCGATCATCTGGTCGGACACTTTGAACGCGCTGTCGTAGAGCGCGCGGAACTTGGCGTCGAGCGCTTCGTAATTGATCTCCTTGCGCGTGCGCGCGACCTTGGCTCGCATTCCCAGGATCTCGAGGCGCATGTAGCGTTCGCGCGTCACTGGCAGGTACAGCGGTTCCGGGCGGTTCGTCATCACGACGCATTCGGCGTCGTAGATCGGATGGCCGCGAAACTCACCGGTCTGGCGCAGACCGGTGAGAATCGGAGGGCCGCCGTCGAGCATCGGCTTGCCGCGATCCTCGATCTGGTAATCCTCGTCGTACGTGCTGCACCCGGTGAGCGTGTTGGCGTAGACACTGATCGGCGTTTTACCGGATGCATCGGGATCGGGCTTGCCGTCCTTCAGGAAATAGCCCCAGTACGCGCCGGCGACGCCGGCCGAATAAGGCATTGCGCCCGCGGCGAGGGTCGTGTCGCGGCCGGCGACGATGCGGCGCAGGTTGACGGTGTAGCCGACCGGCGCCGCGATCGCGGAATCGCGGCGCAGCACGTCGAGGATCGATCCGGCGAGCGAGAGCGCGGCACGGCGTTCCGCGATCGGGAGCACCCGCGTCCCCGGCGTCGCGTCCGCGTCGACGCGGAGCGAGCCATGACGCGACTCGTCGGCGCGGTACTCCTGCGCGCGCAGGCGGGACGCCGCCGAGAGGGTGAGTGCGAGCGCCGCGGCGAGCAGCGGTGCGCCGCGGCGAGTCATCGGCGTGCTCACTGTTTCACGAACTCCACGCGGCGGTTGTTCGCCTTGCCCTCCGGCGACGTGTTCGGCGCGATCGGCTTGCTCGCGCCGTATCCCTTCGCGGTGAGCCGCGACCCGTCGATGCCTTGCGCGACGAGCAGCGTCTTCACGGCGTCGGCCCGCGCCTGCGACAGCGTCATGTTCGCCGCCGCGTTGCCGTCGGAATCCGTGTGGCCGCCGATCTCGAGCTTCAATGTGGGATTGCTATTGAGCAGATTCACGATCTGCCGGATCGTGCCCATCGACTGCGGCTTCACGTCGGACTTGTTGACGTCGAACAGGATGCCGTGGCTGATGATCCGACCGTCCTTCGTGAGCTCGTCGAGCAGATTCATGCCGCCGCCGGCGGCGATCCGCACGTTGGTGAAGCGGATCGGGTGGCCGCTGACGCGCCCGCCCATCGTCAGCCACTGCGGGGTGACGCCGACGTCGGGCGCGACGACGACGCGGTATTGATCGATGTAGGCCTTGATCGTGTGGTCCTTGAAGACCACGGCGCCGTGGTGCCAGTGCTCCCAGAACTTGTCCTGCTCGCCGTCCTTGACCGCCGGATCGCTTCCCGAAAACTCCAGCGCGTTGCCGTTCTCTCCCAGCCGCGGGAATTGCACGTGGACGGCGCCGGCCTCGCTGAATCTGATCTCGCCCACGTCATCGCCCTTGGCCTCGGCGTAGTGGATCAGGATCTTGGTGCCGTCCCAGGCTTCCTTGGTGGGCATGTAGTCGAATTCGACGGTGAAGCTGTTCCCGAGATAGCTCGTCGACGTGAGGCGCGGCGCGAGCCTGGCGTCGAGGCCATCGGTGAGCACCATCGTCGGCACGCCGTTCACGTCGTTTACCGCGCCCTGGCCCTCGAGCAGCTTCCAGTGCGCCGGCAGCTCGCCGTCCTGGTCGCTCCGGAAATCGTCGTCGAAGAGAATCGTGTCGCCGGGCACGAAGTCATAGTTCTGATATGCCTGAATGCTCGCCGGCGCGTTCGCGGCGCCGCCCGCGGGCGCGGCGGCGGCGACGGCGCTGGCCGAGTCCGCGCTCGACACCTTCTCGCCCTTGGCGTCGGTGACGACGACCGGCTTGTCCTGCTGCTCCGCCTGCGTGATGCACTGCTTGTTCGTGATCGCGCACGTGACGGCGCCCGTCGCCTTGTCGACGGCCTTGCCGGTGAGCGTGTCGGCGGTGCTGTCGATCTTCTTCGAGATCTTCTCCTGGGCCTTGGCCTTGATACGCCCCAGGATGCCCTGGGCGGGCAGCGGCGCGGCGGCGGCGAGTGCCAGGACGATGAGCGCCGGAACGAACGTGCGGGATCGCGACATGTGATGCCTTCCTCAGATGAGCGTCAATTAGAATACTGGTATATCAAACTACGAAACACGGATCGTGGCGTAGCCGAGGGTGACCCGGTGCGCCGGCCGGCCGGGGTCCACGGCCTTGGCGAAGCAGCCGGTGACGATGTAGGTCGTGGGCGGCATCGCATCGCTCGGCGCGACGACGATCTCGCACGTGCCCGTCACCGGCTGGCCCGCGCTCGTCGCCCGCGCGAGGGCCTCGAGGCGGGTGGTCGTTGGTGAGTCGGGAAGCGTGATCCAGATCTCGGGGACGCGCGGCGCGTCGGATCTCCCGCGCGTGCCAGCCTGTACGACGCGGCGCGCGCCAACCGCCGGAAGAACCAGATCCAGCGCCGCGGTCGGGCCGATCACCTCACGGCCCAGGCGAAGCGTGACCGTGAACGGCGGCCGCGAGCGGGACGGGCTCGCGGCGAACAGGAGCAGGGCAGCAAGCGACGAACGAAGCGAGAGCGATGAGAGCACAGGCGCTGTGCGGGGGCTCGGGTGACCTTTCGCGGCGCGGGACCGGCCCGTAGGTTCGACGCGACGCCCGCAATCTGCGCCCGAGCCATCCGCGCGATCTCAACAATGTCAACATGAGTCCCGACAAATACTTCCGGCTTCGAACGCTCGGCGCATTTTCGCTCGAAGTGGTCGCTGGTGATGCGGGAGCTCGCGTGTCGATGCGGCCGCGCCACCTTGCTATTCTGACGCTGCTCGCGACGTCGTCCAAGGAAGTGCGCCGGGACGCGCTCGCCGCGATGTTCTGGGGCGAGGAGACGGACGCGAGGGCCCGCCACTCGCTCAGCAACGCGCTTTCCGCTCTCCGGCAGACGCTCGGCCCGTCGTCGATCACGGCGCGGCGCGATACCATAGAGCTCGCGGCCAACGTCCGGCTGGCGGTCGACGCGATCGAATTCGCGGCCGCCTGCGAAGCCCGCGATGACGCGCGCGCCGCGGTGCTCTACCAAGGCGAATTCCTCCCGGAGCTCGTCGTGCAGGACGCGCCGGAGTTCGAGGCGTGGATCGCGCGCGAACGCGGGCGGCTCGAGTGTCTCTTCCTGGCGATGTGTGAGCGGCGCGCGCCCGTGCTGCTCAAGGCCGGTGAGTGGGACGCGTGCGCGGCGCTCGCCGACGCGTGGCTGAGAGCCGCGCCACGCTCGACACTCGCGTTCACGTCACTCCTGCGCGCGCGCTCGGGACCGGCGACGGCCGTCGCGCTCCGCGCCGCGCTCACGGAATTCGCTCGCCTGCGCGATTGGCTCGACTCGGAGTACGGACTTCGGCCCGACGCGACCGTGCTGGACGTGGTGCGCGAGCTCGAGGAGCGTTTGGTCGTGACGGAACGATCGCTTGCTGCATCGCTCCGGCCCGATGACCCGCCCGCGATCGTAACCCGCGCGCCCGACTTCGACGGCGCCAACTCGAAGCGCGCGCGGCCGCGCTCGTCCGCGAGCTTGCGTTACGCGTCGCTGACCTTGGGAGCCGTGGTCTTGCTCGGCGCGGTGTTCGTGCGCTCGACGCGAAGCACGCATGCGAGCACCATCACGCCCGCTCGTCCAATCGTCGCGATCACGAGCATCGCGAACCTGCGCCCGGATACCTCGCTTGCTTGGCTGGACGACGGACTACCGCAGTTGATCAGCGACGACCTCGCCGCTGGTGGGACGATCGAGGCGGTCGCGCCGATGCGGGTGCGCGACGTGCTCGCGCGCCGCGGAACGGCGTCGGCAGCGTCGCTGTCGCAATCCGATGCGTTGGACGTCGCGCGTCGTGTGGGCGCGACGTGGTCGGTGCGCGGCTCGCTGACCGGCGGTGGCGGTGCGTACATCCTCAACCTCGACGTGCGCGAAGTGGCGACGGGGGCGGACGTCGAGAGCTTCACCGTGATGGCGAAGAATCCCGTCACGCTCGGCGAGCTCGCGGCGGCGCGGCTGCTCGACATGGCGACCTCGGCGCCGGGCGGATCGAACGCGCCGCCGCGATTCGTCGCGGCGGCGGCGAGCCCGGAGGCGTATCGCCATTTCGTCCTCGGCCTCCAGGCCGAGGGCGAGCGCCGGTTTCCCGTCGACGAGCGCGAGCTCGACGCCGCGATCGCGCTCGATTCGTCGTTCATGGACGCGCTGCTCGCGCGCCGGGACCTCGCGCGCGTGCGGAGTGAGGACGCGCTCGCGCGACGTCTCGATTCTCTGATCGCGCGGCACGCCGACCACATGTCGGAGTGGGACCGCATGCGCGACGAGACCTATCGCGCGCTGTACGCCGCCGAGGTCGATCGGTCGGAGGCGTTGGCGGCGCGACTCGTCGAGCGCTTTCGCCGCGATCCGCGAGCGTACGACGTGCGCGCGGAAGTTCTCGGCAGCCACGGCAAATGGCTCGCGGCGGATTCCGTTCTGCGGCAGGAGCTGTCGCTCGACTCGCTGGCGATCGAAGCCGGCGAAGGTCCGTGCGCGCCGTGCAGCGCGTACTCGGGGCTCGTTGCCATTCGATTGATGCGCGGCGACATCGCAAGCGCTGAGACGGCGGCGCGGCGGTGGGTCGCGCTGCAGCCCGGCGTGCCCGGTTCGTGGGACATGCTGTCGATGTCGCTGGAGTTCGGCGGAAAATTCGACGACGCGATCGACGCGGCGCGCCGGACGGTCTCACTCACGACCGATCCGTCGCTCGCCGGCGATCTCGCGCGCACGTTCATCATCGCGCGGCGGTTCGACGAAGCGGATTCCGTGATTCGCGTGCTGCAGACGAGCGGGCCGATCGGCCGCCAGCGCGCGGCCGATCTGTCGCTCACGATCGAACGGGAACGAGGACAGTTCCAACGCGCCGCGGCGATGCCGAACGCCACCGCGCGCGCGCTCGGCCTCGAGCTCGTGCAGGCGGACAATCTCGTGCGAGTGGGGCGGATGGCCGACGCTCGCCGCTTGTACGAAACGTCGGGCCATTGGTCGGCGCCGCGCCAAGCCGCGGCGCTCGATCCCGGTCAAGCGCGCGCGTTCGCCTGGGCGCACGCGCTGGAAGGCGACGCGCTCTGGCGCTCCGGCGACACGATCCGCGTGCACGCGCTGGCCGATTCGGTGCGCGTGATCGGCGCGCGGAGCTACTACGGCCGAGACTGGGGGCTGTATCACCATTTAAATGGATTGCTCGCGCTGTCGCGGCACGACACCGTGACCGCGGAGCGCGAATTGTCGGCGGCGCGCTATGGCGTCGCCGGCTGGACGACGACGGTCGCCATGCTCGCGCGCATTCGACTGGCGCACGGCGATGGCGCAGGCGCGGTTGCGTTGCTTCGCGACGCGTACGAGGGGCCGCTCGACGCGATGGGGCGTTATGTCACGCGGACGGAGCTGGACGATCTGATGGCGCTGTCGTTCGCGCGCGCCGGGCAGCTCGACAGTGCGCGCGTGTATGCGTCGCGCGTGCGGGCGGCGTGGCGCGATGCGGATCCGGAGATTCGTCGGGGATTGGCGTCGCTGCCGTAAGGGGCGGGTGGGGCGGCCTGGACGCGCTAGGCCGTGGCGCCGGGAGCCTGAGCGTTCAGGCGTGTGAGCGAGCCGCCTAGTTGTTGCGGGTCTCTGCATACCAACAGCTCCCACTGTCCCGCGCGGCCCCAGCGGTTCACGGCGGAGACCCAGCGTTTCGCGAACTGGGCCTTCGCGCGATCGCGCTCGTCTTCCTCGCCTTTGATCTCGAGCAGCAGATGCAACCCGTTGGTGAGCCGCACTACGAAATCGGGATAATACGAACTCGAAATGCCGAGATACTCATACGGAATCGCGAGCTCGAGGTGGTCGTTTCGAGCGTACGCGTCGACAGCGGCGGACTGCTCGAGCCGGAACACGGCAGCCTGCTCCCAACTTCCGGTGTCCGCGACGACTTGATCGATCTCGCTCTTGGTCGTCGGTACGCACGGCCGAACCGTCTTGAAGCTCACGCGACTCGTGTCACCCATCGTCCGAGATCGGTTGAGCAGCGGCAGTAGCGGCGGCTCGCCGGCGTCCGCATCCGGCTCGATGGCGGCGAGCAGTCGCTCGACGGTCCGCTGCATGTACGTCTCGAGGCCGAGCTCGCGCATGTCGCAGCCGCGCGCCGACACGCGCGTGTCGACGTACTGATCGACGATTCGGAAAATCTGCGGAAAGAGCTGGTGTCGCGATGCGAGTGCAATCTTTGCCTTGGGAGCAGCAGCCTCGGTGAGCCGCCTCACGATCTCACGGGCAATCTCGAATTTGATCGTCTGCAGGTGGGTCGACGCGTAGTACGCCTGGCGATCCTGAAGCTCTCGCTGGAATCCGGTCGACGCGCCGGGCGCGCCGGCGTGATACCCGACCTGTGGCGTGACATACACGGCGGTCGGATTGCGATCTGGCTCGAGCAAGAGCGGCTCGATCTCCGAAACGCGCGCGTGTACGAGATTGCTGCGTAGAGCCGCGACGTACCCATCGACCAGTGGAAAGCGAATGGAATACCTCGCGCGCTCCGGCATCGATCGGACGTGGTTCTTTGGCGCATCCTCCGGTCCGGGCGCTCCCGACTCGCGGCCCTTGAATGGAATGATCGAGAACGGAACGCCGTACACGTCCACGTACTCTTCGGTGAGAAGGCCGGTCACCGGATCCGGCGTGTAGTCCATGCGGCGAAGCCCGCGCCCGACGACCTGCTCGCACAGGAGCTGGCTGCCGAATGCGCGGAGGCCGAGAATGTGGGTCACGTTGTTGGCGTCCCAGCCCTCGCTCAACATCTGCACGCTGACCACGCACCGCACATGCTCCCCGGGCGCGCCGTGTTTGCCGACGGTGGAAACGATCTCTCGCAACTGCTCCGCGGCGTCTTTCTTTGACACGCCCGACGCGCTCTCCGCCTCGGCGAGCAAACGAGAGTCGATGCGTAGGGTTCGTCTCTCCGTCGGCGTGTTTGCGAAATACTCTTTGAATGCGAAGTTGCTCTGCCCGTAGATTGTCTTGCTCTTCGTTTTGCGAGCCTTAGCCGGCTGTTCGTCGCCACCATCTTCCGAGTCATCATCGTCGCCATCCGCCGGTACGACGCGCTCACCAGAGATCCGCTCGAAAAAGAATTCGGCGATCTCGGTGTTGTCGCATACGATGATGAGCACGGGTGGAACGAATTCCTGGCCCGGTCGCGCCGCGGCGTTGCGCTCGAATCGCTCGACCCACTGGCTGGCCAGCGTCGCGAGCGCGTCTTCGGTGTTGCGCCACACGACCTCTGGTTTTGGCTTGCCGCCCGGAAGCTTCTCGCCGGCGCTGAGTCGATCCGTCACGTGCCGCCAGAGCGCGAAGTACTTGGGCTCGGGTCGTCCGGTGGTGTCGCTGACCGGAATGCGCGGGATCTTCACGATCCCGCTCTCGATCGCGTCCACGAGACCGAAGTCGCTTACAAGCCACGGCAGCGGCGAGCCCTCGGGGTAGCCGCTCCCCTGTAAATAGAACGGCGTCGCGGAGAGGTCGACGCAACACTGCACCCCAACGGCGGCGTTGAGGCGATCGATGCCCGCAACCCACACGGTCGCTTCCTCGCGCTCCAAGCGTTCGTCGCGCGAGAGCTGTTCGTCGCCCACGGGCGCCGGCCGGTACGCGTGGTGTGCTTCGTCATTCAACACCAGAATGCGCCCGCGTTCAGCGAGTGAGCCGAGCACGCGCTTGGCGAACGCTTGGCTGGACTCCTCGCCTTTGTTCACGACCGCGTACGTCTTTCCTCCTTCGGCGTGCTCGGATTCCGGTGCGAAGGCGTGCCAGTTCGTGACGAGCACGACACCTTTTCTGAGCTCACTCATGAGAGAGCTCGGAAGAATGTCGAATTGTTCGTAGTAATTGGCTGCGTCCTCAGGCCGAAGCACCTGTAGGCGTTCCTTGATCGTCAAGTTCGGGCAGACGATCAGCGCGGCGCTGGGGAATCGGTCGTTCCCTCGAACGCGGCCGCGGTTGCAGAACGACCATGCGACGAGCATGGCCATCACGATCGTCTTGCCGCTCCCCGTGGCCATCTTGCAGCCGTACCGATAGAGCGGACGCAGCTGCGGATCGTTGGGCCGATCGACTAGAGACGCATAGCGGCCGAGCCGCTCTTCGGCGATGAACGAGACTCGCTCGCCGCGCCTGAGACGCTCGAAGTCGTCGAGCGAGAGCCGCGGCTTGAATCGAGGCGTTCGCCCCGATCCAAGGATCTCGTTCAGGTAGATGATGGTCTCGACCGCCTCGATCTGGCAAAAGAAGAGGCGCCGCGCTCTATCAGTGCGCGTCCAATGCCGGAGGAGCTGCTTCGTGACGGGAGTGGCTCCCTCCCACTCCGATGCGCGCCAGCGGCGCACATCGTCACGCAGCGCATTGACCAGCTCGAGGGGATCGCTCTCCTCCTGCGCGAACGCGGAGAGCTGCCCCGAGCTCGTCCGTTCGCTGCGAAACCAGTAGCTTGCCGCGCGTCGCCCCTCGGTCTTTGCCGCCGCGCCCGTTTGCGTATCGTAGCGCCAGTGCCAACCCGGCTCGTCGTACGGGCTGCACAGGATTGGTGTCGGTACCGGCTGAATCGGCAGCCGTTGCTGACCGCGAGCTTCGGCATCCGCCGATCCGACGTGTGTGCGTCGCGTGGCCATGTGAGTCTTATGAACTCGGGCGCCGTCAGCGCGAGGAGGCGCGCGCCCTCGCGACGGGCTCGAGGCGATGCACGCGCATGACCTCGTTCCCGCGCGGATCAATGACCTTCACGGCGCACCGGTGGTGTTTGCCGGGCTCGAACGGCAGCGATGTAGTGCCCGAGAGAGCCGCAAAACGCTCCTCGTCGAGGTAGCCTTTGAGCGCGCGGGCGAGTTTGTCCCACGCGGTCCGGTCGGGGAAGAAGGCTTGCGTCACGCAGAACGTGCGGCCGTCGTAGTCGGTATCGACGAACCACGCCGCGACCTTGTCGGCACGGGTGGGGACGATCGTATTCGCCACCGGGTCGTAGATGTCGACGCCGTCCATCGTGACCGTGAGCGTCCCATCCGCGTGATGATCGAGCGTGGTCCGAGGCGTCCCGAATACCGTGAAGATCTGCGAGCTCGGAGTGTTCTTGAGGAGACCGCCCATCTGCACGTCGGGACGGATGTGCGCGAGATGCGCCCGTACGCGCGGGTTCGGATCATCCTGGATAACCGCTTGCGCGGCGCCATCGAAGTTGAAACCGGCGAAGATCACATCGTCGAAGCCTCGCCGCGACGCGGCGTGAAGTGCCTCTTCCACTTGTACCGCGGTCACGGGGCCGTGCTGTGGCCCGAAGCTCACCGCGACTCGACGCCGGTGCCCGTTGGCGGCGTTCC
>Ga0068856_100004054_pt1 | contig 14658 bp, 12 predicted proteins | sample KBSCornC62_FD_66595 | JGI IMG/M metagenome (GOLD analysis project Ga0068856, IMG submission 66595) | Corn rhizosphere microbial communities from Kellogg Biological Station, Michigan, USA - KBS Corn C6-2 | ecosystem: Host-associated > Plants > Roots > Rhizosphere > Soil ...
ACACTTTTCAGGAATGGGCTTATGCGCTGAGGTGAACTTGCACTTCGGATAATTGCCACATCCGTAAAAGGTGTTACCTTTCCGCGCTCGCTTTTCGACCAACTCTCCGTCTTTGCACTCAGGGCACTTCACGCCAATGAAGTTCTGCTTCACATACTTGCAATCGGGATATCCGCTGCAGGTGGTGAACTCGCCATAACGCCCATGGCGAATCATCATGTTGCGTCCGCATTTGGGGCAGAGTTCGTCCAGCGGGATGTCGGGAACCTTCTTGCCCTGATCCAGACGGCGCGTGGTCTTACAGTCGGGATATCCGGTGCAGGCCATAAACTGGCCAAAGCGTCCGCGCTTCAGCACCATGATGCGGCCGCAGTTTTCGCAGTATTCCTCTTGCGTCGTGCCCTGCACGTCCGCCGAATCCAAATCGGGCAGGTTGATCGGATTTTCCTTGGTGAAGGTGCAGGTGTTGGGATCTTCTTTATCGTAGGTGCTGCAGGCGTAGAAGGAGCCGTGTTTGCCCCACTTGATCACCAGCGGCGCCCCACACTTTTCGCACTTCTCGTCCGTGGGCTTCTCCATCCGCTTGATGTTTTCCATGTGCTTTTCGGCATACTTCAGGTCTTTCTGGAATTTCTTCCAGAAGTCCGACATGGCATCCTGCCACTTCTCTTTGCCTTCTTCGATTTCGTCGAGCTCTTCTTCCAGACGCGCCGTGTACTGGACATCAAAAATGTCCTGGAAGTTCTCGACCAGCAAGTCAGTCACGACCAGGCCGATTTCGGTCGGAACGAATTTTCCGCCGAGCTTCTGCACGTACTGCCGCTCCTGAATCGTGGAGAGAATCGCGGCATAAGTGGAAGGCCGTCCGATACCGCGCTCTTCCAGTTCCTTCACCAGCGAGGCTTCGTTGTAGCGTGGCGGAGGCTCCGTGAAATGCTGCTCCGGCTTCAGTTCGCGGAGGGTGAGTTTCTGTCCGGCTTCGAGCGCGGGAAGCTTGTGTTTCAGCTCCTCGTCTTCCTCGTCCTTGCCTTCTTTGGACTCTTCATAAACTCTGAGGAAGCCGTCAAACTTCAAGACGGATCCGGTCACGCGGAACCAGAACGCATCGTTACCGCTCTTGGCGTCGATATCGACGGTGGTCTGGTCGAACACCGCAGGATTGATCTGCGAAGCCACGAAGCGTTGCCAGATGAGCTTGTAAACCTTGAACTCGTCTTCTTTTAGATATTGCTTGACTTGGTCGGGATGGCGCATCGCGGAAGTCGGACGAATCGCTTCGTGCGCACCCTGTGAGTCTTTCTTTTCTTTGAACGTGTTGGGAGCTTCCGGGAGATAGTTCTGCCCGTACTCTTTGCCGACGTATTCGCGTACCTCGGTAATCGCCTCGGGAGCGACGCGGGTCGAATCGGTACGCATATAAGTAATGAGGCCGACGGATCCTTCTTCACCGAGCTCGACGCCTTCGTACAGGCGCTGGGCGATCATCATGGTGCGCTTCACGCTGAAGCGCAGCTTGCGGGAAGCGTCCTGCTGCAGTTTGCTGGTGGTGAATGGAGGCGCGGCATTGCGGCGGCGTTCTTTCTTATCAACGCTCCGAACCACCCAATCGGCATTTTCCAGAGCGGCGCGGATCTTTTCCGCTTCTTCGGCGTTGCCAACTTCGACCTTTTCTTCACCTTTTCCAACGAACCGCGCGTCGAAGGCCGGAGGCTTGCTGGCAGCGAGGTGGGCATCAATGGTCCAATATTCTTTCTTTTCGAACGCTTTGATCTCGCGTTCGCGCTCAACAATCAGACGCAGGGCGACAGTCTGCACGCGTCCGGCGGAGAGACCTCGACGCACTTTGTCCCAGAGCAGCGGGGAGACCTGATATCCAACCAAGCGGTCGAGAACACGACGCGCCTGTTGGGCATCAACTAGATTCTGATCAATGGCACGAGGATGTTCGAAAGCGGCCTGCACGGCGCGCTTGGTGATCTCGTTAAAGGTGACGCGCTGGATGCGCGGCGGAGCTTCCTCCTCCCCCTTCTTCGCTTTCTTAGCCTTTTTTTTCTTTGAGCCATTGCCGTCGAGCTCGAAAGCAAGGTGCGCGGCTATGGCTTCGCCTTCCCGGTCCGGGTCAGGCGCGAGATATATGGCGTCGGCCGCGGCGGCCAGCTTTTTCAGCTTGGCGACAACCTTTTCTTTCCCAGGGATGACGATGTAATCCGTCTCGAAATCATTATTAATATCCACACCCAGCGTGCTCTTGGGCAGATCTTTGACGTGCCCGAGCGAGGCTTCTACAGAGAAACCTTTACCCAGATATTTCTGGATGGTCTTCGCCTTGGCCGGCGATTCGACAATGACTAAACCTTTTGACAATGTAACCTCAGTGTTGCTGAATTCCGTTTTGAAGCTAGCACGAATGGGCGCGAGGCAACAAGTTACGGGGAAAAGCTACTAGCTTCTAGCTGTTAGCTCCTAGCTGGAACTGGTCGCTGCAGTCGTTGCGCCAGAGCAGCCAACATTCGTTGTATTTCCAAGATCTTCGACTCCATTGCGGCGAACTCGTCCGGTGCTAGAAAATGCAAATCGTTCGCCAACAACAAATGGTATTCAAGTTCACTGACTGACCCGCGAGCAATCTGAATGAACCTTCTCATCTCAGGGTCGGACCTACGGCCGCATCCCTCTGCGATGTTCGCGCCGATCGAGGCCGACGCTCGCCTGATCTGGGAAGTGAGTCCATATATCTCATCCTTGGGGAAAGAACGCGTCCTCTGATAAATCAACAAGGTCAACTCGTGCGCCTTGCTCCAAATCTTGAGTTTCTTAAAATCTTCCATACGAGGGTCCCTCTGGCTCAGCTAGGAGCTAGAAGCTAGCAGCTAGAAGCTTTTTACAAAATTCTTCCCCGGCATTTGCCGCACTTTGCCGGTTAGCTCCAGTTCGAACAACGCGGCAAAAAGTTCGGAGGAAGACATTTGCGATTCCAGCTTCTCGATGAGTTCATCGATGTGCGTGGCTTCGTCAGCTTTGAGCAGGCTCAGGATTCGCTTTTCGTGAGGAGGCAGCCCGTCGTCTGGAAATAGAGATGCGGGCGAGGAGTCCGAGGATTCAGACGAGGGGGCGGGAGTCAAGGCAAGTCGTACTTCTGTCGGGAGTTCTTCCCAAACGTCTTCCCAGGTCGCAACCAGCTTGGCGCCCTGTTTGATGAGTGTGTTCGGGCCCCAGGCATTCTTGTTAGTGACATTGCCGGGCACGGCAAAAACGTCGCGGTTCTGCTCCAATGCCATGCGCGCCGTGATGCGCGTGCCAGAATATTCCGCGGCCTCCACCACCAGCACGCCCAGGGACATCCCGCTAATGATGCGATTACGGATTGGAAAATTCTGGGGCGCGGCAAAAGTTCCGAGAGGAAACTCGGAGATGAGTGCGCCACCAAAGGCCAGGATCTGCTCGGAGAGGCGGGAGTTCTCTTTGGGATAGATCACGTCCACGCCCGTGCCAAACACGGCGACCGTTTTTCCCTTGGCGGAAATCGCTCCACGATGGCCGGCGGTATCCACTCCGCGAGCCATGCCACTAATGATGACCAGGCCTTGGGCGGCGAGATCGCACGCCAGGCGCTCTGCCATGCCGGAACCGTAGGGCGTGGGATGGCGCGTTCCGACCACCGCGAGTCCCGGCTTGGTCAGCAGCTCAGTTGGGCCGCGCACGTAAAGTATGAGTGGCGGATCGTAGATCTCCTTCAGCAGCGGTGGGTATGAGGAATCTTCGAGCGACACGAGCGAGACGCCCGCTGCCGAAGCACGGGCGAGTTCTTCGCGCGCCAGTTCAATCGATTTGCCGATGACAATGGATTGCGCCGAGACTGCTTGGATGCCAGTCTCTTCCAGCGCGGTCAGTGCCGCGCTAAAGACATTTTCTGGCGATCCAAAGTGCCCGACCAGTTTTCGCGCCTTGGTCGGCCCCAAGCCCGGGGTCAGTAGGAGGGCAACCCATTCCAACAGATGCGTGGTGGAGGGTGAGTCAACGGCATTGGGCACAGTAGTCTCCGAGCGGACTGTACTTACACGGCGAAAATGCTGTCAAGGTCAGATGTCACAATGCCTTTGCTACTATTGTGGAAAGCATGAGAAAGCTGCGCATTTCCGCCATTTCATACCTGAATACAGCGCCTTTAATGTGGGATTTCGAGCACGGCGAGGCTGGTTCCCATTTTGAAATTTCCTACACAATTCCTTCAGGTTGCGCCCGCGCCTTGGCGGAAGGTAGCGGCGATATCGGAATTATTCCGGCGGCAGCGTATACGCAGATTCCCGGCCTGCAGATATTGCCAGACGTCGCGATTGCCTCGCGTCGCGCGGTGAGATCGATTTTGTTGGTCAGCAAAGTTCCGCTTGAAAGAGCGCGCACTGTGGCACTGGATACTTCTTCCATGACGTCGGTTGCTCTTTGCAAAATCCTCCTGAAATGGCTTGGTGGAGAGCGTCAATATGCGCCCATGGAGCCCGAGCTGGAAAAGATGTTGACCAGCAATGATGCTGCGCTCGTGATTGGAGATCCTGCCCTGCAGATTGATAGCACGTGCTATTACACGCTCGACCTGGCCGAGGAGTGGATCCGCATCACAGGCAAGCCGTTTGTCTTCGCATTCTGGGCGGTGCGCGGCAATGCCGCAGTTGAAGCTGACCCTGCGCTCGATTTAGTGGCACTATTTCGTGACTCGCGTGACCACGGGCTCGAGCCTTCGAATCTCACTGCCATCACTCGCGAATGGTCAGCGAAGTTGAACCTTAGCGAAGGACAGGTGCGGTCCTATTTAACAGAGAATATCCATTATCAACTTGACGCTGAATGTCTGGATGGGTTGCAGACGTTCTACCGCTATGCAGCAGAAATTGACGCGCTACCTGCGGCGACTGAATTGCACTTCTTGCACTCGGTAAGGACTCTGGCCGGCTAAGATTTCACAACCATAAGGGACACGAAGTTTCGCAGAGGAAGCCCTCGAGACATTCCCTTCGTGATCGTTGTTCGCATCCTTTGTGGTTTCCGTCTTTGTTGGTTAAGCTGAACCGGACGACGGTTTCATGAGCCTGTTTCAATCCATTCCGAGCCCCGAGGGAAAAGCTGATTCCACCCGGCCGCTCGCCGATCGCATGCGCCCGCGTACGTTGGATGAGTACGTTGGCCAAGAGCATCTGATCGGACCGGGCAAGCCCCTGCGCGTACAGATTGAGCGCGACGATTCCGGCTCGCTCATTTTCTGGGGGCCGCCCGGAACGGGCAAAACGACCCTGGCGAAGATCATTGCGAACATGACTAAGGCGGAGTTCATCGAATTCTCCGCCGTGCTTGTCGGGATAAAAGAGATTAAGCAGGTCATGGCCGACGCCGAGGGCGCACGCCAATACGGTACCCGAACCATTGTTTTTATCGACGAAATTCACCGCTTCAACAAAGCCCAGCAGGATGCGTTTCTGCCGCATGTGGAAAAGGGCAATATTCGCCTGATCGGCGCTACGACTGAGAATCCGTCGTTTGAGATCAATTCCGCCTTGCTCTCGCGCTGTCGCGTCTACGTGTTGCAGCCGCTCACCGAACGAGAGATCGTGCTCCTGCTGCGCCGAGCCATGGCTGACAAGGAACGTGGGCTGGGAAAGATGAATCTCAGCGCATCCGATGAAATATTGAAGATGATCGCCAGCTATACCAGTGGCGACGCCCGGAGCGCTTACAACGTCCTGGAAGTAGCGGCGGGGCTCACGGAAGAAAATGAGGGGGCAGGCCGCGAGATCACGGATGAAATTGTGCGCGACGCCCTGCAGAAGCGCATTCTGCTCTATGACAAGGCGGGTGAAGAGCACTACAACCTGATCTCGGCTCTACACAAATCAGTACGCAACAGCGATCCCGACGCTGCGCTCTACTGGCTCGGACGAATGCTCGAAGCGGGAGAAGACCCGCTGTACATCGCCCGGCGCGTCGTGCGGATGGCCGTGGAAGACATCGGACTTGCCGACCCCAATGCGCTGTCGCTGTGCATGGCCGCGCGCGATGCGGTCGATTTCATCGGGATGCCGGAAGGTAACGTCGCGCTGGCGCAAGCAGTCGTGTATTTGTCGGTGGCCCCGAAGTCCAATGCGCTGTACACCGCGTATGGAAATGTGCTGCAGGATGTGGAGAGCACTGCGGCTGAAGCTGTGCCGCTTCATTTGCGCAACGCGCCTACCCGGTTGATGAAGGGACTTGGGTACGGCCGAGGATATCAATATGCACACGACCTGGAATCGAAAGTAGCTGACATGACCTGCCTACCTGACAGTCTCCGTGACCGTCTTTATTACCAGCCCACGAACGAAGGCATCGAGAAGCGAATACGCGAACGGCTGGACGAAATCAAAAGGCAGCGTTCACACGCGAACGAAAACAAGAAGATGCAGGAAAAGAAGGACGGACCCGATGCCTGAAGCTGCGGCTGCCTGCAGATTCCAGGAAAAATCACGGGAGCAGAGTCCAAGAAGAGTTTTCCAGAGAACGTGCAATGGGTCAGACTGGACCGTCTCGAGCATCGTTGACAGTAATTTCCAGGCGGACTATTCTTAGACTAATTATTGGGGTAATCGCGTGAAACGTAGTAACGGAATGCTGCTACTCGGGATGCTTGGAATATTGGCGATATTCATTTTCGCGCCAATGGATGTGCCCGAGACTGCGTTCAACGGGACAGGCGCCCTCGTTGCGCTGGCGCATCCTGCATTGCCGCGGTTAAGGCCTAACACTCCGACGATCGACGGTGCCACTGCGCCTCACATGGCTATACACCAGATCGTGCTGACCGCGAAACTCCCGCGGGTACAAGCGACAATGCCGACACACAGCTCCCCGGGCCTTCAGCCGCTCCTCTGTACCTTCCTGATCTGAAACGAACTCCCCACTCCTGACTCCACCGGGTAATTTGCCCGGTATCAATGGTCTTGTCAGCCGGGCTATTCGTCTTGGGCTGCATCTGATTCTCTCAGACCACGCGTCCAAGGCCAGGTTGGCTGTTCAGGCGGGAATCACGAGATTCCTCGCAAGGGAGTTCTTATGCTTGCAAAATGTGCCAATCCGCGATGTTCAGTTCCATTTCACTATCTCGACTCGGGAGAACTTTTCCGACTCGAGAGCGACCGAGCCGTCTCGCCCGTTACGGGCAGGCGTGAATACTACTGGCTGTGCCACGGTTGTTCGAAGACGATGAGCTTGCGTCTAGCCGAAGATGCGGCGGTCAAGGTGGTACCGTTTCGCGATCCTCCAGTGGAACTTCAAGAGTCGATTCAGATCGGGATGGTGGACCGGCAGTACGGCCTGGTGTTGAACCGCATTCGTTTTTTAAAGTACCGGCCGCTCAAGCGATTGAAACTCGGATTGGGAGGACAAACTCAGTTATGAGAGACGATTGGGATGAGAGCATTTCGTTGGTTGCCGCGGGGGCAAATTGTCCAATCCCGGGTTGCGGTGCACTGACACTGGCGTATCGGCCGAAAGCCAGCTCAGGCAAGACCCTTGAAGCATGGGAGTTCAAATGCCCGTGCTGCGGAACGGAGTTCACGACCTCCGACGACCAGTTGCTGTTTCAGTCAGTACAAGAGGAGTGGTTACGAACCGGAATCCACTCTGCATAATTCAAAAGAAAGCCATTATTCACAGGAGTAGTGCAATGAAAACACTTTGGGGAGCAAAAGAGTCGACGATAGTAAGAATCTCACCCGAGGAATTGCAGCATCCCCTGGACGAGCAGATCCGCAAGCGCGCGTATGAATTGTACGAACAGCGGGGCAGGATCGACGGCCAAGAACTGGATGATTGGTTGCAAGCCGAATTGGAATTGAACATGAAGGCTGCAGCCTAACAGGCAATCGACGATTCTAAATAGCAGTTCCCGGCGTTTGCGAACCAGCAAAGGCCGGGAACTTTTTATGATGAGGTCGGATCTTGCTGTAAATGGAGGCAGCTGATTATTTCTTGTAGGGCCATTGGGCTTTGGTGAATAAGGCGCCGTCGATCCAGATGGTTTGTCCGCTGATGAAGGAGGCGCCGGGGCTGGCGAGGAAGACGACTGTCGGGGCAATATCTGCTGCTGTGCCCACTCGGCCCAAAGGCGTCAGTTTGGACCAGGTGCCGGCGTAGTCTGGGTCTTCTTCGCGTGTGCGCGCGGATTCGATTGCGCCGGGAGCGATGCAGTTGACCCGGATTCCGTATGGGCCTAATTCGATAGCCGCTTCTTTCGTGAACATTTCGATGCCGCCTTTACTGGCGGTGTAGGCGACCAACGAGGGAAATGCGAGTTTGTTGCAGCCGGAGCCGAGATTCACAATGCAACCCCCTCCCTGTTCTTTCATGATCCGTGCCGCTTGCTGAGTGCAGAGGAAGCAGCCTTTGAGGTTGGTTTCGACCACGAGGTCCCACTCTTGTTCAGTGACTTCAAGCAGGGGCTTCCAGGTTTGGACCCCGGCATTGTTGACCAGGAGGTCGACGCGGCCAAACTCCGCCATCACTCGTTCGAACATGGCTGTGACTTGAGCGCTGGAACGGATGTCAGCCGGTATGACGATCGAGTCCGGCTGCAAGCAGCGGATTTCGCTCATCGTCGCATCGACCATCGCCGCAGGATCGTTGAAGTAATTCACTGCGACGCGGTATCCGTTACGCGCTAATCCGAGAGCGATCTCTTTTCCGATTCCACGGCTGGCGCCGGTTATAAGAGCTGTTTTATTCGGCATGTTTACCCTCTAAGCAGAAAATCGAAAGCTTCAATGCGCGAACCCAACGAAAGGTACTTTCCGCCCTCCCGACATATTCGAGCAAATTGCTTCAAGCTAAGGCTCGGCGCTTGATCATAGCGGACAGGGAGGAGACTGGCGGTGGTTTTTAGGGAGTTGCAAGGCCTGTGTATGGTTTAGATGGAAGTAACAGAACAAACGTCTAACTCGTGTATAAGTCCGGCAAGGAAATGCTCTTTTGTCGCTGCGGTGCTCTGACAGGCAAGTCAGCACATTGTAGCGACGCAGGCGATTGCGGCCTAGCACCCGCCTACGGATTAATCTGTTTCTTTTTGTTCGTGCTTAACTGCACACGTCTTGGAGCAGACTTTCTCGACGTAGCATTCCTCATGAATAGCTTGTCCGTCCTCGTCAGCCTTGCAACTTTCAAGCGCCACGGACTCGTTGCAGACCGGGCATTTCGGGCGTTCGACGTGAGGCTGACGGAAGATGCGATTGAGGGGAGACATCGGACACACTTGTTTATCGCTGTAGGTCAACGATACGCAGTGACACAAGGAGTCGCAAGTGCCAAAGCATGCCGTAACAAAACGCAAGCTAGTGATCCGTCTAGGGGGATCAATGTGCGAATTTACTAAATCGATTTTTTCTTGATCCTCTGCTGCTCTGGATAGACAAATTGAAACTACCGGGATGCATGTCGGAAACCTTACAGATTTCGATTGGCTTCGGAACTAAAATCAGCATTGCAGCAGCGGCAAAGTGGTAGTATTTTATGCAACGAATTCGGCTGGGGTAAGAACCCTACCTGGCCCTCTGTGGGGAGGGTGTCAATGAAGAATCAACCACAATCGGTGGAGCAGCCTCGATTCCTGAGTGGATGGAAAGAGATTGCGAACTATTTGGGAAAGGGAGTTCGCACGGTGCAGCGCTATGAGCGCGCTTTAGGTCTTCCCGTACGTAGGCCAGCAGGAAACGCTACGGGCTCAGTTGTCGCCACTAAACCAGAACTGGACGCCTGGGTGGCAGCCAGCCCAATCCGCGAAGCGTTCCGGCTCACGAAGACGGAGTCCGGAGCGGGATCGAGAACGACGAAATCGATTATGTCGGGCATCGAAGAGATGACGCGATTGCGCGAACAGATGACGGCTTTACACAGCGACATGCGAACATCTGTGCAGGCGCTTTGCGAGAGCCTCTACGGCTTGCAGGTTGACCTGAACAGCAAAACGTTCAGCAAACCACTCGACCGATGACGCTGCTGGCCCCGAGTGAGCGAACTGGCCAAATGCTGGAGTTGCTGGATTCATATTCCAAACAGAAAGCCAGTTGATGGCTGCGCTGGAGCGCAGGTTACTGAACAATCCGTACACGCCCCTCTGAATTCATCTCCCGACGGTCTGCTGAAAACCCCTGAATGATGAAAAACATCCGATTGGGATGCGTGAGAAGACCCCGAGCCTCAGACAACCGCGCAAGCTGTTACTCAGACCAACACTCGACAGGTTATTGGCTTCCGAAAGAGAGATGAATCGCGCCGGCTGCGATTTTTTGAAGGTGGACGTGGCCACCGCGCTTCTTTTTGCCCAAACCGCGCTGAGCACCGACGATCCAGTCAAAAAGCGCAGAAACCGGAAGTCGGCCCGCAAGGCTTATGACACGGTGATACGCATAGCAAAGAAGATCGTTCTCACCGATCAGGATGCGAAATACCTGGAGAAAGGGTTGAAGCAGTTGCGAGCCGAGCTGACGCAACTTGGGGAAAATCTCTAGGCTGACTTCTCCACTTCAGTGCGGCTGCCCTGATCCAATGCAGCGTCCCGGGCAAAGATCATGTCGCGAATGACGCGGGCGCTCGCGTCGTCGGCGGCAGATTGATCGCGCAGGCGGGATGAGCTTTTGCGATCTGTATTCAGGCCATCGGCGATCCGACGCTGCATCGCGGCTTTCTCCTCCAAGGCACGCATGGCGGCCCACAGGGCGGCTTCCGAGGCCGCGGAAAGTTCGGTGGCGAGGCTCTCGGTGCCGTAGGAGTGTCCAACCCGGCAGCGGAACCGGACCAGGTCGCCGTCCCTCAGTTCCCATAGGACACCATGACATTCGGGGCAGGCAAACACTGAGGGAGTTCCCTCTCCTTCATCGAAGTAGGCAACCTTGAGATTCTCGTCGTGCTCGCCGCCTTCGATGCCGGACTTGGCGAGGCCGGAACGGCCAATGTTTCGGACCTTCTTAGCAGCACGAACGCGGCCGCTCGTACCTGAGCGCGATTGCCATCTGCCGTTGGCTTTTTGTGGCTTTCGATTGGGCATAACGATTTCATCCTGATCGATCTGGACAAGCTCGATGAGGTTAGAGGCAATATCACGGGCGTTTAACACGTAATGGGGTGTGGCGTAGGCAAGCGCCCGCCGAGGCATCTCGCTCCATCCTGCCTCGGCTGGATCCTGCACGATGGCTATGCCGCCCCGCTGCTTGACGCCGTACAACCCCACCGAACCATCGTCATGATTGCCGCTAAGAATAATCCCAATGACGCGAGGACCGTACACGCGGGCTGCAGTGCGAAACAGAGGATCAATCGCGGGACGGTGGCGATTTTCTCGTGGACCGCGCAGAACGCGCATTCGTCCGGATTCAACGGCGAGATGGTAGTCGGGACGGGCAATGTAGATGTGGCCTCGCCGGATCGGCTCTTCATCCGCAGCCTGGGTTATTGGTAATCGACTGTGCGACGAGAGATGCTCCTCGATCAGGCTGGGGAATTCCGGCATCATATGAATCACGATGAAGACCGAGGCGGGAAAACTGGCAGGCAGACCTCCGATGAGGGTTTTGACGGGTTCAAAAGCTCCCGCCGAACCGCCGATCACGATGATGTCGCGCTGTGGCAATCGCTCCTTCTTTCCTTCGAACTTAGAGGCAATCGGAAACTGTACGGTTGGTTTGAAGAAAGACTGCGGTTGGAAGAAGGCTGAGATTTCCTGGTCAGGAATACCGGTTGGGGGCGCTCTTCAGCTTCAGGGTGTAGCAATTCTCGTGCACCGGCCTGCCCTGCTCATCGATCTTGCAACTCGTCAATTCGCACAGGTTGTTGCAGATCGCACAGGTGCCAAAGCTCGGATCGGAGGACTTGTTAAGCTCCTCCATCAGAGCCCGCCGCTTGAGGTCGTCGGGTTCGCGCGCCAGGTCGCGCGCGATTTCCCGCCAGGCTCGCGGAGAATTGTGAGGATGCTGGGACACTATGGTTCGAACATAGACTGGCGTGGTTAGAGAGGCAAGCGCCAAAGCGCGCCAGAGCCCAGGCCTGTGGCTGCGCGCCATCGTGGAAAAGCTGCCGTTTAGGGGCGGCGCAAGGTGTCAAATCAGCACTCAGGCCTACCGCATCTTATTCTTCCGCTTCCGTGCGCCCGTTGGTTTTGCCCGACGCTGGGCCGAGCAGCTCGCTGATGTCGAGCAGCGCGAGAACCACGCCATCGATTTTATTTTCCAGAGTGCGATAAGGCGTGATGCGAAGATTGTAGTTTTTGCCGTCCCTACCCTGAACGAGCTCTGTCCGGATCCTGACGTCGCGCATGACATCGAGCATCCAGCGCTCCAGTTGAGGAATATCGATCTTCAGATATATTCGCGTCAGAGCCTTGCCCACGTCATGCTCGCCTAATCCAAACGCACGCTCAGCTTCAGGGGTGTACCGGCGAATGTGCAAATCATCTCCTAGCATGACCATGGGAATGGTGATGCTGTTAAGGAGATTGATGAGATCGTTGCTCAACTGCGCAAGTTGGTGGTTGCGATGCTGGATCTCCTCGTTGACGGTATTGAGTTCTTCGTTGGCAGATTCCAGTTCCTCTTTCGAAGTCTGCAGTTCTTCATTCGTGCTCTGCAGTTCTTCGTTGCCGGACTGAATTTCCTCATTCGCGGACTGCAGCTCTTCATTACTGGCTTCCTGGCCTTCGATAATGGATTGCAAATAGTCCTTGGTGCCGGCCAGTTCCTGCTTGAGTTGTGCAATCTGCATGTCTTTCAGATCGGAGCTTTCTTTGCCAGAACGCTTGGGAACGCGCCTGGGCTCTTGTGTGGGTCTCTCCTGGGGACCTTCCTCGAACAAGACCAGCAGATGGCGCTCGTCACGCGCAGGAGTATGAAAGGGAACGACCTCCATCTTCAGCGTGCGGGACGCATCGGAGTCTTCCACTGCAAGCCCCTCTTTCGAGGCCGCTACACCGGTCTTGCGTGCCTTGTCAATCAGTCCGCGCAGTTCATGGAGCAGCCCGGGACGCACCATCTTAAGCAGGTTCAGACTGGCCTTGCCCGTGGGCAACTCCAGAAAGCGGCTGGTCCGGCCGCGAGTCTGCAGGATGTCCAAAGAGTCGTTCACGACGACGGCTGAAGGAACATACCTGCTCAGCAGCAGGCGATCGGCTTCGCGCTGCACATCGATCGGGGTCTTCGGCTGCTCCTCCTCGTGGGCTGGGCGGGCCGGTATCTGCGGCTCCCGCGGAGCAGGGGTTTCTGAATTCACGCTGAGCCCGAAGTTCACTCGAGACGGGACCGACTTTCTCTCGTATATCTTGCTCTTCCGGTCGACGAGCGTGAATATCTCGGCGCCTACGCCCAGCAATCCTTCGGTGCTGCCCACCAGCAGGAAGCCTGCCGGCTTCAAGGCGTAGTGGAAAATGGGAATAACTTTTTTCTGCAGAACCGGGCTGAGATAGATGAGCACGTTTCGGCAGCTGATCAGGTCCATACGCGAAAAAGGCGGATCGCTGAAGACATTCTGGCGCGCGAAGACGCACATATCGCGGACTGATTTCGAGATCTGATAGCCGCCGCCCGTTACCTTGTGAAAAAAACGGCGCAAGCGGACTTCGGAGACTTCGCGCGCGATGGTGTCTTTGTAAATTCCCGCGCGGGCGGTCTGAATGGCGCTCTCGCTGAGATCGGTTCCGAAGATCTGGATGGGAACTTCGAAGCGCATCTCCGAGAGCATCTCCACCAAAGACATGGCATGCGAGTAGGTTTCTTCGCCGGTGGAACATCCGGGAACCCAAACGCGCACCGGATCAGAGCTGGAACGATTGGCAAGGATTTGGGGGTAAACAACTTCCCGCAGGCTGTCGAAGATTTCAGGATTGCGGAAAAAGCTCGTGACATTGATAAGAACGTCGCGATAAAGAGCTTCGATCTCCTGCGGACTGCGGTGCAGGATTTTGACGTAGTCACCAAGCTCAATGACGTGATTGATATGCATGCGGCGGAGAATGCGGCGCCGGATTGTCGCCACTTTGTAATCGATGAAATCTACTTTGCTGTGTTTCTTCAGCAGGCGGAAGACTTCTTTCAACAACCGATCCTTGCCATCAAACGCGTCATCGTGCGGTTCACGATGCGCAGGCTCTTTTTGAATGCGAATCAGTTCCTGGGCTATGCGGCCAGGGGGAAGAACATAATCCGCGACGCCGGCTTCAACGGCGCTCTGAGGCATACCATCGTACTTGGCGGATTCGAAATCCTGCGCGAAAGTCAGGCCCCCGCTGCTCTTGATGGCTGAGAGACCAAGGGTTCCATCGCTGGCGGTTCCGGAGAGAATCACTCCGATAGCGTTGCTTGCCTGGTCCTCCGCCAGAGAGCGGAAGAAACTATCGATGGGCAAATGGTGACCACGGCCACCCGCGCGCTCGGCCAGATGCAACACTCCATCGGAGATGGTCATATCGCAGTTGGGCGGCAGAACATAAACGTTATTGGGTTGAACTCGCATCCCCTCGGCAGCCTGGTACACCGACAACTGGGTGGTCCTGGCCAACAGTTCCACCATCGCACTCTCGTGTGTCGGATCGAGATGTGGAATGAAGACGAGGGCCAGACCGGGATCCTCAGGTAGAGCACGCAGCAAATTGCTGAA
>Ga0068856_100004064_pt1 | contig 14642 bp, 9 predicted proteins | sample KBSCornC62_FD_66595 | JGI IMG/M metagenome (GOLD analysis project Ga0068856, IMG submission 66595) | Corn rhizosphere microbial communities from Kellogg Biological Station, Michigan, USA - KBS Corn C6-2 | ecosystem: Host-associated > Plants > Roots > Rhizosphere > Soil ...
ATTCGCTCGCGCTGCCTCAATCGTGTTCATGTTGATCAGTGTGTTGTCGCGAACGATGACCGCTTTATTCGTTTCAATGAATCCGATGCCACCCATGTTTGCCGCAAGGCCATAGACCTCATCGATGCCTTCCGTTGCCTGAACACAATTACGCGCGTCAGTTAGATCCAGCAGTTTGAACTCGTTCGCCGACGTAGCCTCATACTCGGGTTCCTTGATGTCTACGCCACGAACCCAGTAACCGCGTTGAACGAGATACTTTGCCAGATGATGTCCAATAAACCCGCCGGCACCAGTAATCAATACTTTTGTTTGGTTGGCCATTTAAATGAGTAACCCCTCGGAATATGCTCAAAAAGGATTTGAGAATTTATGTGTGTTGGGTCCTAAAATCAAGCAGTCGCCAGCCTGCGCAGACAGCCCCAAAACGGTCTGTTCATCAAGCTCTCGGGATGTGTGGCTAGAGCGCGCGTCAACCATTTCGCCGCCTCCACTCTTTTACCCGCCTCGCTCGCAGCGTAGGAAAGTCGTAGAAAACGGGTAGCACGACACCATCGCTTGTCAGCGCCTTCGAGGCGCGTTTCGTAAAACTCGGCGATCTGATCAAACTCCTCAATCTGTCGATGGCCTTCGGCAATTGTCTTGCTTACTTCGTGTAAACGATAGCCAGCCATCCGGAACGGAAGATAGTCGCACTTGTTACCACTCAACAACAGCCGTATGTACATGTCGTGATCGAAATCATAATTCCATCGTTCTTCAAAACCCGGTCGCACGATCTCTGTTTTCCAAAAGTGACCAGGCTGCGCTGCTTTGTACTCCCAGGCAAGGCAGTGAGCTGCTGATTTAGGCACAACAGTCTCGACCAGCTTCGTTTCATGCCCTTCGCCGAAGAGTTGCGTATCGCCACAAACCCAGGTCGACTTAGGATGAGTCGCGAAATGACTCATCACTGCCTTGAACGCTCCTGGAAAATAGATGTCGTCGCTGTTTATGAACGCAAAGACGTCACCCGTTACTCGTTCGAGTCCCTTATTGATTGCGTGGACTTGACCTCGATCCTTTTCACTGACCCAATAAGTTAAGCGATCCTGGTAACGCTTGATGATCTCGACGCTGTCGTCAGTACTTCCTCCGTCAATGACGATGTATTCCAGCGGCTCGTATCCCTGATTCAAAACAGACAGAATTGTCTCTTCGAGAAATCTACCTTGATTGAAGGAAGGCGTGACGATGCTTAGTTTAAGGGACATTCCGTTCAACACTCGAAACTCTTGATCGAATCTACGACATATTCCTGCTGTTCGTTAGTCAGTTCTGGAAACATAGGTAACGCGAAAGTTTCAGTCGCCGCACTTTCAGACTCGGGATATGAACCCGTTTTATAACCTAAATATTCAAAACAACGCTGCTGGTGAAGTGGAATCGGATAATAGACTTTCGTTCCAATTCCTCGTTCCTTTAGATATACGGCTAGTCGATCGCGATGTTGAGGAACCCGAACGATATACTGATGAAAAATGTGACGGCCATCGTCTCTAACAAACGGGGGAATCACTTCGAAATTCAAATCAGCTTCACGCAAAAGGTTCGAATACACTGCCGCTTTCTCTGCGCGCGTGTTCGACCAACTGTCCAGGTGCGCAAACTTCACATGTAAAACTGCCGCTTGCAGTTCGTCTAATCGACTATTGAGACCTACTTCCTCGTGCTCGTACTCGTTCGCGCCACCATGATTTCTCAAGCGTCGCAATCGCTCTGCACATGCATCATCGCTTGTCAGCAACATACCACCATCACCGGCGCCGCCCAGGTTCTTTGTAGGATAGAAACTCAACGTTCCCATCAAACCCATAGAACCGGCCCTGCGCCCGCGATCCTCCGATCCAATTGCCTGGGCCGCATCTTCGATGATCGGTATTGCTGTTTTTTGGCCGATCGAGAGTAGTGAATCCATGTCCGCACATTGACCGTACAGATGCACTGGAATGATGGCTTTTGTGCGTGAGGTAATCAACGCTGCGACCTGCTTCGAATCGATGTTGTAGGTTTTCGGATCGATATCAGCGAAAACAGGCTTGGCCCCTAGTCGTGCAATCGCGCTACCGGTCGCAAAAAAAGTGAATGGCGTCGTTATGATTTCATCGCCTTGCCGAACATCCAGTGCCATTAGCGCCAACAGAAGTGCATCTGAGCCTGAGGCGCAACCGATCGCATGTGTCGTGTGTGAATAATTCGCGAGTGCCGTTTCGAGAGAGCGAACATACCTGCCCAGCACAAAATGCTGAGACTCGAATATCTCATCGACGATCGGACGAAGCTCGTCTCGCAACGAGACATACTGAGCCTGTAGATTTATCAGCGGAACATTCATTGAACGGAAGTATTAAGCAGATAGGTCCGACGAACTTTAGTTTGTCGTTGCTCGCAGTTATAGCCCACCGTTTTAACTAGACGGACATCTGGCTAGGCTGTTTCTCCGGCTGACGCTCCTGCGGAATCGCTATCGGACGAATAGTAATTGGAGTAGTAGTTCGAGTAGTAGTAATCCTGAGTTTCGAGCTTCACGTTATTCAACACAACGCCAAAAATATGCGCGCCCACATCCAGCAGGTGTTGTTTCGCTCGGCGCACAACAGCTCGCGAGCTTCTGCCGCCATGAACCACCAACATCACGCCGTCGACCATCGTTGAAAGGATCGAAGCGTCAGTGAAGGAGATGGCAGGAGGCGAGTCGATAATGATGTGGTTAAAACGTTCGCTCAGTTGCGTCAGAAGCTTGCGCATCTCAGCTGAGCCAAGCAGTTCAGCCGGATTTGGCGGCACCGGTCCGGATGTCAGGATCTTAAGATTGTTCGTCCTTGGACAAGACTGAATAAGTCCATCAAGATCCTTCTCACCTGAAAGCCAGGTTGTTAATCCGCGCGCATTTGAAATGTCAAACTCTGCATGAAGTCGTGGTCTACGTAAATCGCAATCGATAATCAACACATCGGCGCCAGTCTGCGCCAGCATAAACGCCGTGTTGATGGCTGTAGTAGTCTTCCCCTCCGAAGGCTGGCTTGAAGTAACCAGAATAGTCTTTGGCGGCTGACCAGCAGACGAAAGTAACAACGAAGTGCGAAGGTGACGATACGACTCTGCGATTGGACTGCGGACATCGTCGATCATTGCCAGCGCGGTTGTTTCCGAAGGTGCCGCAGAAGCAGCACCGGTTATACCTTTCAATCGGCCACGATCCTTATGACTTGCTGGAATCATTGCCAGCGCGGGAAGATGAACATACCGATCAATATCGTCGAGCGACTTCACTGTGTCGTCGAGGAAATCAAGCAGGAACGCCAGACCGATACCGGCAACCAGCGAAAGCAGGAAAGCTATCATTACATTGCGAATGCGCGGTGGACCAATCGGCTCCTTAGGAACACGGCTATACGTCTCAACGCTTACTTCGTTACCCTTATCACCAATCGCAACCTGCACGTCGCGCAACTTTATTTGCAGCAGGTTCAATCGCTGCTTGTCGGTTTCGAGCTGTTGCGAATACTGCGTCATTTCGATTTGATCTTGAGTCTGCTGACTCGTGACCGCTTTTTGCGCGTTGTACATCTGACGCACACTCTGCTCATGCGTCACTGCCGCCTCGTATTCGCCTTTCAAACCCGCAATCACTTCATTGGCGACTTTGTCTAGTTCAGCTTCGAGTGGCTTAATGGCCACATTGAGTTTGGTAACTTCAGGCCATTTTTCAGTATATGTAACACGTAATGCCTCGCGCTTCTCCTTTAATAAAGAAAGACGCTCCTGAAGCGCCCCAACGCGCGCGCTCTTTATCACTTCCGGGACTGAGAACTTATCCGGTGCGCTTGCCGCGCTTTTATAAACGGCTTCAGCGGTCTTGCGTTTGTTCTCAGAGTCCAGCAACTGTCTGATCAGGTCTGCCAGTCGTTGGCCTTCGGCATCGCGTGTGGTATCGGGAGAGAGAGGCAAGTTATGAGCTCGCGCATAGTTGAAAAGTGTTTCGGTCTCCTGACGTATCTTGCCTTGAATCTCAGCCATCTCATTCGCTATTTGATCTTCCGCTTTAGTTGAATTGGCGGTCGAGCGTGCAAGGTTGTTTTCCCGGAATACGTCAGCCAGGGTATTGGAGATCTTCTGAGCCATTTCCGGATCAGTGTGCCGGTACTTAATGGTGAAGAGATTCGTTCCGACAATCCCATCGACCTGTTCATTGCCGGTGATCATGTCTTCATAAGGCTCGAGAGCGGCGAGTTCTTCCGGAGACAGTTCTTCGTTAATCTGTTCGGCGCCCACGATATTGAGTGTCGTCGCTGTAGCGGGCAGTACTTTCGCCTTCACCTTTTCACCCGTGAACATGCGGCGAAGTGAAGAAAAGATTCCGCCTTGCGACTGTCCACCAAAAAATGTCGGGTTATGTTGGAGGTCAAGAGTTACTGCGACTTGTCGTGCGAGTGCCGGACTTTGCAACAACTTTATCTGTGTGCCCCAGAAATTCGCGTCGGGTTGAGAGTTCAAAACGAACTCCTTACCGAGAAGAATGTTTCCTTTCCGCTGTTCGATTTTGATCGTGGATTCCGCCTGGTAGATTGAAGGCTGTCTGAACATCTGGACGGCAACCAAAGAGGTAACCACCAAACAAAGACTCAGGATCAGCCATTTGCGCTTTAAAACGATGAACAAATATTCGCGCAGCTGGGTTGGTTCGCTTGCTGCCGGGCCGTATGACTTGAGCGTACCTACGTCATTTAGCGGGCGATCCAGAGTTCGATCGGTGGGCGACAGCGGTATCAAGCGATTATCTTGCGACATCATGTTGTTTCGACCCTCAACTTCAAATCTCCAACGTCTGAGAATAATAGCAGAGACTCCGCTTGTGGCAAGTTCAACTAGTGAGGAAAATTAGGCGTTTGTGTGTATTTTTGAAGTGATGTCTTGAACGAACTGGGCCAAACCTTCCTCCCAATTCGGCAGCCGCTCCAGACCCAGCGCATCTGAAAGGAGACATCTCAAACGAGAGTTTTTCGGACGAGGCGCAGGTCTGCTGACTGACTCGAGCAAAACCACTTCGAGATTCGCAAGATCACAACCTGCAAGTTGCAAGGCTTTCGAGGCGAAGTCTGCATAGTTTGTGCCGTTTCCCGAATTCACAATGTGGAAAAGTCCGGGCAGATCAAGTTGTGCGACCTCTCGCAGCCGTCTGGCTAAATGATTTGCATAAGTAGGCGTGCCCCAGGCATTCGCAATCGCTTTAACCTTCTCGCCACGGCGGATCCGATCGACTGCCGTACTTAAGAAGTTCTTTCCTCCGCGTCCAAACACGAAACCAGTTCGCACGATTGTTGTTCTCGCATGCGTGTATTGCGCTCGGCGTTCCCCTTCCAACTTCGCGCGTGCATACACGCTCAGTGGATTTGGATTGTCCCGCTGCGTGTAGAATCCTTCCTTTGTGCCGTCAAATACATAGTCGGTAGAAATCGTAATCAGCAACGCGTCCGCTTTTCGACTAGCTCTCGCAAGATTTTCAGGTCCGACTTCATTCACTGCCTTGCATCGCGCCGCATCACTTTCACAACCGTCAACATCGGTCCATGCAGCACAATTGATAACTACCTCCGGCTTTGCTTCGGCAACGATTAGCTCCACTTGAGCTTCGTTGGTTATATCTAGTCTGCTTCGGTCGTAGGCCAGTACTTCATCACCGAGTCGGATGCAGTAGTCGCTCAAGGTGCGCCCTACTAAACCACCAGCACCGGTAATCAGGATTCTCAACTTGTGCTGACCTCAGTTCCGTATTGTTGTTTGTAATATTCTCGGTAGGCTCCACTGCGCGCGCGTTCGACCCAGTCGTTATTATTCCTGTACCAGCTAATGGTCTTTGCCAATCCGGATTCCCAGGTCTCGATTGGACACCAATTCAGTTCCGCTTCAATGACCGACGAATCGATCGCGTAACGCCGATCATGGCCGGGTCGATCTTTAACAAATTGAATCAGCGAGTGAGATTTTTGGAGTGCGTCCAGAACAGACTTTGCAACGTCGATGTTTCTTCGTTCATTGCGGGCGCCGATGTTATAGACCCTTCCGGATTGTCCTTTCTCGAGCACTGACAGAATCGCGCGGCAGTGATCATCAACGAATATCCAGTCGCGAACATTCAAGCCATCGCCATAGACAGGTATTGGCTGGTCATTCATTGCGTTTGAGATTATCAGTGGGAGGAATTTTTCCGGGAACTGCCGAGGACCGTAGTTGTTACCGCATCTAGTTATCACGGTATCGAGACCAAACGTGTGATGCGCAGCGCGAACCAAGTGCTCAGCGGCCGCCTTTGAAGCGGCATAAGGACTGTTCGGAGCAAATGGCGAATGTTCTGTGAAATAGTCGTGCGTATCCACCAGACTTCCCATTACCTCGTCAGTTGAGACCTGAAGAAACCGTTTTACGTTGCGCTCGCGTGCTGCATCAAGCAGAAACTGAGTCCCCAGGACATTAGTGCGAAGAAACTCGTGGGCCGAGAGGATGCTCCGATCAACGTGACTTTCCGCAGCGAAATTTAGGATTGCATCGCAGTTTTCAGGAAGACTGGCAAGTAGTTGTTCCGCTACCGCAATGTCGCCGCGAATAAATGTGTGCCGATCTCCGTCCAGGTCGTTGAGGTTATCAAGGTTACCGGCGTAGGTCAGCGCATCGAAGTTAATGATTTTGTATTCGGGTCGTTCGGTGAGAATGAGTCTGACAAACGCGGAACCAATAAAACCTGCACCACCAGTAATGAAAAACGTGCGCATCTCGAGTTGCAGGTTCTACGGCCTTACACGAACAGTGCCTTTTCCCTGGTTTGGGTTCACAAAAGAGAAGGAGGAAATTGGGAAACTCTGGCAGCCGATAATGTGTTCACGATTAGAAACGACTCCTTCATCATCGGCGCGCTCGGAATCCGTAGCAATCCATGCCAATGGATCGACCTCATCTGCAGACCGCTCTGAATCGGAAGGCAACCACGAGTGGTTGTCTAAACGATAAATTCCCCAGGTTAATCGATCTTTTTTCAACTTATCGTCGGTTCCGCCATTGTCCTGAGCCACTACCAGCACGCGGCGGCCAATATAAGGACGAGAGCTTGAATCCGTGATTGCGCCGCTCATAACTGCCGTGCCTTTGTTTATCACCAGGCAATCTACGTCGGCTTTGAAGAAAAATGTCTGCGATTCTTGCGAGTCACCATCAGTCGTTGTGTGAGGCCGCACTGCATCGTCTCTGAAGATAGTTTGGCCAGACACTTCACCGTCAAGCCTCCGCGTGGCGTGAAACTCAATATAACGATCTACTTCGTCGTGGGAAAATATTAGGAAGCTACCATCGACGGACGAACCGCTGGAATCGCAGACGAAGGCTGATTGAGGAGTCAAGCTAAACACCAGCAGACAGGCTGCAACTAGCGTTAGTAAGCGCCACGTACTGCGTCGTTGAACCAGGGAACAAACTTTTCTCATGTAGCAGAATTTTTATTGAAAATTAGCAATCAATAAACGTAAGATGCGGCGCGAACGCGCAACAATAGTGATGCTTCCAAAGCGTGTCAACCCAGTAGTTTCGACCCTGAAACAAAAATGACACGGAATTGCAAGTTGACGTCTTAATCAAAATGGACTATTAAGTCCGCCGCTTTTTGATTCGGTTCTCAAGGTTTCTCGAGAAGCAATACCTCGCTAGTGCAGGGCTGGGCCACACTGGAGCCAAACCCTGCGGATCTCGCTTGTAAATCGACAACGATTCCTAATCCATTGCAGCTTAGTCCCGACAGCGACACACATTTAAAAATCCAGAATGCGCTTTTCAGCGCAATAACCAAATCCGCTGTAGTCGGGTTGTGACGCCCCAGTCTCTGTTGCGAGACAACTTCAGATCAGTTCTCTAAGGAGACCATCCGCAATGCGCAAAAATATCCTCTATCACCCCAGGTCCTTTCGCACGATGCTGCGCGCAACCTTGTTTCTCGCGTTTTTTATAGCAATCGTGGTGTGTCTGGCGGTTCCTCGATACGTGAATTCGGCCAGCACCAAGACTGCTATTAGAAATAAGGTCAATACAACGAAAGTTCAAAATCGTAACAGTGGGCCAGAGCTACCCGATCCGTATACAACTCGCCCAACTTCGACAATTCTTAATTTATTACCAGCATTCTTCCAGAGTCCCACCGCGATCACGACATATGCGGGTGATTGTTCAACTCCCAAGAGTGTGTTCAATCTACAGGACACTGATTTGACCGTATGCGCCAAAGTGTCCGGGGGCCAGTCAGCCCAACAGGTCCTTTGGTCAAACGCCCACTTCGTTCTTGTCCAAAGCACCCCCGTTGGCACTGACACAGATTTCACTTTCACCCTCAGTGCCGGGTCAAGTTTAGGTGATTGGCGCGTCATTCTTTACGAGCCGTTTGGCGGTTCAGTTTACGCGGTAACTCCTTTCACGGTGATTGATGCCGCGAATCCCCAGGCCGATCTATCGATTTCGAAGGGTGCCGCCTCAAGCACTATCGCCTCTGGGTCACAAGCCGTCTTCACGGTGCAAGTAACTAATTTAGGACCAACGGACGCAACGAATGTTCAAATCACCGACGCCATTCCGCTGAATACGACGTTCTCATCGTTCGCGGCGATCTCAGCGCCAACCGGTACGAACTGCGTTTTGCCTAATGTAGGCGATAGCAGCGGCCAGACGATTTGTACCATACCAACGCTGGCTCGCGGCGAGACAGCCAGTTTCCTTACGGCGTACGACGTAATTACCGGTCTCGCAGACGGTACGCAGATTTCAAACACCGCAAGCGCGGCCAGCACGCAGCCGACCGGGAGCGATCCGCCAGCGGTACCCGACCCTGACACCGACAATAATTCTTCGACAGCGACGACGATAGTCCAGGGAGCAACCACCGAGACCTGCACACTTGATTGCCCGGCTAATGTGGTCGTCACCGCAGACACAAGTCAGGGTGGTAATCCCGGTGCATTTGTTACTTTTGCCGCAGCGGTGCCGTCCGGCAACTGCGGTGCGGTAACAAATAGTCCAGCATCCGGCTCGTTCTTTACTGTGGGCACGCATTCGGTTATCTCGCAATCAGAGTTAAACGCGGCCAGCTGCACGTTCACGGTTACCGTTCTGGACTCCAATCCACCAACAATCACCTGTCCGGCCAATAAACTAGTCACCGCGCCGGTTGGACAACAGGAGGCGACAGTTGATCCCGGCACGCCAACAATAAACGCTTCGGGCGGTGGAACAGTTACCGGCATTCGCAGCGATGATGATGCTGATCCCGCTACACCTCCGAAGCCGCTTACGGATCCTTATCCGCTCGGCACGACTGGAATTCATTGGACAGTTACTGATGCGGGCGGACGCACGGCAAGCTGCGACCAAAGCATTGTTGTTACAGCGAACAACCGGCCTCCGGTGTCGATCAGTTGTCCCGCTAACGTCAGCGTTTCGGCTCCGTCGGGATCGTGCGAGGCAACAGTTACGGCAGGTACTATCGGCACACCGACAACGAATCCGTCAGATAGTGACGTGAGTGTCGACGCTGTCCGTAACGATGGCCGACCGTTGACCGACCCATTCCCAGCAGGCAACACGCTGATCACCTGGACGGCTACTGATGCTCAAACGGGCAGTGTTGCTTCGTGTAATCAAACTATTTCGGTAACCGCCGGATCAGGCAGTGACACCACGCCACCGGTTCTGACGGTTCCCGCAAATGTGAACGTCACTACTTCGTCATGCACGGCAGTACTAGATGACGAACTCGGCACCGCGAGTGCTACCGACAACGGTGCCTGCGGCGGGTCGGTAACGATTACACGCACTGGAGTTCCGGCAGGCTTTATCTTCCCGACTGGAACAACCACGATCATCTACACGGCAACCGACGCCGCTGGAAACCAGTCAAGCGGTGTTCAGCTCGTCACAGTGACGGAGAGCCCGGCAATTCTGCCTAACATTACGGCTCCGGCAAATGTGACCGCTTTTACGGGTCCTGGAGCAACGAGCTGCGGCACGGTAGTAAGTGACGCTACACTCGGAACTCCTACGGCCTCTGACAATTGTTCGCTAGCGTCAGTCACTCGAACCGGAGTTCCCGCTGGTAACGTGTTCCCGGTCGGAACAACGATCGTTACCTATAGGGCGACAGACGCTTCGGGCAATTTCCGTGAAGCGACTCAAACCGTCACGGTAAACGACAATACTGTACCCGTGGTTACTCCGCCTGCTGCAGTTACGCTGTTCACAGGAGCGGGTGCCACTTCCTGCGGTGTTACCGTTTCCAATCTCGACGCAACACTGGGCACGGGTTCGGCGACAGACAACTGTTCCGGAGTCGGTGCGGTGACTCGCAGCGGCGTTCCTTCTGGGAACGTATTCCCGCTTGGGCAAACTACGCTGACCTACTCGGCGACTGATGCTCATGGCAACACGGGGAGCGCGACGCAAGTTGTGACCGTAGTCGATAACACTCCGCCGCAGATCAGTTGTCCGGCCAGCATAACGCTCGAACCGACGTGTCCCACGGGTGCAATTGCTACGTGGACCCCGCCGGTTGGTACGGATAATTGCGCTGGAGCTGTTACTACTCGGACTGCTGGTCCAGCTCCTGGATCAGTGTTCCCGATTGGCACCACAACTGTGACCTACTCCGTTAGTGATGCTAATGGCAATGGTCCGGTGTCGTGTAGCTTCACGGTGACTATCAAGACACCTCAGGCGGTTATTCAGGACTTGCAGGCAGCAGTCGGCGCTTCCAATCTGACGGGAACACAGAAGAACGGATTGCTGGCGAAGCTGAGTGCTGCGCTACAAGGCCTAAACAATAACCAACCAAATGTGGCTTGTCCGAAGCTGAGTGATTTCATAAACTCGGTTCAGAATTTAGTGAGCCAGGGTAATTTGTCCTCAGCCACTGGCAACGCGTGGATCAGTTCAGCCAATCACGTACGCAATACGATTGGCTGTACGAGCCTTCCTTGCTCATAGCTTTAGTAACCAAGACTTCGAAGGAGCCTAATAAGACTCCTTCGAAGTCGCTCCAACGAATTGTTTTTTTAATCTTCAAAGGGTGTTTCGCAAACTAGATAGAGTTTCATGTAATGCTGGGGAAATTTGGCGCAACAGTGAACGGAACCAATCCGGCCTCTACTGGTGGCCCCCCAAAACGCTCAAACCAAAAAGGAGACCCTCAAATGAATAAATTCCGGTTCACTATTCAGGCGTTAGCGATCGCGACCTTTATGGTAGCGTTTGCATCCATCGCCCAGGCACAAGCCTCCCGCACCTGGGTGTCAGGTGTAGGCGATGACGCCAATCCCTGCAGTCGCACTGCGCCATGTAAAACTTGGGCGGGAGCCATTTCCAAGACCGCCCCTTGCGGTGAAATTGATGCACTCGATCCAGGTGGTTTTGGTGCCGTTACAATCACTAAGTCAATCACGCTCGATGGCACCGGCACGTTTGCTTCGATCCTGGCCTCCCTGGTAAACGGGATCGTCATCAATGCCGCCGCGACTGACGTGGTCACGATTCGCGGACTTTCCATTAATGGTTTTTGTAATGGCATCAATGGTATTAGCATCGTAAACGCCGGAGCAAAAACGGTGAACGTTGAGGATTGCGTAATCTTCAGGTTCAGTACGGGCAATGGAATTACCGCGAATGTAACCGGCAACCTCAACGTACACGTCAGAAACTCAGTCATCCGAGACAACACCAACGATGGCATTAGTCTGACCAGCTCCGGTGGCCTGGTTAAATACACTATCGACAATTGCAGACTGTCCGGCAACGGCAATGGGATGCATGCGAGATCTGGTTCGCAAGGCACCATCGACCGCTCGGTCATGTCCGGTAACACCACAAACGGTGTTTTCGCGGATGCCACGGCGAGCGTGGGAATCGCCCGTGTGTGGAATAGTCAGATCACTCAGAACGGCGGTAATGGCGTTCGCGCTGGTAATGCCGGTGGCGGAACATCCGTCGTGCAGATTGCCCAGTGCCAAATCGACAACAATGGCGGCAACGGCGCACTCGTTGGCACGGGTGGGATCGTCGAGACGTTTAGCAACAATGCGATCTTCGGTAACGGAACGAATGGATGTCCGAGCTGTACGCCGTCTGGACCTGGTAGCTGATGAGAACTTAATTCTCTAATTCGACAACGAGGCGGCCAGACTTAGTATTTCTGGCCGCCTTACTTTGTCTACTTCAAACGAAAAAATCTTCTGAGGTCGCAGGAATGAGACGCTTGCTTCTTTTCTGTCTGCTGTTAATCGTGACTGTTTGCGGAATCTCGGGTCAAACTTCCGCACCTAAAGAGTCGTTGAAAGACACCTCGATCGTCGGTCGCTGGCATGTGAAGTTCACCTTGATCGGGGGAGAGGAAAAGAATCTTGATCTCATAGCCAAAGAACATGGGGTGGGAATCTTTGAGCTTAAGGACACAGGACCAGACAACAAACCCGTTCCAACTCCGCAACCAGCAATCTGGTCAACAACCACCGATACGTTAAGTATCTCGAGTCAGGTTGAGCTACCGATCGGTACCTGTTGCCGGGAAAACGGGACCTTGATCTTCAAAGCAAAAACCGTTTCCAGTAATTCTTTCTCGGGAAAACTGATCTTCGTTACTAACACCGACGAAGAGGAAAGCCCGTATAAGTTCCGTTCGACAATCGGAACCTTTTCCGCCACGCGTCTCACTAAGAACTAAGCAACTGATGCTAAAAGCGCAGGGGTCGTCGCTGCTATGCGCCGATCAGGAGCCTTGGATGCTTCGTTCGCGTCAGTTCGTGTGAATTCGTGGATCGTGCATTTCGCGGGTTGACGATCCAGGCGCATAACACGAACAAAAACTGACTACCGAAACCGGCAGTTTGGAGCAAGCGAGGCTCCTGCGCTCCGAGCACAGAACTGTCTTGAGGAGTTCGCGTGCTGCTTTCTACCTAATCCTTCCGGCGCATCAATTCACACTTGGAATCCAACATCTTTGTTTCTTCCGGCTGGATTGTTTCGAAGTGTGTAATCAAATACTGCCATAAATCACGATGGGTATTCTCAAACGCCAATTCAGGACGATCATCCACGTAGTGATGGCAAATGAAGGCCCAGTTCACATGCTGGTTTTCTAACTGCTGCGCCATTTTTTGCTGCTCGCTCGGTGGCCTTGGAAGCAAGAAATAGATTTCCCACAAAGGACTCCGTCTATCGAGAATGGCGTAGAGTCCTGGATAGTAAGGAGCGATAAAGATCTGTTCCTTTCCTTTTAGGAAATTTTGGTCGATCGCTTTTGCGCTATCGATCAATCCAGCTGTGTCTCGCGAGACCCAAAGTTTGTCACCCCTGACCTCGGTCTTAACAAGATCCTGACTACTCATTGCCAGATCAAAATCGCCGTCATAGCTTCTTAAGAACTTTGCTTTTATGAAGCTTCTCGCTTTGACGCTGAAGTAATTCTCCTGGCCCATCTCCAGCGCACTCATCGAGAACACAACCAGAAGAAACCAGACAACTATCGTTAGGGTTTTCTGACGCTGTTGCGAAAAAGAAACCGGCAAAGCCAATAATCCGAGAATTACGGGAGGGATTGTCCAGGCCAGGTAATACAAGTGAGGGCGACCAAATGTGTAGTGGAGGTATATGACTCCCACAAATGCCGACGCTATAAAAACCGGATGCGCGCGAAGTGTTCGCTTGATCAAAAGACGGACGAACGCATAAAGATAAAACAACGGAACTCCGATGTAGAGAAGTCCAACAGCGAGTCTATGAATAGCTTCCCGAAAGCCGACTAAACGATAGGTCTGTCGCCACGGCCAGGGAACTGGAATTGGAATTGTTGTTCCGTTGTGAAGGTTAAAAGCGAGATCTTCTACGACGCGGCCAAAGAATCCCGGAACGAAAGCCATCATCAATAGCATCGGCGAATAGCCAACGACGATGCCCAGCGCTAATGTACCTAATCGCGCAAACAGATCTCGCCTTTCCCTCCTCCAAAAAACGAAACCTATCAAAAGAACAAACGCCACCGCGCAATAAACACCATGGTTTCGTCCGAAGAAAGCAGCAACGCCGATAAATATGCCGGCGGCAAAATGTCTCATTCGGGATGGGCGCTCGATAATTAAAACTGCAAAATAGATTGCTGCAATCAGAATTACAGGCTCGTAGATCTTCCAGGTTGGAAGCATCCACCTCGCCAAAATGGCGGCTCCAAAGATCATCGCCACCCAACTACGGAGAAACCGGCGTAGTAACAACAAGGCCAGACTCAATCCACCAAACTGAAACACACTCTGCGAAACTCTTAACGCCAGGATGCCGTCGTTCCGAAGTAGTTTGAACCACAGTACACTCCAGTAATATCTGCCGGGTTCATAAGATTGAAAGTCTCGAACGGGAACTTCGCCCAAAGCCGTCCTGATGGTTCCATACCACAGGAAACCTTCATCCGGGATGTTGAGGCCCACGTTTCCCTGAAGCAAAAATCCAATGATTACTATTGCGGCGGAGAGGATGAGAAGATTTCGCGTCGTGAGTTGTGATCGAATCTCGCCCGATGGATGAATTTCCATTAA
>Ga0068856_100004065_pt1 | contig 14642 bp, 17 predicted proteins | sample KBSCornC62_FD_66595 | JGI IMG/M metagenome (GOLD analysis project Ga0068856, IMG submission 66595) | Corn rhizosphere microbial communities from Kellogg Biological Station, Michigan, USA - KBS Corn C6-2 | ecosystem: Host-associated > Plants > Roots > Rhizosphere > Soil ...
GTCGGTGGCGTCGAAGGCCGCGGTGCTCCGCGCGCCGACGTCGGCCGCCGCGCGCTCCAGCCGCTCGGGGTCGCGGCCGGTGAGCACGACCTCGGCCCCCTCCTGGCCAGCGAGCCTGGCCGTCTCCAGCCCGATGCCGGAGGAGCCGCCGATCACCAGGACCGTCTGGCCGGCGAGCGCCGCGCCGGCGCCGCCGGTCACCGCGCACCCCTGCGGGACACCGCCGCGCTGCCGGTCACCGCGCACCTCCGCCGGCCGCCGCCGCGCTGCCGGTCAACGCGCACCCCCGCCGGCCGCCGCGATCGTGCCGTGCAGCGCCTTGAGCGCACCGACGTAGATCTCGGAGAAGGTCGGGAACGGCTGGATGGTGTCGCGCAGCACGTCGATCGGGACCCGGGCCCGGATGGCCAGCGTCGCCTGCTGCAGCCACTCCCCCGCCTCCGGCCCCAGCGCGTACGCACCGGTGAGCCGCTCGCCGTCGCTGACCAAGGTGAGGAACCCGTTCGAGTCCGCGTATGCCCGGGTGTACGTAGCGGTCTTCGCCACCCCCGAAACCGGCACCGTCGCCGAGAAGCGGCCCTCGACGGCCCCGACCGCGGCCGCCTGCGGGTCGGTGTAGACGACTCGCGGCACCGCGTCGTAATTGGCCTCGCGTGTCCCGCCGAGGATGTTCGCCGCGACGACCTCGCCCTGGTACTTGCCCACGTGGGTGAGCTGCCAGACCCCGGTCGCGTCGCCGATCGCCCAGAGCCGGTCGCCGGCCCGCAGTCGAGCGTCGACCGGGATGCCGCGCGGACCGGCCTCGACGCCGACCGTCTCCAGGCCGATCCCGGTGACCCGCGGCCGCCGGCCGGTGGCCAGCAGCAGGCGGTCGCCGCGCAGCTCGCGGCCGTCGTCCAGGACCAGCACGTAGTCCTCGCCGTCGCGCCGGGCGGCTGTCGCCCGCGCACCGAGGGCGAGCTCGATCCCGTCCCGGCGCAGCACGTCGCCGAGCGCCTGGCCCAGCGGTGCCGGCTCTCGGGGCAGCACCCGGTCGCCGCCGGCGACCAGCGCCACCTCACCGCCGAGGCGACGGACCGCCTGCGCCATCTCGGTGCCGACCGGCCCGCCGCCGAGCACCAGCAGTCGGCGCGGAACGGCCCGCATGCCGGTCACCTCGCGGTTGGTCCACAGCCCGTCCAGCTCGCGCAGCCCCGGCACCGGCGGGATGATCGAGTCGGCACCGGTGGCCACGACGACGTGCCGGGCGGTGTGCCGCTCGCCGTCGACCTCGACCACGCCGGTCCCGGCCAGCCGGCCGCTGCCGCGCAGCAGCCGGATGCCCTTGGTCTTCAGCCAGCCGGCGGCCCCGGCGTCGGAGTAGTCGGACACCATGAAGTCCCGCCAGGCCAGCGCCTCGGTGACGTCCACCTCGGCGGTGGCCGCCGCGTCGCGGGCGTCCTGCACGGCCTCGCCGGGACGCAGCAGCGTCTTCGACGGGATGCAGGCGAAGTAAGAGCACTCGCCGCCGACCAGCTGACGCTCGACCACCGCGACCCGCAGGCCTCCGTCGGCAAGCTCGCCGGCGCAGTGCTCGCCCGGCGAGCCCGCGCCCATCACGATGACGTCGAAGTCGCTCACGTCGGCAGCTCCTCGCCGGCCTGCTCGCGCACCATGTACTCGGCGTACCAGTCGGGCCAGTCCGGATCCGCCTTGCCGATCCGCTCCTCGTGCTTGCCGTGCGCCTGCGACGCCCGCCGCATCGCGCCGGCCAGCTCCGCCGCGGACTCGTACGCCGTCGGCGTCGTCACCCGGCCGGGCAGCCGGGTGGTGATCTCCTGCAGCACCCAGCCGTTGCCGTCGGGATCGGAGAACGAGACGAAGGAGGAGTAGCTGCGCCGCTCCGGGTCGGGACCGGGCGCGCGGTCGGTGGTCCCGGCGTGGTGGAACACCCCGCCGCTGTCGTGGAACACCTCGCTGGCGTCCGCGCCGTGCTCGACCAGCTCGGCCCTGGCCGCGTCGATGTCGGTCACCACCAGGTGCAGCCCGTCGGCGGAGCCCGCGGCCGCGGTGGTGAGCCCGGTGCCGAAGATGACCGAGCAGCGGGACCCGGGCGGCGTCATCTGCACCACCCGGAAGTCCCGCCCGCCGACGAAGTCGGCGTCCTCCCGCCAGCCGAGCCCCTGGTAGAAGCCCTTGGCCCGGTCGACGTCCGAGACCGGTACGACGACGACCTCGAGTTTCATGTCCACGTCGCGTGTCCTCCCTGTCGGCGGCTGATGGGCTAAGTCTCACGGTCGCGTGCGGGCCGGCGCGGTCGCGTGCGGGCCGGCGCGGTCGCGCCCGTGGACCCGCCGGCCGGTGCCGTGGTACGAGGGCGCGCTGGAGGGACAGCGCCCGCGACGATCCGTCCGGCGGTGTCACGGCCAGCTCGCGGCGGGAGCTGATGCCGAGCTTCGCGACGGCAGCCCCTCGACGGCGCGCTCGGGCAGCCTGCGCAACTGGACGCCCCCACCCGTCGCCGGCCCGCCCACGAGCCCGAGGTTCCCCGCCATCGCCCCCCGAGCGGGCGCCCTCCGGCCTCCACCGGGCCCGCGATCACGGCCCGAGTCTCGCGTTCTGAATCGATAAGGGACAACAACACACCGCGGGCGGCACGCCGGCGGCCGCGCGAGCCGCCGGCGTGCCGCCACGCGTCAGGCGAACGAGCCGAGCTCGATCTCGCCGGCCGGTTCGTACGTGCCGATCATCACGCCCGTCGTCGACACGACGCTGTCGACGAGCCGCAGCTTGGCCGGCACGGTGCCGGCGGCGAACAAGCGCTTGCCCGTACCGACCGTCACCGGGAACACCCACAGCCGGTAACGGTCGACCAGGTTGTGCCGGATCAGCGTCTGGAGCAGGTCCCCACTGCCGTGCACCTGCAGCTCGGGCCCGTCCGTGCGCTTCAGCGCGGCCACGCCGTCGGCCGCGTCGCCCTCGATCTGGACCGACGTCGGCCAGTCCAGCTCCGGGCGGCCGCGGGACGCGACGTACTTCGTCGCGTCGTTGAGCGGCTTGGCCCCCTCCTCGGTCGACGTCGGCCAGTACCCGGCGAAGATGTCGTAGGTCTTCCGCCCGAGCAGCAGGTCGAACGGCCGGCCCATGGCCTCGCCCATGACCTGGCCCATCCGGTCGTCCCAGTAGTTCGCCGACCAGCCGCCGTAGCGGAAGCCGCCCTCCTCGTCCTCACCCGGTCCGCCCGGGGCTTGCATGACCCCGTCCAGGGTGAGAAACGTGTTCACGACCACCGTGCGCATCGCGATGTCCTCCGTCCGGGGCCGCCCAGTGCCGCCCCACATCCAGACCACGAACGTCGACCGACCGGATCGACACCCGACCGGTGAGGCGAAGACCGTCAGTCAGCCCACTGCGTGACCATCCGGTCGTTCAGGTGGATGCAGGTCATCCGCAGCGGCCCCTCGCCGGAGGCGGTGAAGCCGTGCAGCTCGCCGGGCGGCACGACCACGACCGAGCCGCCGGTCGCGGCGATCGTCTGCTCACCGGCCAGGAACGAGCCCGAGCCCTCGTGCAGCACGAACACTTCGGCGTACGGGTGAGTGTGCGGTCCGGGACCGTGGCCCGGCGGGCTGGCCTGGATGAAGAACGACACCGGCACGCCGCCGTGGTCGCGCCCGAGGAACGTCCGCGAGACGTCGTCCCCCGGCAGGTCCGTGTTCCGGATGTGCAGGCCCACGCCACTCCTCCTTGGTCAGTGGACTCCGACCCGCTCACCCTCCCAGGGCCCGGGCCAGCAGGTCGCGCCGGGACCGGGTCCCGGTCCGGGCGAAGACCGACTTGAGGTGGTCCTGGACGGTGTGCTCGGACACGCCCATCCCGCGGGCCAGCGCGCGGGCGAGCGGGCTAGCGGTCCCTAGCCTCGGGCAAGCCGACCAGAATCAGGAGGACGCCGTGCCCCATCCCCCTGCACGGTGACTGCGGCTCAGCCCATCTCGCGGACGGCCTCCCGGACGGCGTCGTCGATGTGCTTGGGGTCGACGCCGAGCTGCTTGTAGACGAAGCGCGCGGCGTTCAGCCGGCCGTGGTCGAGGACGTCGGCCAGCTTGGACCGGCCGACGACGACCAGTCCCGCCTCTCCGAGCGCGAGCAGGTCGCCGAGCTCGTCGGCGTCCTTTCGGGACAGGCCGCGCCGCAGGTGCCCGCCGACGGCACCGGCGGCCGCCCCGACGGCCGCCGCGCCGAGGACGGCGGGCGGGAAGATCAGCCCGACGACTGCGCCTGCGGCCGCGCCGCCCCAACCGCCGCGGCGGAACGCGGTTTCGTCCTTGTTGACGTGGATGTTGCCCTGGGCGTCCCTGAGGACGACGACCGCGTCGTACGACCCGACCGCCTTCGCCTTGTGCAGCTCCTTCACCAGCTGGTAGTCGCTGTGAGCCGTCTTCTCGTCGGCATAGGTGCCGACGTAGAGGAAGACGGTCTCCTCCTGGTCTGCCATGTCGCGCTCCTTCGCCCTGGGCCTGGCCAAGCACAGCCGGGGAGGGCGCGAAATGTCCTCAGCCCGGCCGGATGAGATCGTCAGCCGACCGCGGTCCCCCTCATCAGGCTCGCGGACCAGGACGCCGGCTCGTACTTCCGGTCCTGATCCGATCGACGGATACGGTGACGGGCCGTATGCAGCGGCGAACGAGGGCGAGGCGATGGACGAGGACGGCGAGCGGGCAGCGCTCGGCTGGTTCCTGCGTGCCCAGCGGGCCAGCGTGCTGGCGATCGTCGACGGCCTGGACCCCGCGACCCTCGCCGCGCCGGTCCCGCTGCCGTCGGGATGGACGCCGCTCGGCATGATCGAACACCTCGGGTACGCCGAGCGGCACTGGTTCCAGGAGGTTCTGCTCGGGGCGGCCGATCCGCTGCCCTGGCCGGACGACGACACCCCGCTGCGCACGACCCGGCCGGCCGCGGTGGTCTTCGAGTTCTACCGAGCGCAGTGCGAACGCTCCGACGCGATCCTCGCCGCAACGCCAATGTCGACGGTGCCGCGCGGCCGGCATCCCGACCCGCTCGGCGCCGAGACCACCGACCTGCGCCGGATCGTGCTGCACATGATCGAGGAAACGGCCCGTCATGCTGGCCACCTTGACGCGGTACGCGAGCTGGTCGACGGCACGACCGGCCTCGGTCCGCGTTGACGCCAGTCGACCCGGCCTGTCGGCTTCGACTCTGATTCGGATGTGACGGGCTTCGACAGGCCACCTGGCGCGGCTAGGACCGCAGGAATCCTGATCAACCCGCTCGGCCCCGGCGGTCAACAATGGGAGCCGGCCGCTGCTCAGCGCATCAGGAGCCAGAGGGCGAGCGCCAGCAGCACGACGACGACAAGCGCGACGACGATCCACCGCCGCGCAGCGCCCGTCCGGCGTGGAGGCAGCTCGTACGACGGCGCGGGCGACGGAGGGGACTGCGCTGGCGGATGCTGGTAGGTCGAGCGCTTGTCCACGACCGGCCAGGGCGGCGGCATGCCGGCCGCCGTGGAGGGATCCCGAGGATCGTCGCCTTCGGTCATCGACGCTCCTACAACATCGTCAACTGCACTACCCACGCGACGAGCTCGACGAGCAGGAATGCCAGGCCTGCAGTAAACCACCACTCGAGCCGCCGGATCTTCGCTTCGTTGCGATCCACCCAGCGCTCGAAGTCGAGCGCCAGATGGCGCCGTACCGAGTCCGCGTCGTGGCCGGCGTCCACCGCGCCGAGCAGGGCGATCGCGCTCGACCGGAAGGTCCAGTTCCACCAGGGCATGCAGATGACGAACGTCGACGCCAGCACGCCGACCAGCGCGGCGAGGGCGACCGGGGTCGGCCAGCTCAGCTGGTCGCGGTTCTGCAGGATCGGCGTGCCGAAGAACGGCGTGACCAGAGCGGCGGCGGCGGTCAGCGTCGTCGCGCGGCTGCGGACGTTGTCGAGGACGCTCTGCTGGTGCGTCAGTCCCCGCAGCGCCTCGGCGAAGACGATCTCGAGCCGCTCGTCGGGCTCGGCCGGCGTGGTCACGCCGCAGAGTGTGGCAGTCGGTCCTCCGGCGCGTGGTCGCGCAGAAGGACCTAGGGCTCCTGGGGGACGATGATCCACATCGCCAGATAGATGATCAGGCCGGCGCCGCCGAGCACGGCCAGCACGATGAACAGGACGCGGACGACATTGGCGTCCACACCGGTGTATTCACCGAGGCCGCCGCACACGCCGCTGAGCTTGCGGTCGTTCTTGCTGCGGTAGAGCTTTCGCGTCGTCTCCATGATCTGCTCCCTCGCTGCAGAACCGAGACCGGGTACGGCCTTTGTACTGGCTTTGCCGCCCTCGGCACAACGACCGGGAGGAGTCGCGCCGGCTGAGCGCGGGTCCCGCGGCCCCGGCAGCGTCACGCATGAGCGATTGGGATCCCCGCCGAGCGTTGACATGGGCGTTACACAGGACCACCGTCTGGTACGCGGGCGACGAAGCGGGGGTCCTCGTGGTGCTGCCAGACCAGACCGGCGGGGCGGCCGTGGGCGTGAGCGCCCCCAGCCACGTGCCGACCTCCGACGTCTTCCCCCGTACCGCCACGGTGGGCGGGCTGCGGCGGCGACCGACCGGCGCGCCACCGCCGCTGCCGCGCAAGCTCGGCTGGAGCGGCAAGCTGTGGCTGGCCCTCGCCGTGGTGCTCGCCATCGCGTTGATCTGGCTCTCGCCGCAGGATCAGCCGCAGTCCGCCATGGACGCCGAGACCGCGATCCTGCGGTGGTTCGCCGCGCTGCGCACGGACTGGCTGACCCCGGTGATGCGGACCGTCGCCACGCTCGGCACGGCCTGGTCGGTGACGATCCTCGGCGGCGCGCTGGTGCTGGCGCTGATCGTGTTCAAGCGGTGGCGGCACCTGGTGACGTTCCTGCTCTACCTGACCGTCCTGGGGCTCATCGGCACCGGGGTCTCGTTCCTCACCAAGCGCCCGCGCCCGTACGGGGTCACGATCATCGGCGACTGGATCGGCTTCTCGCTGCCGTCGTTCCCGGTAGCGATCCTGGCTGCCTGCCTGATGGGCATCGCGTACTCGCTGATCGTGCCCGGTCGGCCGCGCGGCCTGGCCAAGCTCGTCATCACGGTGGTGCTGGTCGCGGTCGTGTTCGCCCGGCTCTACCTCGCCGTCGACCACCCGACCGACGTCGTCTGGGGCGTCGTCGCCGGGGTGGCGGTGCCGCTCGCCGCGTTCCGCTGGTTCACCCCGAACGAGGCCTTCCCGGTCACGTACCGGCGGGGGAAGACGGCCCACCTCGACGTCACCGGAGCAAGGGGCGAGGCGATCCGGCAGGCGGTCCAGGAGCAGTTGGGGCTCACCGTGCTGGAGATCAAGCCGGTCGGGCTGGAGGCGTCCGGCGGCTCGACGCCGCTGCGGCTGCGGATCGCCGGCGACCCGGACAGCTACGTCTTCGCGAAGCTGTACGCGAAGAGCCACGTGCGGGCCGACCGCTGGTACAAGCTCGGCCGGATGATCCTGTACGGGTCGTTGGAGGACGAGACCCCGTTCCAGAACGTCCGCCGGTTCGTCCAGTACGAGGACTACACCCTGCGGTTCATGCAGGACGCCAAGCTCCCTGTGCCGGCGGCGTACGGGATCGTCGAGATCACGCCGGAGCGCGAGTACCTGATCGTGATGGAGTTCTTCGACGGTGCCGTCGAGATCAACGACGCCGAGGTGGACGACGGGATCATCGACGAGGGTCTGCTGTTGGTCCGGAAGATGTGGAATGCCGGCCTGGCGCACCGGGACATCAAGCCCGGCAACCTCATGGTCCGCGACGGCCGGGTACTGCTGGTCGACGCGTTCTTCGTGCAGGTCCGGCCGTCGCCGTGGCGGCAGGCGGTCGACCTCGGCAACATGATGCTCGTCCTGGCCGTCGGCTCCACCCCGGAGCGCGTCTACCACCGCGCCTTGCAGTACTTCACCCCGGAGGAGATCGCCGAGGCGTTCGCCGCTACCCGGGGCGTCGCCAGCCCCAGCCAGGTAAGGATGATGGTCAAGCAGGACCCGCGGGACCTGCTTGGCCAGTTCCGCCGGCTCGCGCCGGAGCGCCGGCTGATCCCGATCCAGCGCTGGAGCGTCAAGCGGGTCGCCCTCGCGCTCGGCGTCCTCGGCGCGGTGCTGCTGCTGGGTCTGTTCACCTACGGGATGCTGAGCCCGTTCCGGGGGGTCGACGTCCCCGACTCGCCGTCGTGCAACCCGCAGTCGACCACCGTGCTGGTGGCCCAGGCCGTCCCCGGGGCGACCGCGCTGCCCTGCACGGTCGGGCTGCCCTCCGGCTGGAGCTCCGAGGGCGGGACGGTGCAGAGCGGCAAGGCCCAGTTCGCCCTCAGTGCCGGCATGAACGGGAACCAGGTAGTGGTGGTGACGCTCGCCGCGACCTGCGACCTGGCAGCGGCGCAGGCGGTGGCCAGCGACCAGCCGGGGACCGAACGGTTCGACGCCGGGCCGCGCCGCATCTACCGCTTCCCCGGCGGCTGCGTCACGTACGAGTTCAGCGGGTCCGCGCGGGGCGACCGGCAACTGCAGGCGCTCGCCGACGCCACGCTCGACTTCGTACCGCGAGACCGGGTCGCCGCGTACGTCCGGGCGCAGACCGGGCTAGCCCTCTGCGGCGCCGGCGTCAGCTGTCCGGGCGACTGAACCCTGCGCCGGCCGAGCCTCGGCGATCGCCGGCTCGGGCGCGCCCGGCTCCACCCACTCTGCGACCAGGTCGGTCCGGGGCGCGCCGCCGGGTGGCCGGCGCCAGGACTTGTTGCGCCGCCAGAAGACGTACGCGACCGCGCCGAGCGGGATCGGCAGCACGTACGTGAGCGCGCGGAAGACCAGCACCGCCGCGGCCACGGCGGCCCGCGTACCGCCGGCCGCCGACAGCCCGGTGATCAGCGCCAGCTCGATCACGCCGAGGCCGCCAGGGGTGAACGGGATCGCGGTGAGCAGCCGGGCGAACGCGAACACCGCCAGCACCTCGGCCCAGCCGACCACGGCGTCGGAGACCCCGAGGAACCGCAGCGTGACCAGCAGCACCAGGTAGAGGGACAGGTGGCTGAGCAGGGTGGCCGCGGTGATCCACGGCCACCTGGCCTTGACCAGGGTGATCGTCCGGAACCGGAACTTGACCGTGGCCCGGTCCCAGCCCCGGGCCGGCGGCCGGCGGAAGACCCGCAGTAGCGCGCTCGCCACCCGGGCCGCGCCGCGACCGATCCGCCCGGCCGCCTCCTCGCTGGACAGCAGCATCCCCAGCAACACGACCGCGACGACCAGCGCGACCAGACCGAGCACGCCGGCGACCACCCGGCCGCCGCTCGGGTTGCCCTGCAGGACCACCAGCACGAGCGCGACGACCGGCACGGCCAGCTTCGCGAAGTTGTTCCACAGCCCCGAGACCAGCAGAGACACGGTGATCCGGGACGCCGAGAACCCCCACGAGCCGAACATCGCGAAGTTCATCGCGATGCCGATCGCCCCACCGCCCGGCACCGTGTTGGACACCGCCGTGCTCGACTCGGTCGCCACCGCCGCCTGCGGGTAGGTGAGGCCGGGCATCGTGCTGACGTTCACGATGAAGTAGCTGATCTGGTTCCACAGCGCCAGCAGGGCGAGGGTGATGATCTGCAGCGCGGTCATCGACCGGATCGACACCCAGACCGCGGAAATGCTGGTGAACTGGGGCAGGAAGTACCAGAAGACCGCCACCACGATGGCGACCGAGAACAGCGGCGGCAGCACTCGCCGGGCCACCCTCCGCCAGGCCGGCCGGCCGGCCTCCGTCGGCACGGGCGTGCCGGCTGCTGTGCGCTCGTCCCCGTCCATGGGCGCCTCCCGCCGTGCGGGTGTCCCGCAGTATGGCGGGGATGAGCTCCGGCCGACAGACGGTTACCTGGTCAGTGTCGACCGCGGGGCACCGCCCGGCGGCGGCCCGGACCGGGGCCGTCCAGCGGCTCCCGGCGGTAGACCGCGGCGGCCAGCTCGTACGCGGCGAACGCGACCAGACCGGCCGCGAGCAGCCCGAGCAACAGGCGCCCCCAGGGCGTCTGCAGGGCGACCCGGACGTCCTCGGTGACCCGCCCGAAGGAGCCCGGTCGGTAGGCGAGCGCCTCGCCGGCGATGATCGCCCCGGGCAGCAGGAACGCGATCCCCCGGGCCGGGCGCCCGATCCGGCCGAGCAGCTGCCCTGCGGCCGGCAGCCGGCCGGGGGCGCCCAGCAGGTTGCGGCGGTCCGGCGGCCGGACGCTGGGCCGCAGCAGGCGGTCGCGCCAGCGCCGGTACGGGCTGCGGCTGAGCGGGCCCGGGTCCTCCCAGCGCTCTCGGAAGGTGCGCTCGACGTCGACGACGGCCGGACCGTGCACCGCGAGCTGCACGTCGTGCCAGGCCGGCCGGAGGCCGTACACGGCCCCGATCGGGCACGGCTGGTCGTCGCCCTCGTGGCCGGCGTCGTCCCTGCGTCCGTGGCACAGGTCGATGCCGCCGACGTACGCCACGTCCCGGTCCGGCCGGCCCTTGTGCCGCAGCACGACCAGCTTCTGGTGCAGCAGCTCGGCGAAGTAGGCGGCGCCGTGCACCAGCGGCCGCACCCGGTTGCCGCTCGTCCAGGCGATCCGCCCATCCGCGCGCAGGTCGAGCGCGGTGGCGTCGTTGTCCCGCTCGGCGGCGGTGAGGAACCAGCGGTCGGGCGACCACTGCCCCGGGTCAGTCGGCATCTTTGCTCCGGCGGTGCTCGAGAGCGGTGCCGACGGCGCAGGCCAGGAAGCAGGCGGCGCCGGCCGCGGTCATGCCGTTGGCGGCGGCCTGGTCGAGCTCGGACGTGCTCGAGCCCACGACGTAGCCCGCCACCGCGGAGATGCCGAAGAAGATGCAGCCGAGCAGGTTGACGCCCGGTTGCCACCAGCCCGGCCCGGTCCGGACCGGTCGCCAGCCGCGCCGAGCCGAGGCCAGGTAGGCGATGGCCCCTGAGACGAGGAAGCAGATCGACCCGTACGCGTCCGGCCGCCAGACGAGCCGGTCGTAGTGCGCGTCGGAGAGCGTGACCTGCAGCGCCCGGAACGTCGTGACGTTGAAGAACAGGGTGCCGAGCGACTGGACGATCGCCGTCCACCAGGCCGCCCGGCCGGCCGGGTCGGCCGCCCGGCGCGGCGCGGCGAGCCAGCTCTGCAGGCCGCCGCCCGCGGTGAACAGGATCGAGCCGACGAAGAACGTGATCGCGTCCGCACGCGGGCCGACCAGTGTCGCGTAGAACGGGATCGGACCGACCAGGAAGCAGGCCGACCCGAGGCCGAAGGCCCAGGCCATCCACAGCTCGGCCGGGGGACGTACCCGCTCGCGCTCGACCACCACGCCGCCATTCCGACAGACCGCGGCGCCGGCGTCATGGTCCACAGCGGGTGAGACGGCCGCGCGACCGGCGGCTGGTTGGCGCGGGGTGGGTTGGGAATGCTTTCCGTATGGACGACCGGCAGCGGGAACGGATCGGATCGGGGCGGGGGTTCTTCGCGGCGCTCGACCAGAGCGGCGGCAGCACCCCCAAGGCGCTGGCCGAGTACGGCGTCGACGAGAGCCGCTACGACACCGAGGCCGAGATGTTCGACCTCGTCCACGAGATGCGCACGCGCGTGATCACGAATCCGGCCTTCGACGGCACCCGCGTCCTCGGCGTGATCCTCTTCGAGCAGACCATGGAGCGGGACATGCTCGGCGTCCCGACGTCGCGCTACCTGTGGGAGCAGGAGCAGGTCGTGCCGTTCCTCAAGGTCGACAAGGGACTCGCGGACGAACGCGACGGCGTCCAGCTGATGAAGCCGATCGACACCCTCGACCGGCTGCTGGAGCGGGCGAACCACCACCGCGTCTTCGGCACCAAGATGCGCTCGGTGATCAAGGACGCCGACAAGGACGGCGTGGCCGCCATCGCCGACCAGCAGGTCGAGTACGGACGGCGGATCGCCGCGGCCGGGCTCGTACCGATCCTGGAGCCCGAGGTCAGCATCGACAGCCCGCACAAGGAGGAGGCCGAGAGCCTGCTCCGGGATGCGCTGCAGTCCCGCATCGAGGCGCTCCCCGACGACACGACGATCATGCTGAAGCTGACCATCCCGACCCGGCCCGGCCTGTACGCCGGCCTGGCCGCCGACCCGCGCGTGCTGCGGGTGCTGGCGCTGTCCGGCGGCTACAGCCGCGACGTCGCCTGCGACCTGCTGGCCAAGGACCCGGCGATGATCGCGAGCTTCTCCCGCGCGCTGCTTGAGGGCCTGACCGCCGACCAGACCGACGAGCAGTTCACCGCCCGGCTGGACGCCTCGATCGCCCAGATCTTTGCCGCCTCGGTGGACAAGACCGGCTGACTCACCGGCACACCGCCCGGACGGTCGCGCGGAGCTCAGCGACGAATAGCTCCCGGCTCCTCCCAGGCGCCGAAGTGCCCGCCGCGGTCCGGCCCGCAGATCGTCCACAGTGGACTGCGGTACGTCGATGCGGAACGGTTCCGTGCGCTACCCGGCGCCGTCGGCGTCCGGGAGGGTCGGCGCGTCGGTCGGATAGAGCCCGGCGGCGAAGCCGTAGACCTGGCTGCCGGACCGCGGGATCTGGGCGAACCGCCGGGCCACCGCCTGGACCTCCGCCCAGAAGTTCCGCACCTCCTCCACCGGGATGCGGGCGTGCAGCAGCAGGCAGCGCAGGTCGTCGGCCGCGTGCGCCGGGGCGGCCTCGGCCGCCGCCTCAGCCAGCCCGTTCATGGCCGCCACGACCTGCTTGTCCTCCGCGCGGCTGAGCGCGCCGACGTAGAGGGTGCGGGCGACCCGGCCGTAGTACCGCTCCTCGATCGCCCGCACCCGCCGGGTGCGCACCACCTTGAACAGGCCGGCGTCGACGAGGACGTTCACGTGGTAGCCGACCGTGCTCTTCGGCCGGCCGACCGCCTGCGCCAGCTCGGTGATCGTGGCGGCCCGCTCGAGCACGAGCTCCAGCAGGGAGCCCCGGAGCGGGTCGGCCAGCGCGCGCAGCTGGTCGGGCGCGGTGACCACGAGCATCTCGTCCAGCTCGTAGTCCGGGATTCCCTCATTGACCGACATCTCTGGACCATTCTAGAGTCATGGCTCATTCGACAATCGTCGTCCGATGACAGGGAGTGTAGAGATGGCCGAGGTCCTGCTGATCCACCACGTGCAGGGACTCACCGACGGAGTCCGCGCGTTCGCCGACGAGCTGCGCGCCGGAAAGCACACCGTGCACACGCCGGACCTGTTCGACGGGGAGCGGCCGGCGAGCATCGAGGAGGGCGTCGCGTACGCCGGGAAGATCGGGGACGAGGCGCTGGACCGGCGGGTGGGCAAGATCGTCGCCGACCTGCCCAAGGGCCTCGTGTACGCCGGTTTCTCCTGGGGGGTCATGGTCGCCCAGCGGCTGGCCCAGACCCGGCCGGGCGCGCGCGGCGCGCTGCTCTACGAGGCCTGCCTGCCCGTCACCGGCGAGTGGGCCGTCGGGCCGTGGCCGGCCGGCGTCCCGGTGCAGGTCCACGGCATGGAGAAGGACCCGTTCTTCGGGCTCGAGGGCGACCTCGACGCCGCCCGCGAGCTGGTCGCGGCCGTCGGGCCGGAGCTGGGCGAGGTGTTCGTCTACCCGGGCGACCGGCACCTGTTCACCGACAGCTCCCTGCCCTCGTACGACGCGGACGCGACCGGGCTGGTCCTGCAGCGCTCGCGCCGGCTCCTCGACCGGGTGAGCTGAGCGGGCCGCCGCTACGGTGGCGGCCATGGCGAGCAACGCCGACCCGCGGGTCGACGCCTACATCGACGCGCTGCCCGAATGGCAGCAGGCCGTCTGCCAGCAGGTCCGGTCGCTGGTGCACGCGGCCGACCCCGAGGTCGAGGAGACGGTCAAGCGCCGGGTCCAGCCGTACTTCGTGCTGCAGGGCAACATCTGCGCCCTGCTCGCGACGAAGGACCACGTCAACGTCTTCCTGTACGACGGCGCGATCGTGCCCGACCCGGAGAACATCATCACCGGCGGGCAGGACAACAAGACCGCCCGCACGGTCGCGATCTACCGGGACGAGCCGATCAATGCGCCCGCTCTGACCGCGATGTTCCGCCAGATCATCGCCGACAACCGGGCCGGCGGCTGGCGCCACCTGAAGAAGACCGGCCAGGCCTGATCACGCGGGCCGCCTCGGCTCGGCATCGACAACGTTGCGGCGCGGCGCCGGGGAGCCCTCTCCCAGGGGTGGCCCCGGCCGCGCCGAGGCCCGAGGATGACGGTCTCGACGGCGGGCGCCGGGCTCGCCGTCGGCAGCGCGTCGTCGTTGACGAGCGGCTCCCGCGGGGGCCAGGAACGGAGAGTCGATGAAGACCAAGGCAGCCGTACTCCGTGCCGTCGGGCAGCCGTTCGAGATCACCGAACTCGAGCTGGACGAGCCCAAGGCCGGCGAGGTGCTGATCCGGTACGTCGCCGCCGGGCTGTGCCACTCCGACGAGCATCTGCGGCACGGCGACATCGTGCCGCGCTTCCCCGTCGTCGGCGGCCACGAGGGCGCCGGGGTCATCGAGAAGGTCGGGCCGGGCGTCACCCGGCTGCAGCCCGGCGACCACGTGATCTGCTCGTTCCTGCCGGTCTGCGGGCACTGCCG
>Ga0068856_100004066_pt1 | contig 14640 bp, 10 predicted proteins | sample KBSCornC62_FD_66595 | JGI IMG/M metagenome (GOLD analysis project Ga0068856, IMG submission 66595) | Corn rhizosphere microbial communities from Kellogg Biological Station, Michigan, USA - KBS Corn C6-2 | ecosystem: Host-associated > Plants > Roots > Rhizosphere > Soil ...
AAGCCGGAAGGAAGCGTCGCGACCAGGCTGTCCCCGCCGGCTAATTCAATGAGACTGGAAAAGCTTGGCAGAGTTACGCCAGTGCTCGTTGGATCGAGTCCCACGATCCAATTGGTTGAATCGCTGCTGACGTCAGCCTGGACAAAAACGGGGACTGCAACACCATCGATCATGAATGTTCCGGTGACCTGGCCGACGGTCTCTCGCTTAGTTGTGTCAGTAGGGTTGGTCATAGTAAGGCCGAGGTTCAATCCCCCCTCGAGCCCCACAGTGGAAGTTATGGGCCACCCATTTGTAATGGTCAGGCCGACATAGAACTGGCTTACGATTTCCTGCGTGGTATCGAAGATGACGTGAAAGTCGTTAATGGTGAGACTGTCGAGCAACTGGACCAAACTGTCAGGCACAAAACTGTCGAGAGTATTACCACTCAATAAAGCCAACAACTGGTCTGTAGTGACTGGCTGAGTGCTTCCTCCAGCAATGTCGATCCGCCAGTTATCCTGATCGACGGTTCCAATCTCAACAGGGATTCCCCCACCCGAACTGCCGGTGGCTTGAAGGTCAGCATGAAAAATGAAGTTGACGATATTGTAGGGTTGCGAGAGCGTTGTCGTAACACCAGCATTGGATATTGAAACCCAGGTTACGACCGGAAGCGGGAAGACCTTGGTCGGGTCGAAAGTACCGTCGAGACTGGCAACCACCTGATCGTTTTGAGTCGTGAACGAGAGCGTTAATGTAATTCCGTTGTAACCGAGATAATCGCCTTGACCGGTGATCGTAAAAGAGCCTGTTCCCGGTACTTTGCTGGCGTTCTGAAACTGCAGTGAACTGGCCCCGACCACTTGTGTGAAGAACGCGTTGATGAAGTCGATGCCAAAAGCATCCGGAGTGAGCGTCAAAGACCCGTCATTCGCGATGGGTAGCGCCTGGAGTTTTGCGATGATGTCGTCGATGGTTGCCACAGTTTCACCATCTCGGTACTAAGACACTCGGATTTGGCGGCGCTACGACGTTCAGGTAGGTCATAATTTGCCCCACAAAGGTTTGGACTTGAGCTGTGAAGCCCGCGCCTGTCAACGCTTGTAACTGACCTTGTTGCACGATGGTGGTAGTTGGCACGTTAGCAAAATAAGTGGTTCTGCCCGTGGCAACGGCCTGGGCCACTGGCGCTGGCGGGGTCGCATTGTTAAGGACTGTGATGATGGTTGGATTCTGAACCAGAAGCGGTGTTCCCATTGAGTCCAGGATGTCGAGACTCCCAATCCGGTGGTAGAAGACTGGGATGTCCAAATTGTCGTAGTCGGTTTGAACCTGGGCGTTCTGCCAAACAAGCAAATTAGGTTCGGGTGTGGGTGCTGCTGCGTACGCGTTATAGTAGTTAGTAATCTGCTGGAGCATTGCTCCCTGAATAGTGGGACCCGGTAGGGCATTAGAATTAGCGCTATCTGGAGTGTCCAGGTAGATTATTCTTCTGACAGCTTTGAACTTAGTGGTGTCATACGGTAAATAGCGTACAACTACATTATTTAGACGCGTAAACCAGGCTTGAAAATCACTCTGCTGTTCGGCCGCCTGGAGTACCGCCATGGCATTAGTGAATCCTTCCAGCAGCCAAAACGGGCTCACGGGTACTACGCTTCTACTCGAACGAACTATCCACAAGCGATTCTGGTAATACTTGTCTTTATAGTCCTCGATGAGGCATTGCAAGCCCGAGGTGCGGAGAACCCTCAGGGCCCAATGAAAATCCTGGTCGTTTAGGTGGGAACCGGTGATTCCTCCCGTGTCATTAATTCCTCCCATGTTACCGAACGCCGCCGTGCGCATAAGATCGGTTATTGGTTCCACCAGCGAGACCTCGAGGTCGATGAGGAACGGCTGGTAACTCTTCACTCGGACATTCTCGATATGCATATCGGTAATCGAGAATATCCCTGACAACGCGAGGAGTTGTCCTAATTGTCGGTAGAACTGTGAAATAATCTGCTGCTCGTTTTGCAGGTAGAAAATCAGATAGTCACTGGAACCCAGGGGGAACAGATCCCACTTGCTGAAGGACTCGCCATACAATTCGTATCCCAGGTATTCAATATAACCGTACGCATTTCGCAGCAAGCCTGTGAGGGAGCCCACTGGAAGAGATAAATAGTTGCGCGGCAGGAAACGATAAGTTGGAAGCTCCTCCAGGTCTGGATTGGTTGGCAGCATCGCGCGGACACGGTTGTTAAAGATCTCGACCAGGCTCGGGCATTGCATAAAATTCGGGATAACTCTGTTGACAGCGGCACTGTCACCCGCCAGCAAGCAATCCGCTTCGAGGTCACTCGGTTTGTATATAACTTTGAGCTCACTCCAAATCGGAACAATGTTCTGGATATAATATTTTATTGAGAAGGTCAGGATCAGAACCTGCTTCCCTCCTTTGTGGAAGTCGGATCCCGTCGACTTGATCTGAGTAAGTCCTAAGATGGTTAGAGCAGGATATTGATCGTTGAAAAACTGTTGGAGAATTGCTCGATCAGCAATGATTCGCTGGCACGCTAACAAAATGTTCTGCTGAAAATTATTCGTAATCCGCAGTAGCGCTTGCGCAGTGATCTGATAGGTCACCAAGAATTGCGAGATGCTATTGTCGTTTGTTGAGGAGTTAAGGATCTGCTGCGTAAGGTAGTTCTGATAGGTTGAAGGAGTTGTCCTAAAAAAAGCCGCCATTGCGTTATTCACGGCTGGTCCAAGGTACTCATCAAGCGATGCTGCCAGCTCATTCAGCAAACTGGTAGCTGTCACTGCTTGCTGAACAAACGGATAGTCGTTACCCAAACCGCCCGCCGCAACTGGCTGCGCTAACGCCGTGGAAAGGAAAGTCTGAGTGGTCGTAAGTTTGTCCAGGTAGAAACAAGCCCTGAGTGGCTCCGGGGGCGTGACTCCGAGTTGAGTTAACGCGGCTGTCAGTTGGTTGGTATCCATAGCCAAGACCACCTGCGCGTAAGATCGTCATGACGAGGCGAAATTCTTTCGCCGAATCAAGTTCTTAAACCTGAACCCCAATGTTCTGGAACCAGCTTGTTGAGACAACGGCGCAGTAGGAGAGGTCGAGCGCGTTCCTATACGTGTGTCCTCAACCAGGAGAGATGACGCAGCTTCTGGAGACTTAGAGAACCGACGCAAGAAACATCTGGGCAGGTATAAATGTCCGTTGAGGCGAGGGCGTTCTTTCTCAACTGTAACTCACGATGGTGCGCATACTAGTTTTAGTTGAGTGTTTGGTCAATAGCGAATTGGAGAATCGGAGCAAATTGTGGAATCAATTTGCTGCCTCTACGAACACGAACACTTCAGGAACTTATTGAGCAATTTGCGGAAGAGGACAGAGTTAACCGCTCCTAAGTGAGAAATTCCGGATGAGTGAAAAGAAATTTGACGACGAAGCTGTTAGTTCTCTCAAACCTAGCCTGAGAACGGTATTCATACTTCATCATATTGAACACATCTCAGTCGAAGAAATATCGAATATGCTTGGAACCTCTGTTTCTAGTGTAAAAAGAAGCGCTTCCGCTGCAATGCGTAATCTTCTTGCCATTGTAGAAGACAAGGAATTGGAACAGTTTCAGAGTGAGCTAGCTAAACAAAGTCCTTTGCCAGAGGTGGCTGATGTTATTGAAACTGTAGACAGGCTGACACCTGACCTGATTCGGTACCTCAAAAAACACACAGATGATCTTCAAAAGCTTCGCTATGACGTGTTTGAACATCTCGTGGGAGAATTCTTATTGCAACGTGGATTTGATGATGTGAAACTAGTGGGAAGGGAGGCAAAAACATCTGCGGACATAATTGCTGTACAAAAAATACATGCAGTAAATAGCGAAACTCGCTACTTCGTTGAGGTGAAGAGGTGGAAAGAAAAAGTAGGAATAGAAGTGATAAACGCAGTATACGGTGCAATGGTAATCGAGCAACCTGAGCATGGATGGAGCGCAGCAATGATTGTGAGCCTAGCGGGTTTTACTCAATACCGAAAGGTTGATTCTCTTAGGCTTTGCCGTTTGAATGTTCTTCTAAAGCAGAAGGAGGATCTATTACATTGGCTTGAAGACTACGAACCAAGGGGGAATGGGCTTTGGTTGCCTGCAAATATAGGTAAGTAATAAGAAATAAGTAAATAAGTAAATATGTTTTGAAATAAAGAGGCTTGCAAAACAGGCTCCTACAAGATCAAATCCAAGGCGGAAAAAAGGTGGGCTAAGATGGTGGCGGGACGTGTCGATACTAAGGCAGCCGAAGCGATACCTTGACGACCACTAAGCGCATAAATACTGGCTTGTATGGTTTGGTAAGACTAGATAGCGCCGCACTCACCGGACTTAAAATCCGTTGTCCGAAGAGACGTGCGGGTTCGACTCCCGCCCTCGGCACCAATCACATCAATGGTTTAGCGACAGTAACTGTTCTCAAGTGAAATCGCGCAACGGAGTAAACTCCGTTGCCTCATTCGATAGTGCCGGAAATTGTTGGGAGAAATACAACGAGGCGAGATTTACGATTCCCTCATCCTTCTCGATATTGGACTAGCCTTACCTTGCAATCCCTGTCTCGCAACCTCACTTGGACCACGTATTTCAGCAAGCTTGCTTAGGCAGGAGTAGATGTTCCCTAGGGTGTGCACCTGGATTCTTGCGGGTAAGGAGATACAAAGCCTCAAGCGTGTCCTCTATTTGCTCAGCAATGAAGCAATCAACCCGTAAGTACATTCCTTTTCAATCGCTTATAGACTCCACAAAATTCGGTTGGGCGCTTGTTGCGCTCGACCAAAGAATTAGTCTGCAAGTCTGTCCTTTATATGACCAGCAAGTAGATATTCTCTTGGCCCATTAATCGCAGCTTGGGCAGAGGTGGCGATAGCCGGAAACATCCGCTTCTGGCTTATTCCCCTCGCAACGCCACCATTGGGTCTACTTTCGTTGCCCGTCGCGCTGGAACAAAGCAAGCCAGCAACGCCACAGCAATGAGCAGTAGGACAGGCGCAGCAAACGTAGCCGGATCGGTAGCGCTAACACCGAAAAGCAGATTCCTCATCGTTCGTGTCAATGCAACTGATGCAATTAGACCAAGCGCCAAACCGGTGAGCACCAATCTCATTCCCTGACTAATCACCAATTTCAGGACATCGCTAACTTGCGCTCCGAGCACCTTTCGCATGCCGATTTCGCGTGTGCGCTGCGCAACCAAGTACGACATCAAGCCGTAAATTCCGAGACTAGCGAGCGCCAGTGCTACCATCGCGAAGACGGTCAGCAAGAACATCGAAAACCGACGCGCGGCTACGGAGTGCGCCAAGACTTGTTCCATTGTGCGCACGTTGAAAACCGCCTGATCTTTATTCAAGGCTGCCACTTGCGCGCGCACCGCTGAACCCAAACTCAACGGTTCGACTTCGGTGCGCACGAGCAGATTCATGTATCCAACACTGTTTGGCAGATTCTGCAAAGAAATCTGATTGAAGTTGATGTAAAACTGGTTCTGGGCTGCCCTTTGTCCATCCAAGTTGTAGTGTTCAACGTGCCGCACGATTCCCACGATCTCTAAGCTCGGCGAATCGAGCGATTGCTTCAGTCGCTTGCCCAGGGGATCGTCGTTGGGAAAGTAACGCTGCGCGAGGACATCATTAATAATGACCACCGGCTGAGTATCTCTGGTGTCGTGAGCAGTGAAGAACCGGCCTTTTATCAACGCAATGCCCATCGTCTCAAAGTAATCGGGACTTACGTTGTAGCGCAGACCTGACGGTTTCTTCTGGATCGGTCGGCCTTCAATGATGAAAGCTGGGTAATTCGCCATCTCAAATGGAAGTCCATCCGACACCGCGACCGATTTGACGCCGGGCAGGTTGTGGACCTTCTGCTGCAATTGCTCGAAGAAGTTTGCAACCTGCTGACCGTCGGGATTGTCGACGGAGAGTTGCATGGTGAGCACGTGCTGCGGCTTGAAACCCGGATCGACTTGGAGAACGCGTCTGAAGCTTTGGATGAGTAAACCTGCACCCACGAGCAGCGCCAGCGTTAGGGCGACTTCGCCAACAACCAACATACTGCGCAACCGCTGACGAGGCCCGGAGGAGCCACGCTCTCTTTCCTTCAACCCTTCCGTCACATTAGGGCGTGAAGCTTGTAAGGCCGGAACCAAACCGAAAAGCAATCCGGTGAACAGTGAAATGGCCAGCGCGAACAGTAACACGGGTAGGTCAACGTCGGCTTCCTGCAAGCGAGGGATGCCGTCCGGCAATTGAGTAGCGATCAAACGCGTACCCAAGAACGCAAGCAGGATTCCGAGCATAGCGCCGAACGCGGCGAGCAACATGCTTTCGGTCAGCAGTTGACGAACGAGTGTCGCGCGGCTCGCGCCGAGCGCCACACGCACAGACATCTCCTTTTGTCGCGCAGACGCACGCACGAGCAGCAGGCTGGCGACATTGGCGCAGGCGATCAATAAGACCAGCCCGACCGCGCCGAGCAAAGTCAACAGTGGTTGGCGGATGCCGCCGACAAAGCTTTCGTGCAGCGGCGTCAGGACTACGCGGAGCCCTTTGTTGCTTTCCGGATACTGTTGCTCCAGCCGTGCGGCGATCAGATTCAATTCCGTTTCAGCTTGTTGCTCGCCGACATTTGGTTTCAGACGGGCGACCACGTCAACTCCAGGGTCTTTACCGCGCGGCCTGAAGCGTTCCGCTTGCAGACCAATCGGCACAGTAACATCGGCTTCCGCCCCGAACTCGAACTCCGGTGGAGTTATCCCGACTACGGTGAAGCTTTGATTGTTTAGGGTTACTTGTTGACCGATGGTCCTCGGATCAGCGTGAAACCTGCGCTGCCAGAAACGGTAACTCAAGATGACCACAGGGGCCGCGCCTGGACCGTCCTCTTCCGCGACAAATTCGCGACCGACGACCGGCCTGATTCCAAGCGTAGCAAAAAACTCCGCCGAGACGAGCCGTCCCTGCAAGCGTTCCGGTTCGCCCGAGCCGGTGAAGTTGAAACTCTCGTCTCCGCGCACTGCAGCCATCGAAGAGCAGAGGGTGTTTTGAGCACGCCAATCGGCAAAGTTGAGATAGGAGGGAGAGAAGGCCGTTCCCTCAGAGACACGCTCGCGCAGGAGCACTAGTCGCTCGGGCGCCTGATAGGGAAATGGCCGCAGCAGCACAGCATTGACGATGCTGAAGATAGCAGTGTTGGCGCCTATGCCCAGGCATAGGGTCGAGAGGGCAATCACTGTAAAGCCGGGTTGCTTGAGTAGCATTCGGATGCCGAAGCGCAGATCCTGCCAAAAAGCCTCTAGTAATCCACCGCCCCGAATGTCGTAAGCTAGCTCCCTAAATCGACCCATATTGCCAAAGTTCCGTATTGCTACCGCTTGGGCCTCTTCAGGCGGCATACCGCGTGCGATGTTAGCCTCCTTCTCCATCTCCACGTGAGAGTTCATCTCTTTGGCGATGTCTGAAATAAGCGCTTCACGCCGCACCAGGGCATGCAGCCGTGCTCTAAGAATATTGAGCCACCTCATAGGTTAATTCGCCTTCGCGCCTCCTGTGCATAGTGATTGCCCAACAGTCTTTCTGAATCGCGAGTTGCCTTCCGGCCCGCCTTTAGCAGGCTTCGAATTTTGCCTTGCGTCTGGACCCAGACGGCTTGTGGGTGACAATTCTCTCTTGTCGAATCAAGTCTTAAAGAATAATTCAGCGACGCCTAAATTATTTAGGCAACATAGGAAATAATGCCTAGGATGTCAAGGTATGAGGTGAATTGCCAAACAAAATAAAACTATTCGGGAAATCCAAGCGGTAAACCGAAATAGAGAAGACCTTCGCGCCCCTGCTTACTTCGTTAAGGCTTGGGGGAGGACGGTGACGAGATTGTTGATCCAAAAATATCTGAGTTTGTAGGTCATCTTACTACTCGAACCAAACATCTTCGCGACTCATTCATCGATTCAACGGGCTTCTTATTGAACACATTATTTGCCTACCTTGCTGACGAAAAAAACTCTGGTCGCGGAAGGTCAGATCAAAACTTTGGCGAAGAGCCTCATTGCGGAGCCTCGCCTAGATGATTATCGGAAACTGCATTGGCATATCCGCAAGTCCGAGCAGCCACTCATTCTTGGTGATGTGGGATGTCTTTTTGAGGTTCGCAATGCTAAGAGGTTTAAGTCTTTGAGTGATAAGGATGACGTGACAGTCGCGGCTTACCTGCCAATCTCATCAGACACGATTGTAGTGGGTACTGGTGGTTCCGCGATGTCTTTAGACTTCATTGAAATGCCGACGTTCACCACTCCGCTAGAATTGCAGGTGGACTATTTGTTCAACGTAACCAAGAGAACAAAACTCCAATCCTCTCTGTCGACCAAAGAAATCAACTAAGAAGCGAATCCGATGACCTGAAGCTCTACCTCTCGCATTTAAAAACGTTAAAGTGATTAGCGGGTTAGCTGCTTTGGGCTTGCGTGCCAGTTGTGTGCGGATTCAGCGGACCAGTGCGACAATGTGACGCTCTGGGAGATTGTCGTTTCGTCTAAAACGCTCGCGACGACGACCCCGCGTCTGTCGATTGCCGCTCGGGCCTAACTGGACGAAATAATTTGCCGTCGCATTACATATTAATTAGAGGGATTACTGTCTCTTCGGTCGAAGCTCGCTGAACTATATGTAGCCGACTTGGACATGAACGAAGAGGTGAGCCCGTTCGGAGGTGCATTATGACAGCTAAACAGTCGCAGGAGACCGATTTCACGCGTGACGTGCTTGGTCGCTATATCTGCAACGGCATGGATGAAGCTCTGGCGAGCACCAATCCAAATGGGCAACGACAGAATGGCGCGCCGCAAAACGATGCACGGCCATTTGACATCATCGTAATTGGCGGTGGCAGCTTTGGGCCGATCTTTGCGCAACATTTGTTTTTCGCAGATCAAGCGCATAGTCATCGCATCCTCGTCTTGGATGCGGGACCACTCGTCCTAACCGAACACGTTCAGAACCTACCCGTGCTCGGGTTGAACCCGCCCGGTCCAACCGAGACCGATCCAGGTGTTCCCCGCGCTGAGATTTGGGGGCTGCCTTGGCGGTCCAAAGTTCGCGGTGGTTTTCCAGGCTTAGCTTATTGTTTGGGCGGGCGCTCGGTTTTCTTCGGCGGATGGTCACCTCGACTGCTGGATACTGCCAACGATACTGAGATGGCGCAACCGCCTTGGCCTACGCAAGTCGTGACGGATCTCAATAACCGTTATTTCGACGAATCAGCAGAACAAATTGGCACGGACGAAAGCAATGACTTTATTCAAGGTGAGATGCATTTTGCGTTACGCAAACAACTCTTTGACGGAATTAACGGCGGCAACGTACCTGAAGCGATCAAGCCGGCTGACTTGCCACTGCACTTGAAAGTCAAACCCGGCACAACCAACGCAGAAAAAAAGTTGATGCGCTTGGAAGCTCCGCTCGCCGTGCAGAGTCAGACCGTTTCCGGCTTGTTTCCAATCAACAAATTCAGTGCAGTACCGCTCATGATCAAGGCATCACGTACAGCGTCGTTCGATTCACAAGTCGGCATGCCGTTTCCCGATGATGTGAAGAAGCGTCTTATGTTGGTTCCTCATTGCCGCGTAATCCGTTTAGTAACGGATGTTCAAGGAGGCACGGGGCGCGTTACCGAAATACAGACCACCCTGGGCAATATTCCCGTCGGCGACAATGCAAAAGTTGTGGTTGCCTTGGGCACGATTGAAAGCGCACGCTTGGCACTGCTCTCATTTCAGGGAATTACCAACTATAACCAGATCGGCCAAAACCTGATGGCCCATTTGCGCTCGAATCTGACGATCCGAATACCGCGAACTTCGATAGCATCCTTGGACCCTGCAATCAAGGATCTGCAAGCATCAGCACTCTTTGTGAAAGGAAAGCACATCAAGAACGGCAAACCATCGTACTTTCACCTGCAAATCACCGCGTCGGGTCTGGATCGTCCAAGCACCGACTCGGAAGCCGAGTTGTTCAAGAAGGTTCCCGATGTGGATGGCTTTGAGGTTTTGCGCAAGGCGAATGACAACACAATCGTGATCACCATGCGCGGCATCGGCGAGACTCAATCTCGTAATCCGGGGAACAATATCACGCTGGATACCGCTGATCCCGCAGATGAGGTGGGCGTGACGCGCGCACTCGTCGCCTATGCCCTTAACGACACGGACTTTGAGTTGTGGGACGCGATGGACAAAGCTTCTGACGATGTGGCGCGCGTATTCGCAGGCGGCGCTCCGTTCGAAGTGCTCGCGTCAGACGATAAGACCTGGATACCGTTGCCGGCCAATGGCGATCCAAAAACTGCGATACCGTACAAACCCAAAGCTGACGGGGGCCGGCGAGACGGAATGGGCACAACTCACCACGAAGCGGGTCCGCTTTGCATGGGAACCGATCCAAATACTTCAGTAACGGACGCGAACGGTCGCTTTCACTTTGTCACAAACGCCTATGCCGCTGGTCCGTGTCTCTTTCCAACTGTAGGTTCGCCTAATCCGATGTTGACGGGTGTGGCGTTGGCACGTCGGCTCGCTGACAGCATGGTGGTGCCGCCGTTTACGCCGGACGCAGGTTTCACAATGCTGTTCAATGGAATCGACACGAGCCGTTGGCGAATGTCAAAGATCATCAATCAACCGGGCCGCGACAATCCAGGCACTTTTCTACTCGTCGATCGTTCACTTGAATCGTTACCGGGTAACGATCTCGGGATGTTTTGGAACATAGATCCGACACCGACGAACTTTATCCTCAAGTTGGAATGGCTGCGCTGGCGCGATGACGACAACTCAGGTGTCTTCCTGCGTTTTCCAGATCCCAACAGCAAAAACTACAACAACACGGCCTATGTAGCGATCGATTTTGGCTTCGAAGTTCAAATCGATCAGTTAGGACAAGGTAATCCGCCAGGATTAGACATCCATAAGACCGGAGCGATCTACAGCTTTGCGGCGCCACAGAATCCTAATGTGAAACCTCCGGGCCAATGGAATGAATTTGAGATTCACGCGCAAGGACAAACTTACAGCGTCTTTCTTAACGGCGCGAAAATTACGGAATACGTTAACCCTGATGCCGTGCGCGGAAGCACCGCAGCACCTTGCTTCATCGGCTTGCAAACGCACACAGGACGAGTTGCATTCCGAAAGATTCAAATCAAGGCGTTGTAACCGCCGAGGTTCTCACGCCTCTGATGCCGTACGCCTTCGCTTTCGAGGCTTATTGATGCGTCACCTGCGCCAATCATTACGAAAACGCATGAGTGTGCAGTATGCGGGTCCTCCATTTGACGCCAGAATTTCCTCCAGTGATTTGGGGTGGACTTGGTACTGCTGTGGGAGGTCTTGCGAATGCGTCAGCGCACGCGGGGATCTCGGTGGGAGTCCTGCTCGTGGGCGGGCGGTTGGTTCTGGGTGATGGGTCGTACGGCGCATGGCGGCCAGTTTCATTCGGTGAGCAACATCGCGGTCCTGATGAACCCCTCGCGGTCAGTTCTCATGGCGTCTCCTTTTTTCAGGTTTCACCTGACGACGCCGGAGCTGCCGCAATTCGTTTAGTTAAGAAATGGAATCCGGATGTCGTCCACCTCCATACGGCTTGGTTTTGGCCAATCGGGCGAGCGATTCGTGAGCAGACAGGAGTGCCGCTGGTTTACACAGTGCACTCTTTGGATCGCGCTGAATATGAGATCGGCGATTTCGTCACGCATTGGGATACACAAGAAACCGTCATTTGTGCAGCGGACCGCGTAATCGCTTTGTCTCGCGATGAGCAAGAGCTGATCACTAAATATTGTCCTGCCGCAGCCGGGCGAGTGCGAATCGTCGGCAACGGAATTGATGATTCTGCCTCGGCGCGCGCGGCGTGCAAGCGGGAGAAAAGTAATAAGTCTCCGGTCATTCTTTATTCAGGTCGATTCGTAGACCGCAAGGGAATCCGGGAACTACTCAATGCCATTCCACTCGTACTGGACGAAGCGCCGAGTGTCCGGTTTGTGCTAGCCGGTGGTTACGGAACGGCAACAGACATCGAGAGCGCCTGGCTCAACGATCGAGTTCGACAATATCGGGCGCAGATTGAATTCACCGGATGGCTCACGCCTGACAAAGTGGCCGAGTGTTATTGGCGCGCGGATATTCTGGTGATGCCAAGTTGGTACGAACCCTTCGGGATGGTGATCCTTGAAGGAATGTTGCATGGTCTGGCCATCGCAGCCACTTCCGTAGGCGGTCCTGCAGATATTCTAAAGCATGAACACACGGCGATGCTTTTTCCGCCGAAGGACGCAGATGCTCTTACTTCAACACTCCTGAAATTCGTTAACGATCCAGTCCTCCGTCGACGCATTGGCCAGCAAGGCGCGCGACATGTGCGCCGCCGTTGGTTGTGGCCGAACATAGTAAAAAAAATGCGATGCGTCTACGAGGAAATTGCCTAGGGTCTGACGGGTTACAATGTATTCGGACGTGGAGGCTTCACAGCGACGCATGGCTTTGCACAAAAAACCGAAAATCCCCTACACGGCAAGTGTAGGGATTGTTCAAGTCCGAAACTATTCATTCGAATGTCGCCTGCTTTGTTGCTCAGTTGCTCTTGTTTTTGAAGATGTATGTTCATCCAGGATTCAGATAAATAGTGTGGACTTGAACGATTCCCGCACTGCCGTGCGCGGGATTTGCTCAGTTCATTAGCCGTTGTTGGTAGAGAGGACTTGAAGCATCCTCACACTTCCGTGTGAGGGATTTTCGCTTTTTGTGCAAAGCCGCGACGCATTCGAGAAAGGATTAATAATGAATCAACTTGTCGATATGCGGAGATTAGTTCTGATGTTTCTGCTGATGCTCGCAATTCCCAGCCTGTGCGTGGGCCAGGACCGAGACATCACGGAAGGCAGTTCCAGCGGCAGTAGAGATCCGACGTTTCCCAACGTCCAAGTGGACCGAGGCGGCGGATGCTGACAGCAGAAAGCCGGGCCGCGCTCGTTGCGGAATTCGACTTATTTCGTGGGGCGGAAACGCTGAGGCCGTTATTAGCTCTTACGTCGCGCGATTTCATGCCTCCTATTCTTGCTGCCGGTTTTTCAAAAGACGAGGCAAGAGCTGAAGAGAGACCGGTTGGACCGAAAGGACGTGCGGGTTCGACTGCCGCCCCCGACGCCAATTTAGGATCTTAGAGTCAATTATGGACCATAGACATTAACTCAGTCGCGGTGGGTGCCTCTCGAGTAATCTTTGTCTCGTGCAATCTAAGTTGGACACTTAACGCGACGACAGTTGGGGAACTCGAAAGATCTTTGCCGTGTCCTTGGCCACGCTTCGAAACCGCTGCGAACTTTCCGACTCTTGAGGTCTCAACTTCCGCTTTGTTATATCGTCGTCGGCATCGCCGGCTCACAGACTTTCTTCAATGACAACATCGAGTAGCTTCGTTACTTTGCTTTGACTGTTAGGTGTGTCATTCATACCAAGATATAGCGGCCCAGCCTTCGCCGGATCGGCAACTGAAAACACGCAGTGCCTACCGACGCCGAAGAGTATTACTTTGTTCGCATCCGGTTTGAAATCTGCGGTGCTGCCGCCAATCTTGCCGATGAGAGCCCCGATGGCGGAACTGTTGAGGATCGCCTCACTGCTTCGGGTCAAGGTAATGTCTCCGTCAGCATTGCATTCATTTTCACTAGCTTCTGGTTTCCATTTTTGTGTCGAAGCCACACTGATACGATAAAGCTTGCCTGCTGTAACAAAATCCAATGCTGGTGTCCACGCATTGGAGACCTCATCAGGTACTTTTAGCTTTCTTATTTCTCTCCACGTTGGTTGGCCCATTGTAAAACTCCTTACATGATCAGTTTAGCAGGCGTTTAGTTATCAGGTTTTCCAGCCACCACTTCGAGCCGTACAACAGGAGCATCTTTTGAGGCAGTCAATGCCTGTGGTGAGAGCTCCTGCCTCCTCAGCAATACAATCCATTTGCTGCCCGAGGGAACTATTGCTAGTACGTGAGCGCGATCAGGGGTGCTCTTATTTGGGGTCCAGACCTGCAAAAGCGATCCCGAATTCAAGAAGACCCAGTCGGGTTCTGTGGTTAGCTCTGCCGGAAAGGCATCTGCCGACTTTACGCTCGGCCATTCGGCAACGTTGTCGACCAAGATCTCCTTCGTTCCTTCGACGGGTGTCTTGATGTACTTACCTTTAAGCTCTTTTGCTTCGCGATCGAGCCAAATACTCTCTTCGATAGACAGATTGGTTGGCTTTAATAGAAGGCTCTCAGAAAGCCTTGTGTTTGTATCCAAGTAGCGGAGAGCTGTTAAATGCTTGCCTGAATCGCGTCCGGGTATCAGGACAAATCCTCCAATAAGGACCAAAATGACGTACACCGCAACAATTACCCTGCCAAATGTGATTTGATTCCAGAGTTTATTCATTGCTGCGAGGCAGGTTTTATATAGCGAAAGTTTTTTTGTTCTTGATAGGTAGTCAGTTGATCGAGGCTTTGCCAGACATATCGCTCGTTCTCAACATCGTAAGGTGTAGCGAGTCGCATTTCCTCAAGTAGAG
>Ga0068856_100004071_pt1 | contig 14629 bp, 16 predicted proteins | sample KBSCornC62_FD_66595 | JGI IMG/M metagenome (GOLD analysis project Ga0068856, IMG submission 66595) | Corn rhizosphere microbial communities from Kellogg Biological Station, Michigan, USA - KBS Corn C6-2 | ecosystem: Host-associated > Plants > Roots > Rhizosphere > Soil ...
CGACATTCCGCCGCGGGCGAGCTGCCCGGTGATGCGGTACCGACCTTCCAGGACGCGGCCGATCAGCGGATCCGCCACGGCCGTGTTCACCTTGTCAGTCTAGATGCGCACATCGACCACCACGGCTGTCGACATGCGGGGCCGGTTGTTCGCGATCGGACTCTAAGGTGGGTGCGGTGACCGCGGCGAGTGACTCGGAACCGGCGGGCGACTTCGCAGGCGACCCCGCAGGCGGCTTCGCGGGCGACCTCGCAGACGACGAGGTCGCGGTCGGGCTCGGGCGCGCGCAGCTGCTGGCCGACGCGGATCGTCCGGGCGGCTACCTGTTGATCATCGACCGCATTCGGCAGAGCTACGTCGACCTCGACGATCCCACGTACATCGATTTCGAATATATGCAGTACTTCTCACTTGTCGTAAACGCCATCGCACCGAGCGCGCCGGCTCCGCTGGCGACGACTCACGTCGGAGGCGGCGCCATGGCCTTCGCGCGGTACCTGCACGCGACCCGCCGCGGCTCGTCGCAACTCGTGCTCGAGCCGGACGCGGCGCTGACCGAGTGGGTGCGCGCCCGGCTGCCGCTACCTCGGCGCAGCGGAATCCGGGTGCGCCCGGAGTTCGGCCGGGAAGGCGTGGCGGCGCTGCGGGACGCCAGCGCGGACCTGCTCGTCCTCGACGCGTTCGTCGGCGGCCGCGTGCCCGCCGACCTGACGACCGCCGAGTTCATGGCCGACGTGCGCCGAGTGCTCCGCCCGGGCGGCGTGCTGCTCGCCAACGTGGCCGACGGGCCGCCGCTGACCTACGTGCGGCGACTGCTCGCGGGCGTCGGAATGAGTTTCGCTCATCGTTTGGCTATCGCCGACAGCTCCGTCCTTCGTGGACGCCGCTACGGCAACATCGTGCTGGCGGCGTCGGGGGAGCCCCTGCCGGAAGCGGCGCTGGTGCGAGCAACCGCCGCGTTCCCGTTCCCGACGAGGCTGCTGGGCGCGCATGACGTCGCCCGGTTCGTCGCTCGCGCCACCCCGCTCACCGACGAGGACGCGCGCCGCTCGCCCGCTCCTCCCGACGCGAGCTGGCGGGTCGACGTCGACTGAGGCGGCGCCTCGATGGCCCTCGTCGCGTGGCAAGCTGGCGCCATGGCCGAGATCGAACTGCTCAGCGAGGATCAGGTCGGCGAGGCGCTCGGGATCTCGAGCATGCGCGTGCACGCTCTGGTTCGCGACGGCGCGTTGCTGTCGGTGACGATTGGCGGCCGGCGAGGTATCCCGGCGCTGTTCGTCGACGACGGAGCCGTTGTCAAACACCTGCGGTCGGTCATCATGCAGCTGCAGGACGCCCGTTATGACGACGTCGAGATCGTCCAGTGGCTCCATCGCGAGGACCAGTCGCTGCCTGGGTCCCCGATTCAGGCGTTGCGTGAGAACCGGGGCACCGAGGTGAAACGCCGCGCGCAAGTCGCCGGCTTCTAGAGCCGCATGCTGCTCTACCTCGGCGTGCTCGTGGCCTGCCTGATCGGCACCGCGCCACTCGAACTGTGCTTGCACGTCGGCGTCTACCGGCAATGGCGACGACTTCTGGCGACGCTCGCGCCGGTGGTGGTCATCTTCGGAGCGTGGGAGCTGTACGCGATCCACCGTGGCCAGTGGCGCTACGTCCGTCGTTGGCTGATCGGCGTGCGGCTGCCGGGAGACCTGCCGATCGAAGAGTTGATCTTTCTCGTCGTGATCCCGATCTGCGCCGTCCTGACGCTCGAAGCCGTCCGGCGCCGCCGGCCGGACTGGGCGATCGGCGACGAGGAATGACGTACTCCGAGCTGGCGCTGTGCGCCGTGGCGTTGGTGTCGGCGTTCGACGTGGTCGTGGCCAGGACGCGGTTGCTGACTCGGCGCGCCTTCTGGACGGCTTACGCGATCATGCTCGGCTTCCAGTTGATCGTGAACGGCGTTCTGACCGGGATTCCGGTCGTGCGTTACGCCCCGTCGACGATCAGTGGCGTCCGCGTCGTCTACGCGCCGATCGAAGACCTGCTGTTCGGATTCGCGCTGATCTTGTTGACGCTGTCGACATGGGTGTGGCTGGGCCGTACGCGTCCACGCGCGCCATCCATGCGTTGATCAAACCCCGCGAGCCGAGTCGGGCCCGTCGAAGCACGGGAACGACCGCCCTCCGGGAGAGCACGTCGTAATCAGCTTGCTCGATTCGATCGAGGATCCCCCCGTATAGGGCAGTCGCGGTGAGCAGACAGTCGCGGGATGTGGGATCGACCAGGTCGATTCCGGGCTGCGCCTGTCGGTAGAACTCCCGCGCTCGCGCGATCTCGGCCGCGATCAGGTTTCGGACCGGCTCGTCGGCGACGCCTCGTAGCAGACGCGCGCGGTCAACTCCGTGCGCGTGCAGGGAATCCTGCGGCAGGTAGACGCGGCCACGCGAGAGATCCTCGCCGACGTCGCGGATGAAGTTGGTCAACTGGAACGCGATTCCGAGCGTGATCGCGTACGGCTCGAGTTCGTCCCACCGAACCGCGCCGTCGCGACGGCCCAGGATGGGAAGCATTTGCAACCCGATCACAGCGGCTGAGCCCCACATGTAGGCGCGCAGGTCGTCGAAGGTCGGATAGCTGTCGAAACGCAGGTCCATGCGCATGCTCTGCAGGAACTCGGCGAAGTACGCCGCCGGGATGTTCCAGTGAGACGTCGTGTCGATCAGCGCCCGCATGATCGGGTCTGACGACTCGCCCCAATCCAGTTCGTCGAGGACCTGACGGCTCCAGGCCGAGAACTGCTCGTCGTCAGCCCCGCCGAGGTCGATCAAGTCGTCGGCATAGCGGGCGAAGCCATACAGCGCGTGCACGTAGGGCCGCTTCGCCGGTGGTAGCAGTAACGTCGCGAGGTAGTACGACTTGCCGTGGACGGCGTTGAGCCGTCGGCAGCGCCGATAGCCTTCGCGCAGAGCGGGGTTCTCGATGCCGGCTGCGTCAAGGTCGTTCACGGGCTGACCGGCGCCCGCTCGCGTGTGCGCATGATCAGCCAGGCCGCCCCGATGCCGAGCGCCAGGAACAGCAAGACGGACGGTTTCATCTGGACTCCGACTCCGTTTGGTCGGATCATGAGCACGAGCGCGACGCAGAAGCCGCCGATCCAGAGGAGCGCATCGGCGGACAGGACGCACGCTGCCGCCGCTACGAGCGGCCAGCAGAAGTACCACGGTTGCACCGTGGGCCCGAGCAGGACCACGCCCAGCAACGCCGCCGCCAGCAGCGGCCACACGTTGCGCCGTAGCGCGGCGATCCACAACGCGGCCAGCAGCCCACCCATGATCACCTCGCCGGCGGAGCGGAAGCCTCGCATCGTCGAGTCGAGCCGCGTCGATCCGCGAACCGTCCCGTGAGTGAGCTTCCACAGGATGGCCGCGGCCGTCGGCGCCGACATCCAGGTCACGACCGGAGCCGAACTGTTGACCTGTTTCACCCAGCCTGCGCCGACTCCGCTTATCGCGGTCAGAGCGCCGAAGGTGACGACGACGACCGCGACCGCGGCCACCGTGACGACGGCGATCGCTCGCGGGCTGCGCCAGCGCGCACTGCGATCGGAGTAGGCGAGCCACGCCGGAATCGCGAATGCGGCGGCGATGAACGCGGGTGACTTGATCGCGGCGGCGGCGGCGATCGCGACAAGCCCGAGCCCGAGCGTGCGCCAGGCCGGTCCGGCGCTCGTCGCGAGCGCCAGCCCCCAGGCTATGAGCCCGGCCATGAGGATGTCGTTGTGGCTGCCGCCGACGCCGTGGATCAGGAACAGTGGATTCGCGATCGTGAGCCACAGCCCGATCTCGGCGCGCGCGCCGCCGCGACGGCTGAGCGTGGGCAGGTGCCAGGCGAGCAGGACCATCCCGATGACCGTGAAGAGACGCAATGCGTACGTGGTCAGCGTGACGTGGTTGCCGAACACGGCGGCGACTCCGTGGCCGAGCGTCAGCCATAGCGGGCCGTAAGGGTCTGTCGCGGACCGCCATCGATGGCTGACTTCTAAGGCGAAGGCTCCGGGCAGCACCGATGGTCCGCTTGTGTAGGGATTCCAGCCGTGAGCGAGGAGGTTGCCCTGGGCCGCGTAGGCCCAAACGTCCCGGCTCGACAACGGCGCCGAGAACAGGAATGGCGCCATCCAGCGCAGCCCGATTGCGCGCACGCGGCGCCAGTCGTCGTAGCCGTCCAGAATCAGCCGGCCGAGGAACAGCCAGGCCAGCGCCAACGCTCCGGCGCCGACGTAGAAGGCGGCGCGTGGGCCGGGTGATCCGATCGGCATCCACGAGATGACGTACGGCTCCCGCGTGCGGTACCACCTCGGTATGGCGCCGACCCAGTACGAGCTCAGGGCCATCAACGCGGCGCCGGCCAAACCCACGTGTCCCAGCGCGGCCGGGCTGAGCGCGTTCGCGCGGAGCCGGGTCGCGGTGTCTGCCATCCCACCATCGTCGCAGAAGGGCCGGCGCGGTCCGCTCAACCGGTGACGCGCTTCGCCGCCAGGCCGCCGGACAGCAACACCATGGGCACTCCCACCCCGGGCTGAGTTCCGGACCCGCAGAACACGACGTTGTCGAGCAGGGCATCGAGGGTGGCCGGGCGAAAGGGCCCCGTCTGGCGAAAAGTGTGGGCGGCCGAGAACGGAGTCCCGCCGGCCAGGCCCTGGTCCCGCCAATCGGCCGGGGTGGTGAGCCGCAGCACCTCCGCATTCGCCAGTCCCGGATAGCCACGCGCGTCGAGGGTGCTCAGGATCGCGTCCTGGTAGCAGGCCCCTGCGGACGTCCAGTCGATCGGGCGGGAATGCTCGAGATTCGGCACGGGAAACAGCGCGTAGTAGCCATGGCGTCCCGGCGGTGCGAGCGACGGGTCGGTGATCGTCGGGGTGGTGAGCAGAAACGACGGGTCGCTCATGGTCGCGCCCTTGACGATCACCTCGTCGAAGGTGGAGTCCCACGCCGCGCCGAAGTCGATCACGTGGTGCGCGGGATCGCTGAACGTGACGTCAGAACCCGCATGCAGCACCGCGCAGGACGGTGAGTACGTCAGCCGGCGCGTTCGTCTGCCCAGCAGCGTGGCTTCGGCGCCCGGCCGGTCGGCGTTGATCACCACGACGTCGGCCTCGACGCGCTCGTCGTCGACGATCACGGCCGTCGCGCGGGAGTTGTTGACCTCGACACGGTTGACCATCCGGTTGTAGTGGATCCTGACCCCGTGCTTTCGCGCTGCGCCGGCCAGCGCGCGGGGGAGCGCGTGCATCCCGCCGTCGGGAAAGTAGACGCCGTTCACCGAATCCAGGTATGCGATGACGGCGTACACGGCTAGCGCCTGCTGCGGCGCCAGGCCCGCGTACATAGCTTGAAAGCTGAAGAGGCGGCGCAGGCGTTCGTCGCGAACGAACGCGCCGATCTTGGGGGCAAGCCGCCGAAAGGCGCCCATCTGGGCGAGCCGTGCCAGCGGCGGGCGGAGCAGCTGCGTCGGCGAGTCGAGATTGCGATCGATGAAGTGCGGTAGCTCGAGCCGGTAGAGCTCTCCCAGCCAGCTGACGAGGCGCTCGAAGCCCGCCGCGTCGGCCGCTCCGCACTCGCGCCGGATCTGTTCGGCCATGGCGGCCGGGTCGGCGAGCACGTCCAGCGTGGAGCCATCGGCGAACCGCGCGCGGTAAGCGGGATCCAGACGGCGCAGCGGTAGCCACTGCGCCAGCGACTCGCCGACGGCGGCGAGTGGCCGTTCCACCGCCTCGGGCATCGTCAGCACGGTCGGCCCCGTGTCGAAGGAGTAGCCGTCCACCTGCCAGCGTCCGCATCGCCCGCCCGGTTCGCCCGAGCGTTCGAACACGGTGACGTCCCGTCCCGCGCCGGCAAGGTGAAGGGCAGCGGACAGGCCGCCGAGGCCCGCCCCGACGATCACCACGCGCTCCGACGCCCCGAGCGTCGAGGTACGCGCCGAGCCGACCGGCCAGCGACGACGTGGGACCTCGGGCACCGACGGCACACTACGCTTGCGCTGTGACGAGAACGGTCCGGGAGCGCCTGCAAGACGGGCGCCCGACACTCTCCTTCGAGTTCTCCCCGCCCAAGACCACGGAGGAGGAAAGCCGGCTATGGAGGGTGATCCGCGAGCTTGAGGCGCTTCATCCGTCGTTCGTGTCGGTCACCTACGGCGCGGGGGGTTCGACCCGCGATCGGACGATCGAGATCACCGAGCGCATCGCCGTCGACACGACGTTGCTGCCCGTTGCTCATCTCACCGCGGTCAATCACTCGATCGCCGAGCTCCGGGCGATCGTCGGCCGGTTCGCCGACGCGGGCATCGTGAATCTGCTCGCGCTTCGCGGCGATCCGCCCGGTGACCCCAACGGCGTGTGGCAGGCGCATCCAGACGGCGTCGAATACGCCTCGGAGCTGATCGAACTCCTGCGCGCGCACGGCGATTTCAGCGTGGGAGTGGCCGCTTTCCCGTTTAAACACCCACGGTCGCGAACGGTCGAGGACGACACGCAGTGGTTCATTGCCAAGTGCCGCTCCGGAGCCGACTACGCAATCACTCAAATGGTCTTCGACGCTGAGGATTACCTGCGGATGCGCGATCGGATGGTTGCCGCCGGCTGTGACATCCCGATCATCGTCGGCGTGATGCCGGTGACGAACATGGGGACGATCGCGCGCTCCGAGCAGCTTTCCGGCGCTCCGTTTCCGCCCGCGTTGCTGCGCGATTTCGAGGCGATCGCCGACGACCCGGCGGCCGTTCGGCAAGTCGGGATCAAGAACGCGATCGCCCTAGGCCAGCGGCTCCTCGACGAAGGCGCGCCCGGGCTGCACTTCATCACGATGAACTACTCGAAGGCCGCTCGCGAGGTGATCGCCGAGCTGCCGCTCGCCGCCGACGGCTGATCGCTCACGAGCCAGTGACGGTCAACGGCAAGCTGGCGCCGAGCACGGCGAACGGACGCGCGTCGCCCGGGAACAGGTAGTTCCGCGCCAGATCGACGAAGCCCACATTGTGGTAGAGGCGAAACGCGCGGGTGTCCCGGTCGGGCGTCGACAACAGCATTCGCTCGTGGCCGATACCGCCGGCCAGCGACAGGAGCAGTTCGCGCCCGATGCCGCGGCCCTGATATCTCGGCAGCACGTGGATCTCGGACAGTTCGAACGCGTTGTCCAGCCACGCGCTCGCCGCGGGGGAGATCGCGTTGCGGACCAGATCGTGCCACCACTGGCCCGGCTTCGTCGTGTAGCCGTAGCCGAAGCCTATTAGCACGTCGCCGGTGGTCAAGGCGGCGCGACAGGCGAAACCCGCGTGGGACGTGTGCCACCGGGTGCTGACCCCGCGCTGCGCGCCCGCGCTGTGGTTGTAGTTCATGGCGAGGGTGTAGATCCGCATCGCCTCGTGAACGCGTTCGGACAGCATCGCGCCGTCCCACTCGACCACAGTGGCCTCTTGCGGTTTCATGCCGAGACCGGATTCACAGCGTCGATCGTAGGGCCGTTCAGGCGACCTCGGCCGGAGCGCCTCCGGTCAGCGCGAGCAGCTCGTCGAACGTCGTCGGAAAGACGGCGTGCGCAATCCCGCCCGCGGCCCATACCTGTCGAAAGGTGGCAAGGTGCTCATCGATCAGGGTGCGCAGCGGCTTTGGGTGGCCGACCGGGGCGACCCCGCCGATGCGTTGGCCCGTCGCCGAATAGACGAGCTCCGGGTCCGCGCGACTCAGTCGGCGGGTTCCGAACAGCGCGGCCGCCTTGCTGGTGTCGACCCGATGGGCGCCGCTGGTCATGATGAGCACTGGTTCACGCTCTGCCGTCGCGAACACCAGCGAGTTGGCGATCGCACCGACCTCGACGCCGAGCAGGGCGGCTGCCGCGGCCGCGGTCGGAGCGGCTTCCTCGAGAATGCGAACTCGTCCGGCGACGCCGGCACTCTCGAGGATCGCGTCCACAGCGAGGCAGTTTGGATGCATCGCAGCATTGTCGCTGTTCAGCCGTTCAGCCGTGTAGACCGCACTCGACTTTCGAGGTGCCGGCCCAGCGGCCGGCACGGGCGTCCTCGCCCTCGAGCAGACGGCGGGTACACGGAGCGCAGCCCACCGAGCCGTAACCGTCGAAGAGCAGCGGATTCACCAGGATCCCGTTCTCGGCGATGTAGGCGTCGACATCCTCCTGAGTCCAGGAGGCGATCGGATTCAGCTTGACCATCGAGCGTTTTTCGTCCCACTCGATCACCCGGGTCTTCGCGCGAGTCACGGCCTCGTCGCGACGCAGCCCCGAGGCCCACGCCGCGTACGGCTCGAGCGCCGCCGCGAGCGGAGCGACCTTGCGGAGGGCGCAGCACCGGTCCGGGTCCCGCTCGTAGAGGCGCGGGCCGAACTCGGCGTCCTGCTGTTCAACTGTCTGGGCCGGGGTGATCGTCTTGACAGTCACGCCAAGCGTGGCGGCGACCGCGTCACGTGTGCCGATCGTCTCGGCGAAGTGATAACCGGTGTCGAGGAACACCACGTCCACGCCCGGCATCGCGCTCGCCGCGAGATGGGGAAGCACCGCGTCGGCCATCGACGACGCGACGCACCAGGACGAGCCGAACTGGTCCCGCGCCCACTCGAGGATGTCCAACGCGGGCGCGTCGTTCAGTTCCGCGCCAGCCGTCTCGGCCAGCGTCCGCAGTCTCTCGCGATCGGTGATTGCCGCGCTCATTGCCTCACCTCGCTCGTCGTGGCCCGTCGGGTCATCCCGCGGTACTTCAGGTCGAAAACCCGCAGGCAGCTCTCGCATCGCCATTGGCCGTGCGACTCGCCGTCCGGGCGGAGTCGCTCGTCACCGCAATACGGGCAGTAGAACGGACTCGCGTGGCTGGTCATTCCCGCCTCACGTCAGCCAGGCCTCTTCCGCCCGCACCACGTAGTCGCCGAAGGACTCGCCGTCGCCGCGGCGATCGAGGTACCCGCGCAGCACTCGCTCGGCGTACGGCCCGGCTTCCTCCGCGGTCACCTTCAGACCTCGGAACTTGCGGCCGAACGCCGCCTTGGAACCGAGTTGGCCGCCCAGATGGACCTGGAAGGCTTCCGCGTCCTCGCCGTCCGGACCGGTTGTGACGACGCCCTTGAAGCCGATGTCGGCGATCTGGAAGCGGGCGCAGGAGTTCGGGCATCCGTTGACGTTGATGGTGATAGGGGAGTCGAAATCGGGCAGCTGCTTGTCCAGGTGGTGGCGGATGGACTCGGCCCGGCCCTTCGTCTCGACGATTGCCAGCTTGCAGAACTCGATGCCGGTGCAGGCGATCGTGCCACGGTGAAACGCCGAGGGCGCCGCCGCGAAGTTCAGCTCAGCCAGCCCGGCGACGACCTGATCCGCTTTGGCTGGGTCGACGCCGAGCACGATCACGCCTTGCTGGGCGGTCAGGGCGACCCGGCCGCCTCCCAGCGTCTGCGCCAGTTCGGCCAGCGCGGTCAACTCGCGACCGGAGGTCCGCCCGGCCCGGGTCGTCGCGCCGATCGCGACCGAACCGTCGAGCTGGGGCTCCACTCCGACGTGGTCGCGGTAGGCGGGAGTCTTGACCTCGACCGGGCAGTCAGGCAGGGAGCGGCTCAGGTATTCCTTTTCAAGCACTTCGCGGAATCGCGCGGCGCCCCAGTCCGCGACGAGGAACTTGAGCCGGGCGTGGTTGCGCGAGCGCCGGTAGCCGTAGTCGCGGAAGATCGACGCCACTGCGGCCCAGACCTCGGGGACCTCCTCTGCGCTCACGAAGACGCCGAGGCGCTGCGCGAACATCGGATTGGTCGACAGCCCGCCGCCGACCCACACGTCGAAGCCGACAGCGCCGTCGGGCATGCGAACGCCCACGAACGCCACGTCGTTGATCTCGTGGTTCGTGCACTGGCGTGAACAACCGGATATCGAGGTCTTGAACTTGCGCGGCAGGTTGGAGAAGGCCGGGTCGCCCAAGTAGGCGTCGACCGTCTTGCGAAGGGCGTCGCGCGCGTCGAGCACCGACTCGCCGGTGACGCCCTCGACGGGGCAGCCCAGCATGACGCGGGGAGTGTCGCCGCACGCCTCGGTGGTCGAGAGCCCGACGGCTTCGAGCTTCTCCCAGATGGTTGGAACGTCTTCGACGCGGATCCAGTGCAGCTGGACGTTCTGCCGGTCGGTGATGTCGGCGGTGTCGCGCGCGTAGGTGCTCGAGACCTCGCCGATCACGCGCAGCTGTTCGCTCGTGAGCGCGCCTCCGTCGATGCGGATGCGCATCATGAAGAACTCGTCCTCGAGTTCCTCGGGCTCGAGGACCGCGGTGCGTCCACCGGGGATCCCCTGCCGGCGCTGGGTGTACAGGCCGTACCAACGAAACCGCCCACGCAAGTCGCCCGGGTCGATGCCGGCAAATCCGGTGTGCTGGTAGATGTCGATTATGCGTTGCCGAACAAGCAGTCCGTCATTGTCACGCTTGCTGCGTTCGTTGGGGTTGAGCGGCTCGCGGTATCCGAGCGCCCATTGCCCCTGACCTTTGCGCGCAGGCACGTCAGGGCGTCCCTTCCAAGGATGAGCGGGAGATTCTGTTTTGCGACGTCAGCGCGCCGGCGGACACGCCGCCGACGCGACCCGGACCAGATCGACGTGACGACGCGAGGTCAGCCCTTCGCCGGTCAACGGAGTGATCACGTGATCAAGGGTCCCATACGGCGCTACGGGCCGGGAATCGTCAGGCAGGCGAAGTTGTTGGAGGTGATCAGCTTCACCCGTCGAAAACCGCGCGCAGGCTGGCGCGCAGCTCAGGAGGAACTGATGTATTCCGGCGAATCCGGTGAATCAGGCCGTGGGCTGGCCGCTGCTGACCTAGTGCTCGCCCGAGTTGTGGAATGATCACTGACGTGTCCGCCGTACTTCTCGTCGCGCGCCTGCATGTCGACCTGCAGCGCGTGGTGAGTGCGGCCTGTCGAATGGCCTGATTTCCCCAGCCGCAATCTGCCAGCCGCCATTCGTCCGTCCGAGCCTTTCGGGCCTGACACCGAGGACTACCACATTGTCGCGCGAGGCCACCCTGTCGCTGCTCTCTGACGAGTCGGCGCGGCCCGGGCAACCCGGCGCCACGCTCTGGTTCACCGGCTTGCCGAGCGCCGGCAAGACGACCATCGCGACCGCGCTCGCGACCCGACTGGCTCCGCGCCGCGTCGAGCTGCTCGACGGAGACGCCGTGCGCCCCGTGCTTTCGCCCGAGCTCGGGTACTCCCGACAAGACCGGGACGCGAACGTCGCCCGGATCGGGTGGGTCGCGAACCGGCTGGCACGCAATGGCGTCATCGTGCTGGCGTCCGTCGTCTCCCCGTTCGCGGCGGCCCGTGACGGCGTACGGGCACTGCACGAGGATGTGCGTTTTCTCGAGATCCACGTCGCGACGTCCGTGGACGTGTGCGCGGAACGCGACGTGAAGGGTCTTTACGCCCGGCAGCGCGACGGCGATCTCGCCGGCCTGACCGGTATCGACGGGGAGTACGAGGCGCCCCTCGATCCCGAGCTTCGAATTGACACCGCGGGACGCTCGGTCGACGACGTGGTCGACGAGTTGATCGCTCTGCTCCGCGAGGAGAACCTGCTGTGACTGCCACCGTTTCGCGTTCCGTCGAACCTCGGGCCGGGAATCTGAATATGCATCTTGACCGGTCCTGGCTCACCGACCTCGAAGACGAGTCGATCCACATCATTCGTGAGGTGATGGGTCAGTTCGAGCGTCCTGTGCTGCTGTTCTCCGGCGGCAAGGACTCGATCGTCATGCTGCACCTCGCCCAGAAGGCGTTCTGGCCGGGCCGGACGCCGTTCCCGGTCATGCACGTCGACACCGGTCACAACTTCGAAGAGGTCATCGAGTACCGCGACCGCCATCTCGGCAATCTGGGCGTGAAGCTCGTGATCGCGAGCGTCCAGGAGGCGATCGACTCGGGCCGGGTGCGCGAGACGCCCGGCCAGTCGCGCAATCCGCTGCAGACCGTGCCGTTGCTCGACGCGATCGCCGCGAACAAGTTCGACGCCGTTTTCGGCGGCGCCCGGCGCGATGAGGAGAAGGCCCGCGCGAAGGAGCGTGTGTTCAGCGTCCGCGACGACTTCGGGCAGTGGGATCCGCGCAACCAGCGACCCGAGCTCTGGGACCTGTACAACGGCAAGCACCGCCCGGGTGAACACGTTCGCGTGTTCCCGCTTTCGAACTGGACCGAGCTCGATATCTGGGCCTACATCGAGCGCGAGGGCATCGACCTGCCGAGCATCTACTACGCCCACCGGCGAGAGGTGTTCGAGCGTGACGGGATGCTGATGTCGGTGACGCCCTGGACGCCGCCCGGCGAGGGGGAGGCGGTCAGCACCGAGTGGGTGCGCTACCGCACGGTCGGCGATGCGACGTGCACGGGCGCTGTGCGTTCGCAGGCCGTTGACGCGCGTGCGGTCTTCGCCGAGGTCGCAGCCGCCACTGTTTCTGAGCGGGGTGCGTCTCGGGCTGACGACCGGGCCAGCGAGGCGGCCATGGAGGACCGGAAGCGGCAGGGGTATTTCTAAGTCGATGTGGCACATTCATGCCTGGTGAACTCCTGCGGGTGGTCACCGCCGGTTCGGTCGATGACGGCAAGTCCACATTGGTGGGCCGGCTGCTGCACGACGCGAAGGCGGTTCTGACCGATCAGCTCTCGGCGGTCGAGGCGGCGAGCGAGCGTCGCGGGTATGACGGCGCCGACCTTGCTCTGCTCGTCGACGGCCTGCGAGCCGAACGCGAGCAGGGGATCACGATCGACGTGGCCTATCGCTACTTCGCCACGGGCCGGCGGACATTTATCCTGGCGGACACGCCTGGTCACGTCCAATACACCCGCAACACCGTCACTGGCGCGTCGACCGCCGACGTCGCGGTCATTCTCGTCGACGCGCGCAGCGGTGTCGTCGAGCAGACGAAACGGCACGCGGCCGTCGCGTCCCTGCTGCGGGTCGAGCACGTGGTCCTCGCGGTGAACAAGATGGATCTTGTCGGCTACGCCGAGGACGTGTTCGACGCTATCGTCACGGATTTCGCGGCGGCCGCGCAGAGTCTGCGCCTCGCCTCCTTCACCCCGATCCCGGTCGCAGCGTTGGTCGGCGACAATATTGTCGAGCGGTCGACGCGGATGGCCTGGTACACCGGCCCCTCCCTGCTGGAGTTCCTCGAAGAGGTGCAGCCGAACGGCCAGGACGCCCTGCCAGCGCGATTCCCGGTGCAGATGGTCGTGCGGCCGCGCTCCGCCGAGCATCCTGACTACCGCGGTTACGCGGGCCGCGTCGAAGCCGGATCCCTCAAGGAGGGCGACGCGGTCGTCGTCCTGCCATCGGGGCGGACCTCGACGATCGCCGGCATCGACACCGCGGACGGAGCGTTGGCGGTGGCCGAGTCCGGCCGGTCCGTCGTCGTCCGGCTGGCCGAGGACATCGACATCGCGCGCGGCGATCTCATCGCCGTCGACGCCGAGCCCCTACCGCACGCGGTCAATCGCTTCGCGGCGACGTTGTGCTGGCTCTCCGACCGGCCCTTGCGTCCGGGAGACCGTTTCTCGCTCAGGCATACCACTCGTGAGGTTCGGGCGGTGGTCGATGACGTGTGCAGCCGCCTCGACGTCGCCACGGTGACCAGCGCGAAGACCGGCGAACTGGAGCTCAACGACATCGGGACCGTCTACCTGCGAACGTCGGAGCCGGTGATCGTCGACCCGTACGCGGTGAACCGCTCGACCGGATCCTTCCTTCTGGTGGACGAGTCTTCCGGCGCCACGATGGCCGCTGGAATGGTGTCCGAGATCAAGTCCTGACCACGACCGAGGGCCGTCCGCGCCCCCTTCCGGCTACCCCGATCCGGTTACCCCCATCCGGCTAGGCGGAGAATGAGGCGATGACCGGTCTGCCGATGCTGCTCGACGTCTCCGGCCGGAGAGTGTTGATCGTCGGCGGGGGCGCGGTCGCGCGCCGTCGCGCCGACACCTTGCTAGCGGCCGGAGCCCGCATCGACGTCGTCGCTCCGGTGGTCGAAGAGGGCCTGGCCCGGGCTGTCACCTCTACCGAGCGCCGTCCGTTCGTCGATTCCGACGTCGACGGCGCCTGGCTGGTCTTCGCTTGCACGAGCGACCCCGTCGCCAACGGCCTCGTCGCCGCCGCGGCCGAGCAACGGGGGATCTTCTGCGTGCGCGCCGATGCGGCGCCCGGCGGCACCGCGCGGACGCCGGCGGTCTTCGTGCGCGACGATCTCACGGTCGCCGTCAACGCCGGCGACGATCCCCGGCGAGCGGCGGCCTTGCGCGACGCCATCGCTCTGGCCCTGGACGCGGGGTCCCTGCCAACCAGGCCGGTGCGGTCGTCGACGCGTGGCTCGGTCGCCCTGGTGGGCGGCGGACCGGGCGATCCGGACCTGATCACGGTTCGCGGACGTCGGCTGGTGGGCCAAGCCGATGTGATCGTTGTCGACCGGCTGGCTCCTAGGGGCTTGCTCGACGAGCTGCCCGACGACGTGGAGATCATCGACTGTGGAAAGTCCGCCCATCGGCAGAACCTCACGCAGACCCAGATAAATGACGTGCTCGTCGAGCGGGCGCTGGCGGGCAAACGAGTGGTGCGGCTCAAGGGCGGCG
>Ga0068856_100004074_pt1 | contig 14619 bp, 13 predicted proteins | sample KBSCornC62_FD_66595 | JGI IMG/M metagenome (GOLD analysis project Ga0068856, IMG submission 66595) | Corn rhizosphere microbial communities from Kellogg Biological Station, Michigan, USA - KBS Corn C6-2 | ecosystem: Host-associated > Plants > Roots > Rhizosphere > Soil ...
TAACCACTTGTGAGATGCACCAGCAGCGACGTCTACCAACTCGGCTTCTACGTTCAGCGGTATCACGCCTAATGATTGGATGGCGTCAACCACAAGCAGCATCTCGCTTACGAGCAATACGACCCAATCTCTCCAGATCCGCGCGAAACCCGGACGCATATTGAACGTGGCTGATCGCAATCACACGAGTATTTTCATCAACTAAGTTCTCGAGCTCCTCCATATCGACCCGACCGTCGCGTTCTTCGCACATGCGTACTTCAACTCCAAAAATGTTTCGGAGCCTCAGCCATGGATAGATGTTCGCCGGAAACTCTCGGCGGAACGTCACAACGTTCTGACCGGTCCTCCAATCGAGGCCATTGGCGACGGTAGAAAGGCTGTCTGAAGTATTTCGCATGAATGCGACTTGTTCAGGTCGAGCGCCAAGAAGTTCAGCAAGAAGAGATCGAGCACGTTCCTTGACGGCAATCCAGGTTCGAAAGTTTATCGAGCCGTTCTCGCGGACGTCTTTCAGTTGTGACTCAATAGCTTCAACGGTTGGAGTTGGCAGTGGTGAAACAGCAGCGTGATTTAGGTAGATGGCTCGGTTTGTAATTGGGAACAGTGATCGCAGTTCGGGAGTCATGACACATCAAGGAGCGAACGGAAGTCCGTAGAGTTCTTTGTATAACCAGCCAAGCACTCGAGCCTCCGCGGTGCAGAGCGATTCGATCCAGCAGTTGATCAGAAAATCATCTCGGCCGCGCTGAAATGGAATCTTATTGGCCTGCTCGACGATCGAACCACCACTCTTCAAATCGAGTTGATAGGAATCTGTCGCCAGCTCGGTGGCTTTAGAAGCCGTTTCCAGTGCATTCAGCAACTGGCTGATCCAGGAATGGAGTTCACGCTCACCGGGATTGTCGGCGAGCGCCTGAATTATTCCGATGGCAAGTCTGTCTTCAGCACGGTTGAATTGAAATACTTCGTCTCCCTCGTTGCGCGCATGCTTCTGTTTCCATTGGAAGACTTCCTCGACAGAAGGGTGCCGGATAACTGCGACCCGTTGATCGTAGTTGAGAAACCACTCAATTACGTCTGGAACGGAGTCGAGGTCTACTTCGCCGGTTGAGAGACGTTGAAGTGGCGGCGTCAGATTATCGTTATTGTTTTCGGCGTGCACGAAAATGTTCGATGAACTTTAGTTTGTCGTGTGATTCCAAATACGAACCATCATTACGTCGATATCAGGGCAAAACCGGTCCTCAATAAATAAGCGGGTTTGTTTCGGATCACACGACAAACTAAAGTTTATCGGACACAGGAGCACGCAAGTTGAACGATGCCCGTATCTCCCCGACGATGTCTCCCGGGCGATTCTTCACCGGGAAAAAGGCATAACGCGCAAGCGCATCCAACGATTCATCGTTCAGCACATCGAGCTGCCGGAGCACCTCAATCACGACTGTTGGACGGGCACGATGATCATCGCCATCCTCAATTTTAAGCGCGAGACCTAAGCCGCGCGGCCAACGTTCAGTTGGAAGAATACCTGCCGCGTACACGCCTTCCGCGCCGACCTTCGACACTATACGTCCCGGCGCGGCTCTCATGATTTCGGTATCCAGCCGATCTGTCGTGCCACCGATTAACTCCGGGTAAGTAGTCATCACCCTGACGATCCGAGCGCAGCCATCGCGAGTAGGTTTATCAAAATCGTTTGGCGGAGAGATTAGACGAGCAAACGCGAGCGCCATGGCTTTTATCGTTATCCCAAACACCGGAACGCCACAACCATCAATTCCGACGGCCAAGTCCTCTACGGCTATGCCTGAAAACTGAGAGATGGCATGTCCGACTGCCAACTGCACGGGATTCTCAGGCAAGTTATAGGTTTCGAGTGGCGCGCCGAGGTGTTTAGCGACTGCAAGCATGCCGGCGTGCTTTCCAGAGCAGTTGTTGTGAAGCACATTTGGCGATTCACCACTCGCTTTCAAATGTGCTGCCGCCGTTGCACTGTAGGGTTCATGCACACCGCACTTTAGCGCCTCGGGGCCGAGGTCGATTTTTTTCAACATCGAGGCCACAATTTTTGTGTGAATTGGTTCGCCATTGTGTGATGCGCAAGCCAATGCAACTTCCTCATCAGTGAAACCAAAATGATCAGCTGCACCTGAAACGACGAGAGGCAAGGCTTGAAACGGCTTTGCGGATGATCTCAGAAAAGTTACCGTTTCAGGCGCACCGAGATAAGACACAATCGTGCCGTCGGGTTCTACAGCCGTTATGTGTCCTCTGTGCCTGGATTCTGTAATTGCGCCTCTGCGAACCTCAACCAGCGGTTCAGCGATGGGAATCTGTTGACTACTCAAATTGACACTGGAAGGCGTAGACATTGCGGCCGAGACCTCTATAAAAACTGGATTGATTACGGATAATGAATCTTAACACGCAAAGTCGGCCTTTGGCCTTTGGCCTTTGGTTTTGGGTCCCTCCGCGTTTTCCTCCCTCTATCGAAGACCCAGAGCCAAAGACCAAAGGCCAAAGACCAAAGCCAAAGACTCGCGACAACAAAAAAGGCAAAGGTCCTCAACCTTTGCCTTTCATTATTTGATTTGAGAATCCCTTATCGGGTTGTTTTCGCTAACTTAATCGGTTTGCGTTTACCACCCCAGCTCAACACCGTGAGCTTAATGGCGCGACGACCGAACCGCATTGCCTCGCGTGAAGTTGGCGTCCAAATGTCGATATGACGTCCGCGAACTGCTCCACCTGTATCGGCGACCAGATACTCGCCGCTGTAGTTTCCAGCTTCGAGTTTGACTCGTGAGCCCAGTGGTAGAACTCTTGGGTCAGCTGCAATCAATCCTTTGCTTACTGGACGACCACTTGCCGTACGTCCTCGCAAACTATACGCGGTGGCAACGTAAGCTGCCGCAGGTGCGACGAACGAAGCCTCGGCGATTCGCGATGCAGTCACCTCTCCTAAGCTACCTTTGTTTATCTCTGTGGATGCGGCCGAAACAATTTCAGCCTTAAGCTGTTGCGGAGTTTGAGAGGTGATTGGTTCTGCTGAAGACGAACTTGCTGAAAAGATCAAGAAGGAACTCAAAAGTGCAGTGCAAAGGATCGCACCACTTCTGAAGATAGATTTAACTTTCAATTCGGGTCTCCTGTCCGAAGTTACTTCTACCTTTCAGCGTCCTGCGCGAGTCCGTTCTTTCCTATGACTCGTCCCCTGGCTCTAAGGAGTCTTAATGACGTCAGCCGAGGTTGGGGGCTTGCATCCTTGATGCGGTGCGCTGAAAGATTTTGGAATAAGTAAAACGAAAAAGCGCGTTTAACGATCGCGATTTCATTCGCAACCTAGCACACAGTTTCGATAGATACAAAGTGCTAAAAGGAGTGATTTCCGTGAAGAAAAATGGACGTTTACAGGTAAGTGCTGAAATATTGAAAGTTAAGAAAAATCAATACAGTCACATCGACAGAGGTCAATTTGCACGATCATAGACTTAGAAAGTTTTCTACTACTTTTCTACCTTCCGGGTGATCTTCATTGAACAATTCCGCGTGAAACTGTACTCCATAAAGTCGCCGACCCTTTTCCTGCATAGCTTGAATTGGACACGTTTCATTCGAAGCCGTTACCCGAAATCCATCGGGAACTTCTTTGACTTCGTCACAGTGGTTGTGCCAAACGACAATCTCTGAAGGAAGATCTTTGAACAGTCCCTCGCCGGTATTTGTGACTGGAAGAAAACCGCGTTCACGTTTCGCGCCTTCATAACCTTCACCCGGTTCCACGCGTCCCATCAGTCCGACTTTGGCGCCGTATGCCAAAGCGATCTGTTGATGACCCCCACATAATCCCAGGATCGGTTGACTCGCTTGTTTGATGACGGAAAACACACCGGCCAAAGATTCAGGCGTGTACATTTCCCAGGGATGACTCTGTCCACTCAAAATGATATGCGACGGCTTCAACGAGCGGACTCGTTCGAGCGAGACGCTGTGAAATGGTTCGATGAGGATTTCGAGTTCTGGAATGAGGCGGCCCAGGACTGCCCTGACTTCACGTGGGCTCGCCCCCTGGCTATCGATCGTGTTGTCTACCAGATAAACTAACAAGCTATTTCAAGCAGTAAAGCTTCCCGTTGAATGCGCCGATATAAATTCGCCCGTTCAAGATTGCAGGCGTTGCGTTGATATTATCACCAATCTTGATTTCGGAGATCCCCTCACCACTTGCCGCGTCAACCGTGTGTATCCAACCTGCCTTGTCACCGAAAACGATCCTGCCATCGACCACGGGCGATGTTCCCCAAATGGGCCCTCGTGCCCGGAAACGCCAAACCACTTCACCTTTATCGCCAGTCAAACAATAAAGGTAATGATTACTCGAGCCAATATAGACTTTGCCGTTAACAGCGACAGGGCTTGCCCAGATGCCATTGCTCAAACCTTCCGTGCGAAACTTCCAAACAAGTTCTCCGTTCGCTTGTCGGAAGCAATAAACGAATCCATTTTCCGCGGCTGTGTACACAAAGCCATTTGCTACAGCTGGCGTAGAATCTGAGTCCGCGCCGATGCGCGCTTTCCAAATCGTGGATCCGTCAGCAAGGTTCAAACAAAAGAGATCGCCTTGCTCAGTACTGACGTAAATTCGCCCATCGACAACCGTAGAGCTGCCTTCCATTGAACCGAGACGCTCAGTTTTGTAAATCAGTGCACCGTCCGCAAGATTAAAAGAGTAGAAGAAATGGTCCTCTCCGCCGACGTAAACGCGTCCATCAACAACACTCGAGCCGCCATCAACTTCAAAGCCTGTTTGGTATTTCCAGAGTAACTGTCCGTCGCTTTTTCGAATGCAGTAAATCCAGTGATCCAATCCGCTGACGATTAGGCGATCCCGCGCAATAAGTGGGGTTGCTTTTAGACTATCCAGAGTCTGGTATTTCCAAATCAACTCGCCCGTTTGCGAGTTAAGGCAGTACAAGTTTCCATCCGCAGATGGAAAGTAAACACGATCGTCTTCAATCGACGGTTGACCAGGCCAGCTTGTTCCACCCCATGGATCTTTATGAAGGCGGCCGGCGATTGCCTTGGTTTCAAACTCCCAAACAATCTTCAGCGGTTGGCTTGACCACGGCCCTGTACCGAAGAAGTTTCGAGAAGGACTGCCCAGCCACATGGGGACTGACGGAGGTGGTTTTGGTGGTGGAGCAATAGACTTTGCTTCGGTTTCCTTAACTATTTTCCCGCCGCAGGCAGACAGCAGATAGACTGTTAATGACAGTGTCAGAAGAAACGCAAGGGTAAATGATTGGGAAGAGTTCATGGGGGACGGAGGAGGCAGTCTGTTCGAACGTACAAGTAGGGAAGGGTTGGCTTGCCCCCGCTGGCCTATACCTGTTTGCCTCCAGGTTCAAATTGGGTAAGGCCAGCGGGGGCAAGCCACCCTTCCCTACCTGTTCTTTTCAAGTTTCATCTCGATCTCGTTGCTGATACTGCAATCTTCAAATTCCAGCCAACCACTCGGCGCTATAGACTACTTCAGCGCTTGCGGTAATCACAACTTCATTGTCCGGGCGCCAGCTGATCTTAACCTCGCCGCCTTCCATTAAGACTCGAATGTCTCGGTCAGCTTTGTCGTTCACAATGGCCGCCACCGCGCCTCCGCACGAACAAGTGCCCGAAGCTGAAGTCTCTCCAACTCCGCGTTCCCAGATTCGCAGCTCTATGAGTTGGCGATTGATTGGCCGGACAAAGACGACGTTTGTTCGATCGGGAAACTGCGGATGATTCTCGATAGCCTTACCGATGCGTCGCCAATCTAGTTCGTCAAAGTTGTCAACGAAGATGCAGGTGATTGGATTTCCGATTTGCATCGCTGTTATCGGAAACTTTTCTTCACCAACGGACAGTTGATAGCCGATGACTCTTTCGAGAGGAACCTCGATCTCGATCGGAATTGACGGTGGATCAAGTTTCGGCTGCCCCAGTTCTGATTCGAAAATATATTTGCCACTCGGATCTTGCATGCGGGGAAAATAGCGCTTCAACCCCGTCCGAGTACTCAGGATCAATTCGTCTGCGCTCCACAGCCCGTAGTAATAAAGATAGGCAGCTGCGCAGCGAGTTCCGTTGCCCGACAAGCCTGCTTCACTTCCATCGGGGTTAAAAATGCGAACGTTGAAATCGGCGTGACTATTTGCCGCCTCACCGACGATTGCAATGCCGTCGGATCCAGCACCGTAATTACGATTGCAGATCCTTTTAGCGAACGTTCCGAGATCGGTGATCTCATTCAGATCTTTCGATTCTAGTACGATGTAGTCGTTTCCAAGACCGTGGAATTTCGTGAATGGAATGGGCATTTGAATGTCCGACGAACTTTAGTTTGTCGTGCGTGCCAAATTAGCAGCTGAGAGTATCTGGGTGCACTGTATTTCCATCGTTCGCGATCATCAACATCGACAAACTAAAGTTCGTCGGACATTTCAGTTCGATCTCCCGCTAAACGATGCCAGCAGCACAGCAATCGGATCAATACAAACGATTCTCGGCTCTACTCCATCCGGATAGTTGTTGACCATAATCGAGAAGGCTAGTTTTTCTCCAGCTGCTGTTGTTACGTAACCGGAGAGACTGGCAGCCGAACTAAGCGACCCAGTCTTAGCGCGCAAGTTGTTTTCAGCGGCGGTGTTCTTCAAGCGATTTCGCATGGTTCCGTCAACTCCAGCAATTGGCAGAGCAGAGCGAAACGTATCTGCGTAGCGATGACGAAACATGTATGTCAACAACTGCACAGATGCTTCAGCAGTGATCATGTCATTGCGAGAAAGACCTGAGCCGTCACTAAGCACGAGCGCGTCTGGGCGAACGCCGGCCTCTTTCAAGAATGCGGTGACCGTTTGCAGACCGAGGTCTTCGGTGGTTTGACCTGTGGTTGACGTCGAAGCATTTGCGGGCGGTGTTGGAGCCACCTTTCCTAAAGTCCGGAGGATCAGTTCAGTGTAGAGGTTCTGACTCGGCTTAAGCGTTTGGGAGGCGATTACACTGAACGGCGGCGACTGCAGCGTTGCAATCTCAACAGGCGGCGTTTGACTGATACTGCTCCCGCTTGTCGATGCCAGAAGTTGCGACTGATTCAGTGCCGACGTTATCGATCTGGAATCGATCGTTCTTGAACGGCCAGTTATTACCACACCGCGCTGGGCCAGGGACGATCGCAGGAGATACACGAGCAACATTGCCGGATGCGAAATACCGATGCCGCCGGTATAGCCTCGATCATCGATCGGGATTGTTCCTTCGATCGTAACGACATCTTCACCAAGGTCGCGAAAGACTGAAATTTGACGGCGAATTCCTTTTGCTGAGGTCGTCACTTTGTTGACGATTGTCAGCAAAGGATCCGGTGGACCGGTCGTGATTAGTGCGGGCTTTCCGATGTCTGGCCCAGGTTTTATAAAGAGGTCGAGAGCGTTGTCGTTAACCGTTAGAGGAGTAACTTCAGCGCCGTAGTACCAGGTCAAGTCTTCCCATTCCCATCCCGATCCATATTGCGGTCCCACAAAATAACTCTCGTCACCAATCAGATCGCCTTCGATTCGCTTCACGCCCGCAGAGACGATTCGCGATGCCAGGTCATTGATTGCTTTGAAATAGTCGCCATTGTTGAAACGTGCTGCGATCGAGGGATCGCCCCGGCCGTAGATCGTTAAGTCACCTTTAATCTTGCCTGAGGAATCAGGACGTGTTGGAGCATAGACCGAAGTTGTGAAGCGGTAGTCCGGTGAAAGGCGATCGAGCGCAGCTGCAACGGTGTAGAGCTTCATGTTTGAAGCCGGTCTCAGGAGTTTGTTTGCGTTTTCTTCAAACAGAACCTGGCCTGTGTCGAGTGAAGAAACTTTGATGCCAACCATCGCCGAAGACAAGTCGGGCCTGGCGAGTATGTCTGAAATGCGAGACCGCAACTCGGCCAGACTTTTTGTCGGTTCGGATTTTAACGACGGTGCTGGTGGCGATTGGGGGCTCGCAACTGGAGTGGGGCTCGGTGATGCAGTTGTTTGCGGAGTCGCGGGATTTTGTACTTCTCGTTCTCGTTGCGATGCTGAAGCTACGCTGACAGGAGGACTTGACAGGCACAGCAGAACCAGAATAAGCGCGATACTTGATTGTGGTTTGACACTTTTCATCTTCATCAAAACTATGAACAACTACCAGAATCGAACAAGCCAGAATCGAACAAGCCAGAATGGAACAAGCCAGAATGGAACAAGTGCCAGAATCTAACAAGCCAGAATCTAACAAGTAGGGAAGGGCGGTTTACCCCCGCTGTTCCTCATTAACCCCGAGGGTTGATATTGGCCTCAGCGGGGGTAAACCGCCCTTCCTTACTTGTTAGATTCTGGCACTTGTTAGATTCTGGCACTTGTTAGATTCTGGCACTTGTTAGATTCTGGGACTTGTTCCATTCACACTTGCTAATTCTTCAGTCCTGGTCCTGCCCGGCCGCCGCGGTTTTCGCACCGCCTACGCGTTGCATCAATTCACCAAACCGCGGATCACTTCGCAGCGAATTCCAGTTTGGATCGGACTCGAAGCAGCGCCGATTCTCGTTTCCCAAAGCAATCGACCGTTCCAGCCACGAGAACGCTTCACTCGCAATCCCTTCCAGCGCGTACACCGAACCGATAGAGTAAGCAATATCAGCATCCACTTCGCCATTTCTCTTCACGTCATCACTCAATTGCGAGAATGCTTCTTCATGTTTTCCCTGGACGCTTAAGAACATGGCCATGAAGGGACGTATGCCATGCATGTTTGGATGATCACTGACTACTTGCCGCATTAGATCAGCTGCCGCGTCTGTCTGGCCTGTGTAATACAAAGCCAGGGCTCGAAACGTTTGCACAAGTGCGTTGTCTGGATCTTCTGCGTTGTCGAGTTGCTTGAACGCATCATCGAAACGACCCATGTACATGTAAACAAGTGCTCGGCTATAACTCGCCACAACGTGCGCAGCCGGATCTAATCTCACCAGCCGATCATAACTTCGAAGCGCTCTGTTGTATTCACCATCGAGTCGGTGCAATAGCGCCTTTACAAAGTAGACCACCGCTTCATTGGGCGCTTCTCTCCGGGTTCGATTTATCTCTTCGCGCGCTTTTTGCTTCTGGCCACGCCATAGATAGACGAAGACCATCAACATCCGAGCTTCAAAAATGTTGCCGTCGATTGCGAGTGCTTTGCCAAAAGCCTCTTCCGCTCGCTCGTAGTCTTCCGAGCCGCCGAATCCCTTGAAGACACGGTTAACGTAACAAGCGCCGAGTCCGTCGTATGCCAGCGCAAAGTTCGGATCGAGCTCGATTGCTCTTTCGAAATGCTGAATAGCTTCGGCGCAGTCTTCAGCGGACAGAGTGCGGAAGATGAAACGACCGAAGAAGTCGCGGCCGCGTAAATACTCTTCATAAGCCGCCGGATTCCTCGTCGAAGCCTTACCTGTTCCTACTTGCTCGGACGGGCTTAATTCAAGTCGAAGTCCTTCGACAATGCGCTGCGCAATTGTGTCCTGCAGAGCGATAATGTCAGACGACGCTGCGTCGATACGATCGCTCCAAAGAATTTCTCCTGAATTCACGTCGAGGAGTTGCGCGGTAACTCGGAAGGTTTCGCCGGAGTGAATGAAGCCTGCGGTCAGAACTGCGTTCACGGTCAGTTCGTGTCCCACCTCTCGAGGATCGTTCATTTGGCCCTGATACTTTGCAATCACCGACGACGGCCGAACAACCAATGATCTTATTCGTGCTAATTCGGTGATTACTGCGTCTGCGAGAGAGAACTCATAGAAACTCTTGGAGGCGTCGTTACTTAGATTTCGAAATGGAAGTATTGCCAAACTCTTCTTGTCGCGATCGGCCACTGTTGTCTGCGGCGTCTCATCCATGTGTCTCGAAGCCGTGGTGACATTCGGCGACGAAGTTGCTTCCGTCCTGGTAATGGATCGCAGCCAACGCATTGCTCGCGAGACGGGATTCGAGACCGGCAGATGTTTCGGGGGCTCGGGGATGACGCCTTGTGAGCCGGCGTAAGCCGTATCGAGTTCCTGGAGAACTTGCCGCAACTCGTTCCGGAATTCGTCCATGTTTTGAAAACGATCTTTTGGTTCCTTTTGCAGAGCGCGATCGATGATTTGTTGCAGGCGTGGTGGAATTGGACTGCCGCGGAGCTCGGCTATGGGGCTTGCCTCGTCGTGGAGCACGGCATGTCTGACATCGATTGTTGTCTTACCCCGAAACGGCCATGTGCCAGTTAGCATTTCATAAAGCAGTACCCCGGTAGAAAAAACGTCCGCTCTTTTATCAACACGATCTCCTCGAGCTTGTTCGGGAGCGGCGTAGGTGGCAGTGCCATATGGGATACCGATTTCAGTAAGCTCCGTGTGATGGATCCCGGTGTGTGCCGCTTCGTTGTCATCCAGAAGTTTCGCGAGACCAAAGTCAAGAACCTTCGCTTGCCCACTCGGCGTGACCATTACGTTTCCCGATTTGATGTCGCGATGAATGATTCCCCGGCTGTGTGCGACCGCCAAAGCGTCAGCTACCTGCACGCCAATCAGGAGCGCGGTTTTCAATTCCAGGGGACGACCACCCACTAGTTGTCGAACATTCTTTCCTTCGACGTGTTGCATCGCAATGAAGTGGATGCCATCAAGCTCGTCGAGATCAAAAATCGTGCAGATGTTCGGATGGTCGAGTGACGATGCGAGTCGAGCTTCGCGCTCAAACCGCTTCAGGTTGGCTTCTTTCGAGGTCAATTCCGGGGGTAAGACTTTGATAACTACAGTTCGGCCGAGCTTTAGATCGGTGGCCTTGTAGACAGCTCCCTGTCCGCCAACGCCGAGCTTGTCCGTTATGCGATAGTTGCGGAGGGTCTTGCCGATCATTGCTTTTCACCCCTGCCAAGGTTGAGGTGCTGACATATTCGATATGCGTCTGTCTTGTCGTGTCGCAACCGACGAGGCCCGATCGAGATTCATCGGATAGATCCGCAGTAGCTTGAATGGGACCACACGACAAGACAGACGCATATCGGACACAAACTAAAACGCGGCCCGCAGTTCGTTCGCACTGGCTGTTGCAGTTCCGACTTTGCCGACTACGATACCCGCAGCCTGATTCGCAAGGGTGGCAGATTCAATCATGCTTGCGCCTACGGCAAGTCCACAGGCAAGAGTCGCAATTACAGTATCGCCAGCGCCGGTGACATCGTAAACCTCACGGGCCGCGGTCGCCACGTAATTCGGCTGATCATCACTTCCGAGTAGCATCATTCCTCGATCTCCGCAGGTGATGAGTACAGCATCACACTTAAGCCGATTCCGGATCAACTTTGCAGCTTCATGCAGACCGTCGTTCGAATCGTCTTCACTATTAGCGATACGCAAAGCCTCATGATGGTTAGGTGTCACCAGTGTGGCAGGTTTATAGGAGTTGAAGTTGCGGAGTTTTGGATCGATCAGCACGGGCAAACGCTCATACGCGAACGGCAGAACTTCTGCGAGAACTCGGGCTGTAATCGTCCCTTTATCGTAATCAGAAACCACCAAAGCATGAGCACTTGTGAGTTCGGTTTTGACGCGTGAAATGATTTGTTCCTCTACTTCATGGCCCACCGGATTGCGGCGTTCACGATCAGTGCGTACAACGAGCTGATTATGAGCAATGATGCGAGTCTTCAGAGTTGAAGGTCGCGAGTTATCGGTGATCAGACCGTCGAGACCTGCACCAAGTGAGCTTAAATTGTCGCGCAATCGTCTGCCAGCACCGTCATCTCCGATTACTCCGACGACCACACTCCGTGCGCCAAGAGTAATGAGATTCGCAAGAACGTTCGCTGCACCGCCAAGGTGAATCGACTCTCTGCGGACATCGACAACAGGTACAGGGGCTTCAGGAGAGATGCGTGTCACGTCGCCCCAGACAAACTCGTCGAGCATTACATCGCCTAAAACGACGATCTTGCGATCGCGAAGGTCGGAGAGGATTTCGTCAACACGTTTAGGGGATAGTTGGTGCATTTCTAGAACGTAAGTTAGATGCTCTAGTACAACTACGGCAAAGCGGTTACGCCGCAGAGCCCAGGGTTGCTTCAACCCTGGGATACGCGGGGTTCGTTCTAACAACCCGGAACGGGTTGCGACTGGTACCGCAACCGCGTTGCGGTTGAATTAATCTCACAACTGACCCAGGGTTGAAGCAACCCTGGGCTCTGGGACGGAACCGCTTCGCGGTATACACGTCTTCAATTAGCGTGCTTACGTTGCCAGCACTCGGTCAATCGCTGCCGTGACTCGGTTCACCGGCACGCGCAGGATACACTCGGGCTGTTCAAACTGTTCACAGAAGTAACCATGACAAGGCTGGCAGGGCATCTCTTCAAATACGACTTCTGACTCAGCACGACTCCATGGACGCCAGTGCGCAATGTTTGATGAACCAAAAATGACAACTGACGGTGTGCCAACTGCTGCTGCCATGTGAGCGATGCCACTGTCGTTGCCAACGAACAATTCGGCGCGCGAGGCGAGCGCAGAGACTTCAGGCAGCGACAAGTTGAATGTAGTTATTGGCGCAGAACAATTCTTCTGCAACTCATCAAGCACTTTGTCCTGGCCTGGTCCCACAATCGCTACACTAGAAAAACCAGCCCTCTCTAAGTATTCAACGACGCGAGCGAAATTCTCAGCTGCCCATTGCTTGGTTGCGAATGCGGCTGCCGGATGAATCAGAGCCAATCTCTTCCCTTCAAGCTTTGCATCTCTGAGACGTTCCTCAATCACGAAAGCGGCAGGCTGCGGGATCGCGAGCTGCGTTGCTGGTCGATCTGTTACCGGTACTCCCGTCCAACCCAACAACGCAAGCTGCTGCTCAACCGAGTGTGTCTTCTCCTGACCCCACAAGAACGATGCAGAGGGTGCCTGATGATTGTGTAGCTTAGCGTATTGATAACTTCGGTAACCGACTCGGTGGCGAGCGCCCGAAGCCCGGGTCAGAAATGTCGAAGTAGTTCCTCCGTGAAGGTTATAGACGACTTCGTAACCAGATGCTCGAATCTCACGTGCAATGCGAGCGCGAGCGCCGAGGCTATTTCTTTCAAGGCTGATGACTCTGCTGAGACTTGGATGCTCGGCGAGCACTGGGGCAACCCAGTCTTCAACCAGAATATCGATCTGTGCATCAGGCAAGAATCGTCTTAAAGCATTGACTGCGGACGTTGCCAAGACCGTATCGCCGATTGAACGTAAGCGAACAAATAGAACTTTGCGGACCTGCGACCAATCCCAACGGGCAGGTGCGAGCGGCTGAGGTGCATCAATGCCTTGCGATTCAGACCGCGCTCGCGTTTCTACTCCCCGCAATTTTGGGGAGGCCACCACAATGTCGCGCAAACTGTTCATTTCGGATCACTCTTCAATGGTGGCTTCGTCAACAAGCATTACGGGAATATCGTCACGAATTGGGTAGACACGTTTACATTCGACGCATTTCAATGCTTTGCCGTCAGGCTTGAGTTCGACGTTCGCCTTACACGCGGGACAAGCGAGTATTTCTAGAAGTTCCTGGCTTACTGCCATAGATAAATCCTTTCTGAAAACGCGATAAAGGAGTGATAAGAGCTTAACACACGGAGTTGAGGTAAGGCTCCGTCGGCAACATAGACGTAAAGGACCCATTCGACCTATTTCGCACTCCCAAACTATACTTGACCTATGTCTCTTGAATTTGCGCTTCAGTATTCCTGTCCGCTTCGTGCCAGCTATTCTGAAAAACATCTCCGCGAGTGGGGTCGCTTAAGTAGTCTTCACGCCAGACTGACTACGGGCGACGCCGGAGTCCCGTCGTTCGATGCACTCAAATGGGTGGAGGACGCTCGTTCTGAAATCGATGCGATGCAGCAGGCGACCGCAATCTGTTCTCGTTGTCCGGCAGCTCTGCCATCTGACAAGACGGGAGAGGGCGAGGCCGTCGGTTGCCTGGGAAGGATTAATTATCCGATTGAAGCGCAGTTTGAGAAGTTTCTCGCCGATCGCGTTCAACTTTCGCTCGACACACTCGACCCGGATGATCAGCCACGACTGCTTCGAATACTCGTTGATCCGGAATCGCCGTTTGATGGTGAAGCAACAAAGGAACTTCGTCGAGTCGTAACCGATCAGGGACTGCGCTTTTTTGAATTACGAGTACCTATTTCCTTGACGCGGGAAGCTAGCCGATTGACCACTGACAACATATTCGACTTACTTGCGGGCTTTCGCTCGGAAGACAGTTCTGTGACTAGTTACACCCGTGAGTTGCCATTTGCAGCGGTGCCTGATTACTACGACTTTCTCGATTTGGTGTTAAGGAATGAGCTGAGCCAATCCGAATTGGCGAGGCTGACTGCGCGCAGCCGAAACTACAACCAATTTCTAAGACTACTGACGGCGATTGAAAAAGCTGAAGCCCTACAAGCTCGTGTGTTAATTGATTGAAAATTCTTAGTGCTTTGTTCTTTGTGCTTTGTACTTTGTTCCCACAACTCAAAGCACAAAGGACAAAGCACGAAGCACAATCTTAAATCTGAACT